>Ga0307994_1001863_pt1 | contig 12261 bp, 9 predicted proteins | sample EllFjometagen261_FD_203171 | JGI IMG/M metagenome (GOLD analysis project Ga0307994, IMG submission 203171) | Marine microbial communities from Ellis Fjord, Antarctic Ocean - #261 | ecosystem: Environmental > Aquatic > Marine > Unclassified | place: Southern Ocean | collected 2014-11-02 | reverse complement strand
AGTATTTATTAAAAGCTCTAAAGCTATTTGCCTATTGCCTCTATCTTTGTAATTTATATTAGAAATAATCCAATCACACCAAGCTACACTTGAGTTGGTATCATATAAAAACCCCGCTACAATTGGAATATCATCATCGAAAACAATATACCCTCCTGCTCCATTTTCAGGTAAAAAGGCTTTAGATGGAGGATTTTTCCAGCTCCACTCTTCCCACCATTTACATAAAATATCCTCATAGTCACTTTCTTTTAAAGCCCTTATCTTCAAATCCATATTACAAAGATAATAAATTTCTATGGATTACTTTTCATCACACTACTACCTACAGAAAACAGCTCTACAGGGGAAAAAGAATTGTTACTTAATTTAAACTCTAAGTAGTATCCTCTTGCTCCATGAGACTCAGCAACTGAGTTCTTTATAAACATAATATACTGTCCTACACTAGGAACCGTAGCTCCTGCAACCGTTGTATCTATTGTAATGGTATTTAAATTTCCTCCTGTCGTAGACTGTTTTACTGCGATAATAGTACCATTAAAAGCTGGAGTAGTTGTTGCAATTCCTCCATTTAAGGTAACACCATACACAGAGTCTCCAACGCTAATAATAGTTCCAGGAGAGACAGAGAACTCTAAAAGAAGAGTAGCAGAGTTTCCGGTCCTACCGATACAAGTACCAATACCATTTGCTGATCTTTCTTTCCAGTTAAGATTATCCTCATTTGTTCTAAGGTAACTAAACCACTCTCCTTCTTTCTGAACGAAATAAGTCTGTAGCATTCCGCCCGGATTTCCATCTGTCAAATCTGTATTTAATGATATGCAAGACCAAGCTGCATGCGAGGTATCTGTTGCGGTTGTAGTAGACTCATAAGATAATGTCTTAAATAACTTTATACTTAGTGTTGGCTCTGCATTAAAGACACTTGTTATTGTAGTTGTATATTGAGATCCGTAAAAATTATTACGAGTTTCATTTGTATTATGTCTCCATAAGTTTCCTCCCTTAAAGCTATAAAAGTAACTATTCATTCCTATCATATACTCTGGGTGATAGCTATAGAACGAAGGGAAACCCTTCGCTGAATCGCTATATGATACTGTACTGTTTACACAATTTAAAGCCATTTTATTATTTATTATTTATTATTAAGAACAAGCTGTTACAACTGTAACAACTCCACTTACAACTGTTATTACATTATTATCTGACATCACATAGTTACCATCAGTTAAAACAGTAGATCCGTTAGAGTTAGAAAAAACCCAACTCGTTACAACAGGAGTTGTATTTGTTGCTAATCTATGCTGTGCAAAATAATAAGTTGTTGCTGCTGCTGTACAACTAGTAGAACCTGCTATATTTACTGACGCTGTAAAACTTGGTAATGTTATAGGACAATCCACCTCTATGCCCCACGCTGTAGAAGAACAAGGCCCTAGAACCTGAATAGTTACAATTGAAGGAGCAGCAGATGTTTTAGGTATAACAAGAGTACTAGACTGATTTGCACCACCTAAAGGTGCATCTCCAACATTTATAGTTACACTCTGAGTGCTTGGAGTACCCGGGTCCCAAGTTGATCCTGTAAACCCATCAAAATAATTATAGGTTGTAGTATTTGGTAATGTAGGAATACAAGTATTACCCACTGTCCCTAGGAAAGTAAATGCATCTGATACACCACTTGAAGATTGTATTCTTCCGGTAGTAGGAGACGATACTGCATTATAATATACACCGTCATAAAGAACTCTAATTCCATCAGGTATTCCTGCAGGGTTAAAATAAATCACTATAGCTCCAACATCTGATACTGTTTGACCCGCATCGAATGTTAAATTATATAAACCAGTACTCCCCCCTGGAGGATTAACTCCTGACCCACAGGCAATTGGTGGAGGTGGACATGCAGCACATCCTGTATACACTTCTAATTCAGCTACTGTTTGTTTTCTAAAATTTGCCATTGTTTTTTTTATTTATTTCTTATACAGCACATCCTGCTGCTAAGTCATCACTATACCATCCAGTTGCCGCTTTCACATCCATCACTGACGTTGTAAATAAGTCAGGGGCGTTTATAAATGTATAACTACTATCAATCCATACGGTTGAAGGTGTTGCTGTTCCGCAACACAGCTCATCTGCTGATACTGCTGAGAAACATAAACTTAGTTCTGTTGAGCAAGAAGGACATCCTGTGTATGCTTCTAAACTAGATACTGTTTGTTTTCTGTAATTTGCCATTATTTTATTTATTTATTATACTATTATATCGCAATGAACTATGTCTCCACACTCATATGATTGACCACTAAATAGAGTAGCATCTGCTGTTCCTCCTGAATCTATATTCGTTACTGTTCCGCAGTATAACGTTCCTGAAGGAGGCACTCCTACCTGAAACTGAACTACGTCATTTAATGAGAACGTGAAATCATCCTCTACCGTATAAAGTTCAATAGGGTCAGAATTACACTTGCTAATTGTATAAGTCGTTGCAGGAACCGGTACAGCACATCCTGCTGCTAAGTCATCACTATACCACCCTGCTAAAACTCTAGTACTCATCGCTGAGGTTGTAAACAAGTCAGGGGCAGTTGTAAAGGTATAACTACTGTTAATCCATACTGACACAGGTGTTGCTGTTCCACAACATAGCTCATCTGCTGATACTGCTGAGAAACATAAACTTAGTTCTGTTGAGCAATTACTACATGACTGAGTATTTAATAACACACCTGATAACTGCTGTCTCACAATACCCCCTTGAGAGTAATACCCATCTGTAGCTAATACAGATAAGGCACTATTCGTATATAAAGCTGTTGCTTGTGAAAAATTTAATCCATCAAAACAATATGTTCCTAATACTCCCATTTATTATTAATTTACTGGGCAAGTAGTTACTACTGTAACTAGCCCGAATTGATTTATTGTTATATAATCTGTTGCACTTATTTTATAAAGACCTTGTGCTAATGTTGTTCCTATAGCTCCATTTGAAGAGGAATATACAAAATCTCCATATACTGGCAATGCATTACTACCTGTATGATAGTAAGTTGTAGTTAATGACTGTCCACATATAATGGTAGCATTTTGTTGTATTGTGCTACTAGAATAAGATGTGTAAGTTACAGAACATCCACAACAAGCCGCATCTGCTGAAGATGCATCATAACAAAATTCTTGACAACTTGTTTGTCTATAGTCGTATATTAAATACAAGTACTGATTTCCAAGTGGCAAGCTTAAATTCGATATGGTTGATTGGTATAGTCCTGTTGATGGATTCGTTACACTACCATTAGCAATAGTTGTAGATGCTGAAATTAAAGAAGAAATATCTGCTTCGTTATTAGCATATAAAGTATTACTTGATAAATACTTAAAATTATCATTAGGATATCCCCAGTCATAATTGTCAAATTCTATTTTATTAGACCTCATCGTTAAGTTTACTCCATCGTAAGGGAAGACTCCTAACGATCTAACTCCAACCTGAGCATCATATGTTGATGCAACAAGACTACTACTGCCAAATAAGGCTAAATCCGAGTCTATAGGGCTAATAGTTACACCATCTGTCCATCCGTACTCTGTGTGTATGAAATCTCCTGAATCTTCAGGTGAATTTACAACAACTTTAACTACCGTTATATTATTCTGAATAGGGCAGTTTGCTGATAATGTAAAAGAAGCTATTGATACAGCTGTAATTGTTACTATCGCATTCGCAGGTGTATTTAGAGTTTTATTAAAACTAAATGTTCCAGTTCCTGTTAGTGTTGAGCTTGTGGTTGTTACACTATTCCATAAAACAGAGATGGTTATAGAACCAGTTTGAATCGTATAGTCAAAATCACATTGTCCAATTACTCCTCCATAATTTACAGTAGTAATAATAGGAGATGCAATTGCTAACGAATCTCTTTGTAGCGTATATCCACAAGCTGCAATCTCTGGAGGTAAAGGAATAAAATTACAATTCATTCCAAGCACATACTCATTCATATAAGGGTCGTATCCACCTAACTTTTGAGTTTGTACTGACTCAAAGAATTGATCTCTAAACCATGACCTCATTCCATTAGAAGAAATAACCTCTAAAGAATCATTGTTTTTACTTGTCCCTCTTAATTTTAGTACTGCTCCTCTTTTTACATCTGTGAAATACATATCGTATCCCCAAGAAACAAAGCTTTCAGGGTTATAACTAATTCCGAACTCTTCGATACGTGCTATTTGCGTACCTAGGACCTGTGGAACTGAAGCGATAACTCCTCCTCCAGTACTATCACTAATTAAATTCTTCCCTGCTAATACATATGTTATTCTATCTTCTTGTAAAACCAAGATGTCAGTTTCACGAGCATGCATTTTCTGAATTGGGCCAAAAGACGTTTCACAATCTTTAAAGTTTACCAATCCTAAGTTGAATTCATTAAGATTGTTTACACCACTATTGCTACTGTAAACACCACTATAGGTAATTCCTTCAAATCTATCCGCCTCTTTATAGTCTTGATTAGATACAGCTAAAACTCTTTGTCCTAAAACCATTGCTCTACCAGCTAACGAATCTTTTATTTTAAAACTTTCAACTCCATTACCAAAAGTAAAACAGTCCTGGAAATTTAAATTAATCACAGCATCCTGAGAAGATGTTTGATCTTGATTACCTAAATCTGAACTCGGTCCAGACATATGGTATCCTTCTGGTTGTGTTATAGGAAAAGATTCAGAAGCATCATAGTACAATTCTGCGTTTGCATCTATTGGTTCGCTTTCAAAAACCATTAATGTATTTGTTCTCTGAACAATTAATTCAACCTTTAAATCTGCCGTTCTATTCGATTGCGGCCAAAGTCTGAAACACCCATGCATTCCAGAGGCTACTCCAAGATATAATGGATCTGTAGCTAATTGTGTTGCCGCCTGTATCCATTGAAAGTTTACCTCCCAAGCAGTACATGAAACATTATCTGCTATCCCATTGGTATCAAGTATCTCGTTTCCAGGAGATCCTGTAGGAACAGCAAGAGCTGAGTTAAATGTAATAGGTGTTTCATCAGAAACATTTCCTGGGTCTGCTAACTCAGGATTAATATTATCTCCAAGCCACCATCTTCTTAAATCAAGGTAGTCATTGTTTGAAACATATTGTTGATCCCATTCCCAAAGGATCTCTTGACAATCTCCTCCGTTATAAGTATCATTTCTAAAAGCAGTTACCTTCATTTTAATAGTAGATCCAGCTGGTACAGTGTAATTTGTTGTAGCTGCCCCACTACCTAAAGTGTCTTGAGTAAAACAAGGATATGCTATTTTTCTAGCATTTGTACACCCATATGCATCATTTCTTCTCTCTATATCTCCGTACTCTATAACAGAGTCTTCAGAAATAGAAATGTCAAAATTTTGATTCTTCATCTGCATATATAAACCAGAAAGCTGACTAGAGTTCTCTCCTAATTCACTAGCTACAGCTAAAAAATCTCTACCTTCAGCCTCAACTTCTAATACCTCGACTTTCTCTAGTCTTGATAATGGACCTGATACGTCTGCTTTTACTATTAAAGTTTGCCCTTTAGCAACCTTATTTGCATTGTCTCCCTCTAATTTAAAGAAGACCATATTATCACTAGGTCTTACGTAATAAAAATTAGAATATATTGTTTCATAATTCCCTAAACTTGGTTTTACTACAAACTTATATCTCTCTGCCCAGTAAGGAGCAAGAGAATTAACAGCAACTTGTATGCTGTTTCTTGTATCACTATTTCCTGGCTCTACATAAACAGTATTTCTTTCAGATACTAGCACTGTAGAAGACCTTCCATAACTGTCGCTATAGACAATTCCTGTTTCATAATCTCTATTACTATGTAAACTACCTGTATCTGTAGTTGTACTAAAACCAGCCTCACCACTAACAAATCTAAAATATTCGTAAATATCAGTATTAGGGACATTATTAGTCTCTTTATACTGCATTGCAAGTGTCTGTATACTAAAAGAGTTTACCCCTGGAGAGATTCCACTAAGTAAAAACCCTTGTTGTAAAGTTGCATCTGTTAGGCTGCTATTAAATTTAGTAAAAGTATATGAGGTTGATGGTGAAGATAATTCATTATTAAAATAATCAGTCAATGAATTCCCTTGATCAGCAGTAGCAATAGGATTAAAATTAGTATTTAATATTGTTCCTATAGCATTTTGAAATAATGTACTGCTAAGAAAATCATATGTTGAACTATAATCTGCATCTAAAGTTATATTTACATCTAATGTAAAAGGAGCATTCTCAAATTGATTATTTGGAACCCATGCAGGGTTGCTAGATTGCCCAGCACCAACTGTTGTTTCTTGATTCTCAAGATTAAAAGAAAACCCAATAAAAGAACCCTTCTTTAATTTACCTATTGTTGATGATAAATCAAAAGTCAATTTATTATTCGCATAACTTTTTGTGTCAGCTGGGTCAATTGTATAACTAATTCCTGTTCCTGTATTTGCAAACGGAAGTTCTTGAGATAGTATTGGGGTATTTATTAAACTCGTTGTGTAGTTTAAAGCAATTTCAGCTCCATCTGAAGTTCCTCTTGTAAAATTATAACCATCTACATAGTTCGCATACATCAATCGATTCCCTTGAATTGTTTGAGCTTTTGCTAACCTAGGAACATTATCGTACTGACGTAATAACTCGTCTGCACCCAAAAGAGTGTAGATTTTACTATTCGTAAAAGTATATGTTTTAGTAGTATTATCTGCCCACCCATAGTCTTCTTTTTTAAATCTCTCAATTACATTAATAGAGTTAGATATGGTATCCTTAAATAATAAATCTATTTCTTTTACCCTCTTACTCCCTGTAGAGAAATGAATTTTTACACCATTGTAAAGATTCTGCATCCCTGCATTGTTATAGTTTTTCGTATCAAAATTAAAAGGTTTTGATGCAAAAGCTGGTAAACTAAATAATGAAGTAGCACTATACTGGCCATCTTCATATCTATATCTATAAGCAAAACATAAGAATCTATTCTCAATATAGTTCTCTCCTCCAGGAACATTCAATAATGATATGGTAGGAACCGGTAAAGGAACATTTCCATTTACAATATTCTCAAATCCAGGGATTTTAACTATAACACTAATATCCTCTTCTATTATTTGGTCTACATTGCTAATTGGCAAAGCATAATTTCTTGTAACGTTTATATATCTTGGAGGGTTAAGATCATCCGTCCAGAATAATAAACCATCAATTAAATCTACTCCAGTAATCAAATACTTGGAGTCAAAATTTAAAAGACTTTCGGTAACAACATGGTATGCAATTAATTGTGTAGTGGTATTGAAAGAAACCACCATATCAACAGAGGCTGCTTCATCATGGATAAACCAATAGATCGTCTCTCTTACTCCGTCTTCATATGCACCAATACAAATAGCTGTTGTTAAAGCAACCCCATTATATCTTAATGTAGTAAGCTGAGAATTCCCTTTTGAGTTTTCTACAGCTCCAACCTCAGTCATTTCTGTTGAGCCTAACCTAACATTTAATGCATCAATATATTCACCAGGAGGAAGAAGTCTTTCATCCACTGATTTATTCATTCTACCTGCAATGAAATTTGTTGTAATTATTGGCATATTATTTTATCCATTTATTCTGACCTCTCATGTTCATCAAGAGTCTGCCAGGGTGTATGTTACTTAATCTGATTTTAGCGTTTCTTAGTAAAGACGACTTGTCTTTTCTCGCTCTATTAACTACATATTCCTGAACTGATAGTCGCCCATTTAAAATAGAATATTTAATGTATGCATAAATATATTCTTCAAATAATTTATTCAATTGAACATTGCCATCAACTCCAGCTGCCATTCCATCTGAAACATATTCTAATACAATCGAAGCCGCATTAGATACATTACTAAAATTAATAACTCCTGACTGCTTATCTATCGTGAAAGTAGGGTTAGCGTTTGCTGTCTCTGTGTTCAATCCAAATCGACTTCCTATAGAGTAATCAAAATACCAATCTCCCTGATACGAATAGCCATCAGAACCACTATATGGATTTCCTGCATTTAAATAAAGACTTTTTCCTGAACCAGTAATTCTACTTAAATCCAATTCTGAATCTTGAGGTCTTAAAACATTACCATCCTGATCAAATAAGATATTTGCATCATTATCCTGAAGATATGCTGAAGACCAATTTGTTTGAATATTTTCCGTTAAAGGCTTTAGAATTCCATTTTCTAATACAGAAATTCTTACCCAGTTCACGTAGTCTTGAGGAAGTATAAATCTAAGCTGTTTAGTTACATCTAGTTGAAGGATTTTAATCTCCTTCATCGCGTCATAGTTCAGTTCTTGAATACCTCTTTTAGCGTGAAATAGTATTTGGTATCGCTCTATATTGTTAATCAATTCATGGTTTCCTTGATACATTAACATAAAATTATTAACTATATCAGCTAAAGAAACATATTGATATGAACCCCAGTTCGCATCGTTTGGGGTTGTTCCTGAGTTTTGATAATATGCGTAATCATTTATATATGCCATCTATCCTTGTGTTTGTTGTTCTTGTTGTATTTCTCCTGCACCAAATTGATACACATCAGCTTCTCTAATTTCGATTCCTACATACTGACATATCTTCGCAACCAAAGTTGGCTCATCAGATAAAGGTAGTTCAAAATCTTGGTAATCAGATTGTGACGAATCAAATAAAGGTTCTCCTCCAAGTAATTGAGCGTAGGTCCATTTAGGCGCAAGAGGATAACGCACATACTGTGCATATATCGTGCCTGGTGCCTTTAAAGTTTGTGGGTATACATTTATAATGTTTCCTGTAACGGATGCCGTAGCGTTGCCTAAAACATATGCAGGGTATCCAATTGATGGAGATGTTAGCGGAGATGAGTTTAAATAAAATATTTTATTCTGATTTACTCTCTCTACCTCTACCACATTTGATTCAGATACAATTACATAGGCATTACCAACATTCTGGGCTGCTCCAAATATATTTGCTGTTAAAGTTAACTGAGTATCACTATCAACACTTACAATATAAGCGCTTTGACCAGCCGTAATACTTGTTGAGTCTGTAGAAGATATTACCTGACCTGCTAAAACAGAACCTGTTGTGAACGTAGCAGCTGCATCTATTAAAGTAAATGACCCTGCTGTCGTATTTGTTCCTGTTGCTGTTGTAGTAGGATAGTAGTTGATCTTATTTATTAAATAGTAGTTTGCTGGTAGGTTAAATAAATTAACACCTGCATTTACTAAAGTCTGTGTAGCTGAAAAGCTATCTATAACCTCGACTAATCCCTTTGTGATATCGGCATAACCAGTTCCAGACATTCTTTGGTTTTCCTTAGAAATTTGCGTGTTGTATTGATAGAAATAATCCTCAAATAAATCCATTTGAGCTTGTTCACAATACAGATTAAAATCCTGTGGAGATATATATCCGTAATTGTTTTTGTTAGCTATTGCTAATACGGTATTTCGTACATCGTTGATCGGCATAATAAAAATCTTTTTACAAAGATAGCAAAAAAAAAGCACCCTATTTTATTTAGGATGCTTCATGTAATTTGTTGAATTTATTCTACTTTAATTTATTCTTTAAAAGCTTATAAACTTCTAAACCATCATCACTTTGCATAAAAGATCCTACGATAAAGTAAGGGTCTTCTCCAAATGGAATGGTTAACATTCTCTTTTTATTATTTGGTAGATTATAATATACATCTTTACCGCTATTTCTAAAACCTAATAATGAAGAACTAAAAAACTGATGAACATCGTCCATAAGCTCTAACATAGGGTCATTAATAGTATTCAAGAAGTCTTCAGGATGATGTTTAGCATAAACCAATAAGTCACGTTTTAATTCTGGTGAAGTCATGTGTTCAACTCCATTACCCATTAATACACGACATACTTGAGTCAGCTTGACAATATCTTTGGTGATTTCTTTTGCTGCGATTTGAGCTTCTAATTCCATCTCAACATTCTCTAATTCAGCAGATGCATCACGTTCTTTATTTATTTCTTCAAATACATTCCCATTAGAAGGGTGTAAGTGTAAGAATTTTTGTAATACTTGGTTTTCCTTTCCTACAGATAACATTCCGTCCTCAAAAACAATTGGTTCTAAAATAGCAGTACCATCTTGTTCATCCTCGAAAGGTGATTTTTGATTTCTTGCATAACGTAATGGTCTGTTTGTTCCATGGCCCTCATCAAAATATAATAAAGGAGATCGACCTGAGTGTCGAGAAGATAACATGTAAGATAAAGGAGCTTTATTTCCTTTTAAACGATAAGCTTTCGCTTTGTATTCTGGTTTTTTTGTTGTCATAATAATAATAGATTTAATTTGATTTATAATAAAAAAGAGAGGCAGTGAATTACCACCTCTCCCTTAGTACTTACTACTTATGCTTGTTGGAATAAGAAGAAGTTGTTTGCACCTAAAGTACATACAGCTCTTTCAGATAGGAAGTTAACTTCCATTGCATCCAAGTCGCTATTTCTTGCTCCACCAGCTGAACCAGTGATCCAAGATTTGTAACGTCTGTCTTCAGTTTCTGAAGCTCTATAACGAACATGTAAGAAAGGTCTCTTAGCGTTCTTACCTAAGATTTGGTCATATACTGTTGTTGAACCAGCAGGAACTAAAAGTCCACTTACTGCACCAGCATTGATACCACCTCTCATAGTAGGATCGTTTAAGTATTTCCAGTCAGACTTGTAGAAATCGTAACCTCTACGGAATCCTGTGAAACCTAAGTTTAAAGACATGTCTTTGTCATTGTCGAATAATCCGTAAGATACACCACCAGCTGCATTAGATGATTGTGCAGCTAACATATCGTCAATATCAAAAGAGAAATTTCTATCTACAAAAATAACATTCTCTTCAATAGATCCTTGTTTGTCAAGTCTCTTGATAATGTTATCGAATTGAGTTAAAGTCGTTGGATTACCTCCACCGTAAACATTACCTCTATTTCCTACTACATAGAAAACTCCTTCAGATCCAGATTCGTTTACAGCACTAAGTCCTGCACCTACACCTTGAAGGTAATCACCAGCTCCAGACGCTGCTTCAGCAGGAACTGCTTCAATCATTGCTGTCTCTAAGTAATCTTCAAAACGTAATCTTGTATCATGCTCAGATTTCAAATACCATAAGTATCCATTTACTCCATCTTCACCTGTAACTTCTACCCATCCAATTTGAGCCATGTCAGAACCAGAAACAGTATACTTGTCTTTGATAATGATTGGTTTATTTTGGAAGAAGAAATCATCAGATTCTAAAGAACCTACCATTCCGTTTACTCCTTTTGCAAATTCCGAACCATATACAAAGATATCACAAGAAACTCCAGCTGCCATTGTCTGACCACCTGCTTCGTAATATGCAATTGTTACTTTGTTTGGATTAGATGCTGTTGGAGCTACTGTAATAATACCTTTATTCTGTAAAGAAGAATTTCCAGTATTGTCTGAGATCATAACTGTCTGACCAGCTCTAAGCGCAGCTTGACTAGATGCTCCACCTAGTGCTGGGTTAAAGTTAGTAATGTTGTTAGGAATTGTCCATACAGCTGAATCAGCTGCTGCTGCTGCTGCTGAAGTTACCGCCTGGTACTTCGTGTGTAATCTTCCTTGTTCTGCCCATTTGATAAGGTCAGAGGTAGAAGGCATTTCAGCACCCACCATTCTCAAGAATGATGCTACTGTACGGTTTCCATAACGTTCAAATTCTTTCTCATAAACATCTGGAAGATATTGATTTAAGAAATCGAAGTTATTGATATAATTTGTCGATAAAGGAGTTTGCTGTGCGCTTGGTTGCAAGTCAAATCCTGGGGTTGCGTTTACTGCCATTTTATTATGGGTTTTTTAACTTTTTTTAATACTTCTAATTTTGAGTCCCCGTCCGTTGTCCGCACTGTGATTCACAGGTCTGATCGAAATTCCGTTCTTTGAAACAGATTGCGATTGTTGTCTTACATCCATATTAATGTTTTTCGATTTCCTAGAAACATTATCTATAGCTGAAGCAACTCCCTGATCATAAAAGTGTTTAGCAAATTTATCCGGATTCATAGCAACCGATAAGGCCTTATGATATCCTTTGGCATCTGCAATTAAACCATCTGTGTCCATAAATTTGTTAACGAAATTGTTAACGTCAG
>Ga0307994_1001859_pt1 | contig 12270 bp, 12 predicted proteins | sample EllFjometagen261_FD_203171 | JGI IMG/M metagenome (GOLD analysis project Ga0307994, IMG submission 203171) | Marine microbial communities from Ellis Fjord, Antarctic Ocean - #261 | ecosystem: Environmental > Aquatic > Marine > Unclassified | place: Southern Ocean | collected 2014-11-02 | reverse complement strand
GATGACCTAAGACAACGATTACTCTACTCCCACAATGTGCTACGGCGTATTCTATACTAGCTATGGTCGAAGTGTTTGCCACATTCCCAGCTACTCTAAGCACAAAAAGCTCCCCAAGCCCTGCGTCAAAAGCGAACTCAGGCACTACTCTACTATCTGCACAGCTTAGCACAATAGTATGTGGTTGCTGTCCAGATGTTAACTCATCTCTTCTTACACTATCTTGTAATTTACCGTTTAATTTATCTGCAACGAAACGACTGTTCCCTTCTTGCAATCTGTTTAATACTTCTTGATGATTCATAATATATAGCAGGCAAAAATAATAAAATCCAGTCTGATTAAACGCCATTAATTAATCATAAAAAATGCAGAACATCAAAGCTTATTAGCCATAGCATTAATGTCTTTATTCTCCAAATGTTTGATCTCTTGCGAATGCAATACCGTATTAATCATCGCCTTTCCAAACTTAGTGCTTGTAGTGCAAGAATCTAATCTTCTAAGTAATGGGAATAATGGAGTCAATACTATATAAATATACTTATACCACCTCACACCAGAACTTACTTCTCCTTCAGGAATAAGAGCACCTAGTCTAAACATATAGGCGTCTTTGAATCCTTTATTCAATAGATAATTTTCCGTTTTGCCTTTCACTCTAGCCCACATAGTACTTCCCTTTTCTGTAGTATCAGTACCAGCACCGCTAACATAGTTCATCACCATATCGGGATTAGCAGCATAACAAGCATCCGCAAGTGACTTCGTTATATCAAACGTAAACTTAGTAAACTCAGCTTCGCCCTTACCTACAGACGTGACACCCATACAGTGAAAGCAGGCATCGTACCCTTTAAAATGCTCTACTACATCACTAAAATTCATAAAATCTGAGTGTATGATTTCTTTGAATTTAGGGTGTTTGAGTCCTAAGCTTCTTCTATTTATAGCGAGCACTTCTTCTACCTTGTCATTAGCCAAACACTCATTTAGCGTAGACCGACCTACCATACCGGTGGCTCCTGTTATTATTACTTTCATTTGGTTACTTCTTGCATTTCACGAATTTGCTTCAGAACCATATTCTTAGGCATAAAAGGCATTAACTTCATTAGTAACTTTTGGCTAAAAGTAAGACCACTAATAATATTAATCTCTCCTGAAAACATAGCATTGTATCCATCTCGAGCTACTTGTAGAGCACTCACTGGTGCATCAAACAGTTTCGTCTTATCCATACCGCTCACCTTGCCAAAATCCGTATCCGTAGCACCTGGCATTAAATTAGTAACGGTGACTCCCGTACCGCGTAACTCCTCTGATAGTGCATTACTAAAAGAAGTCACAAAAGCCTTCGTAGCATAATACGTAGCCTGTAGAGGTCCCGGAATAAGCGAAGCAGTAGAACTTACATTAAGTACTTTGCCACTTCCTTTTTTTACAAAATCATTTGTGAATCGATGAGTTAGCTGGGTAAGAGCTATTACATTGAGTTGTATCATACTTACATCTTCTTCTAGCTTACGCTCAAGAAATTTACCTATACCTCCAAAGCCCGCATTATTTATAAGATAATCAACTTCAATATCCAACAATTTCACCTCATCATAGAGCTCCTGTGAAGCATTGGGAGCAGTCAAGTCTTTAGTGATTACTGCTGCTACAATTTTATACTTCGCCTCTAAGTCACTTTTCAACTCGTTTAGCTTCTCTGTACTTCTAGCTACTAATATGAGGTCGCCACCTTTAGCTGCGTGTATACGTGCCAACTCAAGTCCTATACCAGAACTTGCTCCGGTAATAAGTGCTGTCTTCTTCATTATATATATTTTTTTCGTAATGTTTCTAATAATTTAGCTGTATTTGTACTATCCCTTTTAAGTAATACTGTGGTAGCAAAGCCATCTACATAACTCATGATAAGGTCTGCTTCAGCATCTGCATCTGCGTACTTCAAGTCTGTAAGAGCTTTTACTAAAATATCTTTAGTCGGCTTGCTCATTTCATCATCGTAGAAATCATTCTGCCATTTGAGCGAATAGATTAATCGCCAAAACGGATAATCTTGCTCCCCGATGTGAAACGGCAACTCCATAATGGCTTGCACTCGTTTAGCTGAGTCAGGTAGCTCTACAATACTTGCTAGCAGCGGCTCAACTTTCTCCTTTCCCATTTGCATAACAGCATTAAGAAGTCCGACTTTATTTTGAAAGTGCCGAAATATTAGCCCTTCAGAAACACCTGCTTCTTTAGCTATGAGATTGGTAGATACGGCATCAAATCCTTTCTTAGAAAAGAGTTCTAAAGCGGTTTGGAGTATAGCAACTTGCTTGTCGGTCATATAGTAAGTGAGTAATTGCTTACAAATGTAACATGAAATTTATTAAGATACAAACGAACTGCAAGTAACCACTCACTTATATATATTCCACAGCACAACTAAAAATGCTAATCAGTAATTTTAATATATTTGATGTGAATAGAAAAACACATTAATAAACCACAAAACGACTATACTCCAATAGCCATGATACCAAACTTACCACTCTCTATTAGCATTACATTCTTAGCCGCTGTAGCATACACCTACCTAGTTACTATGCAGGCAAGCAATAATCACAAAGCAGTGCGATGGGGCTCTCTCTTATGGCTCTTAGCCATAGCCGTACCTACGCTCTACGGCTTTTTCTTAGATACGAGCACCGCACCTCCACGTATACCAATACTCCTAGCACCTGCACTCATTGCTATGCTCATCGCTTTCAATACCCAGAAGGGGAAAGCATTCATAGATTCACTAGATACCAAACTATTAACGTGGCTCAGCCTTGTCCGTATCCCTGTAGAAATCTGTTTATTTTGGCTATTTCTCAAAGGACAAGTACCAGAGGTAATGACCTTTGAAGGAAGAAACTGGGACATCCTCGCCGGGGCCACCGCACCTATAGTGGCGTACTTCTACTTCAATAGAAAAACCCTGAGCAAAAAATTATTCCTAGCCTGGAATGTAATCGGGATACTACTACTCGTCAATATCATAGTGCACGCTGTACTATCAGTACCCAGCCCCATTCAGCAGTTCGGTCTTGAGCAACCCAATATGGCTATTTTACACTTCCCATTTGTTTGGCTAGCTAGCTATGTAGCACCCATTGTATTGTTTAGCCATTTTGTGATAATTAGGAAATTAATAAGAGGGAATTAATGCAAAAACAAGTAATAATAACCGCATAATCTTAATGCTAATAGTTCTAATCTATTCTATAAAAAGGATGCTGCTCATTATTGGCCCCACTGGCCTTTTCCTATATTCATATGCGACTCTTATAGAGCCCATCCTCGTCAATATAAAATCAATAAGCATGAGGGAAATACATTTCCTATGAAAAGTTCGACTTGAAATTTAAGTTAGGCTTACTTTTATATTCAATAAAACACCTTAGCCATAATACTCCACGTACTGATTTTCAGTCTCGTATAGTTTAATGCAGTGTAGTGTAGCACCTTCTGGCATTTCGTCTTCTATCTGTTCCCAGATTTTCATTACGATGTTTTCTATGCTAGGCATTACATCTTTCAGAAAGTCTACGTCTAGATTAAAATTCTTATGGTCTAGCTTAGATACAACCTTGTCTTGCAAAACAATTTTTAGTTTTTTTAGATCCATCACAAAACCAGTATCAGGATTAGGAACACCTTTCACTGTAACAAAGAGATCAAAATTATGACCATGCCAGTTTGTATTAGCACACTTGCCAAAAACAGCATCGTTCTGATCTTCTGTCCAATTAAGATTAAAGAGTTTATGTGCTCCATTGAAATGAACTTTTCGTGTTACGTATACCATTGAAAGGTGCAAAAGTAAGTCTAAGATTAAAAAGTAAGTCTAAGATTAAAATTAAATCCAAGTCTAATGGCCAACTTTTGATGCCAAGATTAAACTTAAACATAAACTTAGACTTAAATTTGTGCTACATGGCGATACTCGTTACCGGTGCAGCAGGATTTATAGGTAGTTGTTTAGTCTCTTTTCTAAATGAAAAAGGCCTAACAGATCTCATTCTAGTAGATGATTTTAGCAAAGCAGAAAAAGCTAGGAATCTGGAAGGAAAACTCTTTACGGCTAAAATAGACCGCTCTATATTTTTATACGATATAAGCAGACACTCGATTGATTTTGTCTTTCACATAGGTGCACGTACAGACACTACAGAGTTTGACAAGAGTATCTTCGATGAGCTGAATATGGACTATTCTCAAAAGCTTTGGAATCACTGCACTGCAAATAATATCCCATTTCTATACGCATCATCTGCAGCTACCTATGGTGGTGGTGAGCACGGTTTTGATGATACTGCAGATGATACTCCGCTCCTACCACTTAATCCATATGGACAGAGCAAACAAGACTTTGATCTATGGGCACTAGAGCAAGAAAATAAACCGCCTTTTTGGGTAGGTTTAAAATTCTTCAATGTCTTTGGGCCTAATGAGTACCACAAAGGCAGAATGGCCAGTGTAGTGATGCATGCCTTTAACCAAATAAAAGAAAACGGAAGCCTAAAACTTTTCCAAAGCCATAACACTAAGTACGAAAATGGCGGACAAATTCGTGATTTCATTTACGTAAAAGATCTACTTTCACTTATGTGGTTTTGGTACGAGAAACGAACAGATAACGGCATCTACAACGCAGGTACAGGAACAGCCCGAACCTTCAATGATTTGGCCAATGCCATATTTATCGCCGTAAACAAAACTCCAAACATAAACTACATCCCGACTCCGGAAGATATCCGTGACAAGTATCAATATTTTACCGAAGCTAAGATGACGAAAACACGTAAAGCTGGATACGATAAACCTTTTTACAAACTAGAAGATGCCGTAGCTGATTATGTACAAAACTACTTAACACCAAACGCCAGCTATTGAAAAGAGTACTGCTAATAGCGTGGGTAGCAGGTGTAGCTCTAGCAGCCATACTAGCGATGAAGCTAGCAGGCAACGATGCCGCAGAGCCAGAAATAGAACTGCTAGACATAGCTCCATTCATAGCAGAATTAGAGCAGGAATCCGATGAGCTCTTCACGGAGCTAGCCCCTATAGGTTTTGACCAATCCTCTCATAATAAAGCTCTTGAACTTCGCAAAGAACGATGGTACATTCTGAGCATAGAAGCAGGCAAACTAACTTACTGGAATAGCAATAAAGTGGGCATAGACACGACTGTTTTATCTGCACCGCATTACCCTATACTCTATCTATTTGGTGACGACCTGTATGCCGTTTTCCAAAAAAGCCATGAGACATACTTTTCTTTCCGACTAGCAAATGAAGGACAGATACACGCTAGACTGGCTCAGCATGCGAGCGTGTTTAATAATAAGCACCTAATAGAAGATCAGCTCCCTGACCACCTCACAAGTACTATCCTCCCTTTTCAAACCATAAAAAGAACCCAAGGAGCCTTTTTGAACTTGGCACTAATCTGTAGTTTTCTATTCTTGTTTTTTGCCCTGTGGTATGCAAATGAACAAAATCTACTGATGTACGTGGCTGCGATAGCAGTCATCATAATCAATATTCTAACGTACTTTTATCTGAAGCTACCTTTAATCGATTATTTTTTTATAGCTTCAGAAAGCATGACAGATATGAGCACCCTACAGCTCAATGTCACCTTATACATACACCTAGCTAGTCTGGTAGCTGGTTGCCTTCTTGTATTTTCTTTGGTCAAAAAACTACCCAAGGTGCTAAGTGTATTTCTACTAAGTTTAGGCGTAGTATTTTTAGCTGATTTTTTCTTAGGCCTTAGTGCTCACATTGTCCGCAGATCTGCCATTCCATTTGATTTCGAGAAACTATTTAATCTAAGTAGCACGTCTTTTGCTACTCTTGGCTTTATCTGTCTCACCTTCATAGCACTCTGGCTCCTAATACATTACACTAAACTTTCTAAGTTTCTTACGGGCAGCACGTGGTTCTCTGTAAGTGCCGGCATATTGGCTTTTTCTATTTTTCAGTATTGGGATGCGAGTAGATCTTTCAGCAGCATCTTCCCTCCTATACTGCTCACAGGAGTAGGAGTTTTCATAAATAGTAGACCCATCACTCAACGCTGGAAAATCTACACTTACTTTATTCTCACAGCATTACTGACCGCTTCTATAATTGCTGAAAATCACGAAAAAAGAAATGAAGAAATAGCACACGATTATGCTGTTCGCTTAGTCAACAATGAAGATCCTAGAGCAGAGAGCATCTTACAAACTTTTGAAAACCAGCTAGCTCAAGAATTTCTAGTACCGGAAGATTATCAAAATTTCATAGCTAAAAAAGAACTAATAGAAAGTAGGCTAAAGCATCTGTATTTTAGTAACTATCTAGAAAAATACGAGCTTAAGCTACTCAGTTTTAGCCCAGACGGGAGCAACCTAAATGGGAGTAGTTTGTATACTTTTACTTACTTAGACAGCATTTTCAATAATCATTCCAGCCGTACCGCTAGTGCTTATTTCTACCGTTTAGATAATGCCTCTGGACTAAACGGCTACATAGCTGAGTATGAAAACTGTGATATAGAAGGTCACTACGGCAGCACCTATATTCTTTTGCAGCCACGTGTAGTACAGTCCGAGTTTCTCTATCCTGAAGTATTCAAAAATCAAGAAGACGAACCCTTGGTATCTCTCAATGATTATTCATTTGGGCTATACTTTAATAATAAGCTGATAAGTCAACGAGGTAGTTTTTCGTATCAACTAGACGCTATACCTAAAACAGAGTCTTCCCTCTGTTCTCTATCAGATGTACATCATTATGTATATACGCTCGGGCAGTATAAAGTGGCCCTAAGCAAGCGAGAAAACACCATACGTGCGTGGCTATCTACACTTACATTTACCATAGTCACTTTACTCCTAATTGGAATACTCAGCTCCTTGGCTGGTTACTTTTTCTTGGGCAAAGAGCATCCACTATCTCGAGCATTTTTACCTTTCGCTAATAGATTTCTCAGTACTCGCATACAGACCTCACTTACCATAATACTGCTCACGGGGCTGCTGCTATCTGTGTACATCATCATAGGTTTCATACAAGCTAATTACAATCAAAATCTGGAGGACCAGCTGCTGAATAAAGTAAAAAGCATAAGTGCTACGCTGCAAAACAAAGTAAACCTAGCGTCCAAACTACAAAACGAAGAACAGCGTACACTTATACTCAATGAAGAAAGTAGTACGTACAATGTAGATATCAATCTCTACAGCCCAAAGGGAATACTCCTGAGTAGCACTAAGCCGTATCTCACTGACAGACAAATCCTTGGTGAGCAAATGAATCCCAAGGCATTTGTAGAACTAACCCAAGAAAAATCCTCACAACTGCTTATACAAGAGGAGCTAGAAGGCTCTGACTACCTGAGTGCATACATCCCATTATTTGACGGGAAGAATACTATTTTAGGTTATGTAAATACACCCTTCTTTGCCAAAAACGAAGAGCTAAATAAGCAGATTTCTAATCTGGTAGTAAACATCCTAAACATCTACTTCCTGCTTTTATTAGGCGGTGTTTTCTTAGCGTATGTCATATCTAGGCAGATAAGCAAACCGCTACTACTCATACGTGAAAAAATAGCTAAAACCGAGCTAAGAGGATCTAATGAGCTGATAGTTTACAACCGGGATGATGAGATAGGCCTGCTGGTAAAGCAGTATAATAAGATGGTGATGGAACTAGAAGAAAGTGCCAACCAAATGGCAGAGACCGAGCGTGAAGGAGCCTGGAGAGAGATGGCAAAGCAAGTAGCACACGAGATTAAAAATCCGCTCACACCTATGAAGCTAAGTATGCAACACCTGCAGCGTGCCTATAATAATGGGCCTAGCGAAAAGCTGGATACACTCTTTGCTAAAACAAGTGAACTGATCATAGAGCAAATAGAAAGTCTGAGTAATATGGCGAGTGAGTTTAGCAACTTTGCTCAGATGCCAGAGGATAAGTTTGAGGAGTTTAATATCTCCAATATACTACTAGGGACCACGGACCTTTTCAAGCAATCAGAAAATGCAGACATAAAAGCTAAGGTAGCTCCAAATGTCTATGTGCATGCCGACCCAGAACAACTACGTAGAGTATTTAATAACCTCATGAAAAATGCTATACAAGCTATACCCGAAGAACGAAGCGGCAAGATAGAGATAGAACTAAAAGCACTAAAATCCACCTTACGTATCACTATAAAAGACAATGGCAAAGGCATCCCAGAAGAGAATTATAAGAAGGTTTTCGTGCCTAACTTTAGTACTAAAAACTCCGGAATGGGTCTAGGCTTAGCCATCTGCCGTAAGATAGTAGAAACTGCAAAAGGCAACATTTCATTTACTTCTAATCTAAACGAAGGGACCACGTTTACTGTAATATTACCACGTCGTGAAAAAACTTAGCATTATACTCCTTTTAGGTCTTTTTGCCTGTGGCAAAAAACCAATGAACGCCAACTTCAGTAAACTCATAAAAGCAAAGGAGTATACTGTACTCATGTTTATAGCACCAGATTGCCCGCTGTGCATGACCCTGAGCACACCGTTTTCTGAACTATCAGAAAAGTATACAGATATCCAGTTCCTAACCATATACAGCGGCAAGCACTATGAGCCGATGGAGATCAATATGTTCGCTACGGAAACCAAACTAAAGCCACGTATTTTTAGAGACTACGACTACGAAGTAGCTCACCAACTAGGTGCATCTGTGACTCCTGAGTTTTTCTTAATAGATAGCTCTGCAACTATCCTGTACCAAGGAATGATGGATGACCGGATACTAGCATTAGGAAGCTACAAGCAGCAGTGGGACGAGTATTATCTAGTGGACGCTATAGAGGCTACATTAGCAGGAAAGGAAGTTGTCTTGAAGAAGACAGAGCCTATTGGATGTGTGTTGGAGTATTAGGTTTTTAGAGTAGTGAGATTTGAGAGGTGATATTAATAGTATTGTAATTTTGATTATTGTTTTTAGCATATTAATAAAGAATCAGAATAAAACAAGCTGCGATGTAAACTATAAATAAAAGGAAATCTATCCCGGTTATTATTCTATTATCAAAGAAATCAGTAAGACTTCTACTTGGGCATACTAGTTCCTGACCTTGAGTTTTTAGACTAATATATCTTAGAACTTGAAAAAGAACTAATAAAATCAAAGTGCTCGCCAATCCCTGAGCTGCGTGACCCTGAAAATTTTGCAGAGAATTAACATCCTTCAATTGCAAGTAAAAATATAGGTGCACTAGTGCAAACCCAACCCAGATTAAATACACTTTAAAGTTTCTCAATGATTTGTAATTAAAGGAAAATAAAAAAAAGTGGCTTCCCAAACAATAGAAAAATAATACGTTTTTTTTAAATTCAGTATTTTCAAAGAAAAAATAAAGACCTACGGAAGTTAACAGGTATAGAATTATTGTAATCCAATCCCAAGCAGTGATTTTTTTAGCATAAAAGAATCCCATTAACTCTTCCCCAAATACTCATCCGTAAAGTGCCTTTTACCTTTTTCTTGGGAGAATTTCTCTGCGTTGTACGCTTTGCTATTTCCTTTGGGGATAGAGAGACTTTGCCAGTCTTCACCTTTCATCATTCTACCTAAATATACCATCTGACCTACGTGATAGGCATAGTGCATCATCTGGCGATTTATAGCTTCAGGGATACTATGCCCTTGGTTTCGGATATAGATCGTAGTATCAAAGTTATCCTCATTTATAGAATCCAATGCCGTGAATAAACACGCCCAGCCTTGTTCCCATTTTTCTGTAATCACAGCTCTGCTGTGTTCATTCACGCCTTCGGCATCATTGTCCACGCCTTCGGCATTAGCCGTGTCCACGCCTTTGGCATTATCCATGTCCACGCCTTGGAGGCTTGGACCTACACGTAATTCAAATTCTTCGTCTCGTTTTCTAAAATCCTTTTCCCCGTCTGTGGTTAGAAGATCTGTCCAGCGGCTCATCATATTGCCCCAAAGATGTTTTACCATTATGGCTATACTGTTACTAGCATCGTTATATTGCCAGAAGAGCTGCTCATCATTGAGCTGAGCCATTGTCTTATCGCCTAGCTGCTTATAATATTGGAACTGTTGCTTGGCACTGTTGAGGTAGTCGGTGTTCATTCGTGGCAATTTAATGATTTTTTTCTTTTGGATATGATTGCTGTAAGAACTCGCTTTTTCATACATATAAGAACACGCTTAGAGGCTTGTTCCTACTTCAATGTTTTCTATATTTAATCAATCTAAGGGACCAATAAACCAGGTTAAGAAACAAGCCCATAAGCAAGGTAACTCCCCAAGTACGTGGATGCTCAAAGGGATTCACAAATCGATCTCCAATATCATATATCAAAGCAAATGGCTCTGCAATAATGTCCCAGCTATTCCACCTCAGATACCTCCCAAGATAGATCCCAAAGCTACCAATAAACAGAAGTACAGAGGAAAATATAGGCACCGAAAATCGATATCGGAGCAGTCCCTTGAGTCGGGATTTAATCAAATATCGATTTAGGATTTTCTCTATATCCCACAGACTCATAAACCCAAACAGTAATCCTACCCAAGCAAAGGATAGAATAAGCAAAAGGTCAAACCACATAGGCATACTTACTACGTGTTTCAGATGAAATAAATCTGTTAAGATATATGGAGCATTGGGAAAGAATAAGAGCCAGGTACCAAGCAGCGTAATCACGGCTAGTTTCTTCTCTTGTAACTTAGGATATATATTGAGTAAGCTACTCAGGGCCCAAGGGATAAAAGCCAGAAATAAGTTCCAGTTTAAAAATAGAAATGTAGGTGTAGCAGATGCAAATACTCGGATGACAGACAGCACTAGACATAATGTACTGAAGGCAAATAGCAGTAAGGTCTCGTTGAGTCGTTTCGCTTTTTTTAGTTCTAAGATCATTTGGGTTTCGTTGATTTGTTACCAGGATAAACCTTAAACTCAACTCTTTATTACCTCAAAATCTTAGAATGCTACGAATGGAATTGTTTTTTGGATGAAAGCAGGAACAAGCTTCGGACGGAAGTTACTACTGGGTTTTTATATACGTATCCACGTGACGAGCTTTTTTGTCCTCGTAGATGTCAGCTATGCGTACCAGTATCATAGTCTCTTCTACATCCCCAAAATCAGGATTCATAGCAGTACCAAATGTTTTCATGGTAGGCGAAAGACTCATATAGCTATTGATAAGCGGCGGTATGTTCTCTCCACGCTCTCTGACATACCCATTTAGCACTTTGTGGGCTTGCTTATAGTCAAGACCTTCTATAACTTCTTTGAAATCTGATATATCTGTAGTAATACCTTGCGAATGGATGGGACTTATGAGATTCTCTTTGTCTTCAAAAAAATAATCCATAAAGTACATCAATGCATCTCGAGCCTCTGTATTATAATTGGTATACAGAGTTACCTTGCCACTGTAGTATTGTATATGGGGTGTATCCACCACTATAGCTCCTAGACCATCCCACAAATTGTCTAGTGCAAAAATACCTCTACGAGACCCTGCTCGTGGTTGAAAATTAGGCTGCACCCAACTTCTTCCTAGCTCTACTGTGGTAGGTAAATATTCATTTATAAATTTATCAGAATACGAAAAATAACTTCTAGTAGATAAAGCCAGCGGGTCGGTCCCCACAATCTTGGCACAATCTATGAAACGATATCCTCCAATAATTTCTTGAGCTTCAGGAGCCCATACTATGAGTTGCTCGTAACAGATATCATCAGTATCAAACTGGTCTATATCCAATGACTTACCCGTTCCTCCTCCTGCAGATGCAAAGGTTACTTCTCTAAGTCTTCCAACTTCTCTCATCACATTTGGGCTATTGTGATGATTGATAATGTAAATTTCATTGTTACCCTTATTAGTAATACGCACAAAACGCTCTTTGGCAAGTTCACTCTTGATAATATCAAGAGGTACCGGTTTTGCTATGTAATCTAAATTTACGTTCACTACGATTTCAGTAGATTATACGCTATTCTTTTAATGTCTTGAGCTATCTCGACGTCCTTTTTATTCAAGTCTAAATCCTTAGGATAAATCGGCTTTCCAAAGATAATTCTTATCGTCGTATTTTTTTGCTTGAAAAGTTCATTCACCAAATACAACATTTCAATATTCGCTTTTATTCCCAGCTTTGTTCTAATGTTACTCAGATTGTAAAAGAAGTTACTCA
>Ga0307994_1001854_pt1 | contig 12295 bp, 11 predicted proteins | sample EllFjometagen261_FD_203171 | JGI IMG/M metagenome (GOLD analysis project Ga0307994, IMG submission 203171) | Marine microbial communities from Ellis Fjord, Antarctic Ocean - #261 | ecosystem: Environmental > Aquatic > Marine > Unclassified | place: Southern Ocean | collected 2014-11-02 | reverse complement strand
ATAGTCACCCATTTTGTGCACTAGGCCATTTTTAATCCAAAGTAAGGCATCAGACTGATAATCAACTGCTGCCGCATCCTTATCTGGCTCGCTTAGGCAATGTAACAGTGGTCCACGCATTAGACGTTCAGACATGTTCTAGAGCCTCGTTCGTAGTATTGGTAGAGTCTTGCGTAGTAAGGTTTTTATCACTAACTGCGTTATAATTTTGATATAAGTCCATCACCTGAGCTGCAATAGCGATAGCCACTTCCATGGGTTGTTTACCACTAATTCCAGCTTTGCCCATAGGGCAGTGAAAATGATCTATAGCACTTTGAGGGTAATCTTTAGCGGCCAGTCTTTGGCGGAATTTACGACCTTTTGTTACCGAGCCAATCACACCTAAATACCCAGCATCGCCACGGTTAAGTACCGCTTGGGTAAGGGCTAAATCCACCCCATGATGATGTGTCATGATTAAGTAACAACTTCCTGCCAAGCAATCTTCCACATGGTCTTGTGGGTGTTCTTCATGCACACCTGCCACGCCTATTGGCAATTCTTTGGGCAACATATCGTAACGGCTATCAACCCACGTCACTTGTACAGGCAATTGGGCTAACAATGGCACTAATGCTCGGCCAACATGCCCCGCACCAAAAACCACCACAGGCATTTTGGTGGCGCTAAATATTTCAAACATCAGGCTCACCCTGCCACCACAACATTGTCCTAAACTTGCACCAAGAGGGTAATCAATCATTTGAGTAGAGCCACCTGAAGTCAACATTTCACGAGCCTGAGCAATGGCTTTATATTCTAGGTGCCCGCCACCAATAGAATCGAACTGTTTATCTTCAGTGACTAGAATCTTACTGCCTACCCCACGGGGTGATGAGCCTTGCAAAGCGACAATACTTACCAATACATACGCTTGGTTTTGTTGTTCACACTGCCACTGGGCAGCAAGCCATGTTTTCATGATGCTTCTGCCCCTATAGTAGGCTTAATGGATTTAGCAGCTTGAAGCGCCCACAATACTCGTTCTGGAGTGGCTGGTGTATCCAGCTGAGGGTTCACCTGTTCGCCACCAGCAGCCCATATTGCATCGCGCAATGCAGACCACACAGAAATACCGTGCATTAAAGGGGGCTCACCCACAGCCTTGGAATGATAAATCGTTGCCTCATGATTTTTGCTGTCTTGCAACAAAGCCACATTAAACTGTTTGGGCGTATCCCCCACGGCAGGTATTTTGTAGCTAGCGCCGCCATTGGTTTGCAGGCGACCATCTTTGCCCCACACCAATTCTTCAGTTGTAATCCAACCCATGCCCTGAATAAAACCACCTTCTACTTGACCTAAATCGATACCCGGGTTAATGCTTTCACCCACATCGTGCAGAATATCTACCCTAGGTATCGTATAAGTACCGGTAAAGGTATCCACTTCTACTTCGCTCACAGACGCACCACAGGAGTAATAGAAGAATGGGTTACCTTTAGCTTGTTCGCGGTCGTAATGAATTTTTGGAGTGCGGTAATAGCCCGTAGCAGACATGGAGATACGCGCCATGTAGGCTTGCTGCGTTAATTCTGCAAACGATATTTGGTGGTTAGGCCATCTCACCTGACCATTACTAAACTCTATACTTTGCTCTTCTACTTGATGGGTTTCTACAAGATGGTCGATTAGACGCTGCTTAATAGTCAACGCTGCATTACGAGCGGCTTGGCCATTAAGGTCCGTACCACTTGAAGCAGCTGTAGGCGAGGTGTTGGGCACCTTGTCTGTACGAGTGGAGGTAACCTCTATATGCTCTAACGGAAGCCCTAATTCGGCTGCAACAATTTGAGCAATCTTGGTATATAAGCCTTGTCCCATTTCCGTACCACCATGACTCACTTGTACAGTGCCATCCGTATAGATATGAATTAGCGCACCCGCTTGGTTAAGGAACATGGCGGTAAAGGAAATGCCAAATTTCACAGGTGTTAATGCTAAACCTTTGATATAACGCCCGCCGTTTATCAAAGACGTTTGGTTATAGCTTCTAATCTCTTCTCTACGGGCCCAGTACTCACTGGAAACAACCAGTTCATCAATAATGCGTTCTAGGTCTATACCCGTTACTGTCTGATGGTATGGCGTGATATTGCGCTCGTCGCGCTCGTCTTGGCCATATAAATTGGCTTGCCTTATTATCAACGGGTCTTTGCCAAGGCTGCGGGCAATATCATCCAGCATTTGCTCTGCGAGTATCATGCCTTGTGGCCCACCAAACCCTCTAAACGCCGTATTTGAAGCTGTATTCTGGAACCAACGATGGCCGGTAATAGTGGCCGCTGGCAAGTAATAGGCATTATCGGTGTGGAACATGGCTCTATCCACGATGGCATCAGATAAATCTGCGCTACAACCACATAAGCCATGGAGTTCAGCATTCACTGCCGTGATTTGCCCTGCTGAATCAAACCCCACCTCTGCTTGGTTTACAAAAGGGTGACGTTTACCTGTGAGAGCCATGTCGTCACTTCTTGCAAGTCGCAGTTTTACTGCTTTTTGGTTGCGTACGGCTAACAAGGCTGCAAGGCAAGCCCATTGTGCAGCTTGAGTTTCTTTACCACCAAAACCACCACCCATACGGCGTATATTTACTACTACTTTGTGCATAGGCAAGGCCAACACTTCTGCCACCAGCTTTTGTACTTCGCTAGGGTGCTGGCTAGAACTGTGTACTAATACACCACCATTGTCTTGAGGAATCGCCAGGGACACCTGTCCTTCAAGATAAAAGTGTTCTTGGCCACCCACCTGCTGATTGATACGTAAGGTGTTGATTGATTCGGCTAATGCCGTGGCACTGTCCCCTTTCACTAAACTGTGACTAGGCCTCACCTGTTTGTTGGCTGTCTTATGGGCTATCTGGACTTGTTCCAAGGTTAACAACGGTGGTGTAGCGTCAATGTCTGCCAAACCTAACAGAGCAGCCTTGCGGGCAGCGCTATAGCTAGTTGCAGCAACTGCAAATAATGGCTGACCATAATAGCTAATCTGTTCTTCTACCAGTAAAGGGTCACCACCAAATACTGGACCAATATCTACATGGCCCGGAATATCTTTGGCAGTGATGACATCAACCACGCCACCTGCAGTGGCAACGGCTGTTAAGTCCTGACTTTTTAACAGACCACATGCCACATTAGCCATGCCTACATAGGCATGTAAACACCCTTCTGGCGCAGCAATATCGTCGATATATAACGCTTTACCTGTGAGGTGCAGTTTGGCGCTTTCATGGGGCGTGGGTTTGCCCATTACACACGTGTTGGGATGAGAGGTACTTGTTGATTTTTGACCGTTGATCTCAGGTAGTTTTCTCATCACATGGCCTCCTGTAAAAAGCCTTGAATGAGGTTAGCTGTCACCTGTTGGCGATAGGCAGCGCTGGCTCTCATATCATCAATGGGTTGGTAGTCTTGGGCAAGCCATAACGGAACTTGAGCAATCAGTTCATGTGTTAAGGATTGATCTAACAAATGGCTTTGAGTTTCACTCGCCATTTTCGGGATGGCTGCCATACCACCGCAGGCGATATTGATCTGTGTAATTGTACCTTTCTCCATGGTCATACTTATGGCAACACAAGTGGCCGAAATATCATCTTCAGCGCGTTTACTCACTTTTTCTACCCATACGCGCTGACCGAGCGATGGCAACGGCAATATAACACTGTGAATAAATTCACCCGCCTTTAAGGCCGTTTGTTTATAACCCAAATTAAACTCTTTCAGAGGGATAGTACGTTGATTTAAACCGCGCTGAAGGATCAGTTGCGCATCCATCACTAATAATAACGGAGGTATGTCGGCAATAGGAGAACTGTTAGCGATGTTACCTACCAAAGTGCCACGGTTACGTACCTGACGCGAAGCAAAGCGTCCTAACAAATGACTCATAGCAGGCAAGTCTTTCTGACAAAACGCTTCTACGTCACTAAGACTGACACCTGCACCAATATAAATTTGGTTATCACGTTGTTCAATTGACCGGAGTTCGGCCACACCGGTTACATCTATCAAGCGATCAATAGATTTAAGACCATGGGTAATGTCTAAGGCCAAGTCTGTAGACCCTGCTACCAATCGTGTTTGTGGGGATGCCTCATAGGCCAGCGCCAATTCTTTAAGGGTTGCAGGTACCGTATATGTTTTGATAGAAACGTTATGAGCATCAGATTGTGACGGGGGCGCCATACTTTGCAACTGAGCAAGGCAGTTATCATAACCACCCACATAATCAAACAATGGATCTAATGCCCTATCCATTGGTGCTAACTGGTCAGCAGCCAAAAGGATCGGATGATAACCGGTACAGCGGCATAAGTTGCCAGACAACGCGAGTTCCACACCATGACGGTGTTTGGCGAAAGCTTCTGGCGTAGCTAACGCATCAGCTGGTGTATTAAGCCACCAAACCACAAGAGACATCACAAAGCCTGGGCTACAAAAACCACACTGGCTAGAGTGACAATCCACCATGGCTTGCTGTACCGGGTGTAGCTCTTCATGTAACTCATTATTTAGTGCAGAGCACTGCAAAATATCCAAGGTGATCAGGTGGCACCCATCGAGACTGCCCAAAAGCGCGATGCAGGCGTTCACACTGCGGTAAACAATCGCGCCTTGCTCTAGTTCGCCCACAATAACTGTGCAGGCACCACAGTCTCCTACGGCACAGCCTTCTTTGGTGGCTGTTAAGTATTGGGACTCTCTTAACCACTGCAGTAGAGTAGTGTCTGCTGCTGGATCCACTACCTCAATAGCAGTTTTATTTAATAACAGGTGCATTTGCGGTACTCTGAGCTGTAATCTAATTTGCTAGAGACGTATCTTCTCAATACCTGTCTATTTAGTCAACTTTTCATTTGACCCTAGATCGCCTGTAATATACATTATCCTTCTAGTAACTTTTTTAGTAACGTTTTCAGTCACTCGTCTAGCACCCAATGGCACGCCCTATGACCACAAATATTTCAAGAGGACCCTATAAACCAGGCCGTATTAGGGAACAAAGCCGAGACTTGATTTTACAAGCGGCCGAAACAGAATTCGCCTGTCATGGCTTTCGCGGTGCAACCATGCAACGCATCGCCGAGTCTGCTCAAGTACCTAAGGCCAATATCCATTATTACTTTTCCAACAAACTGGGCCTTTATGGTGCAGTGCTGGAAAACACTCTTAACCTTTGGGATACCGTATTCAACGAGCTTTCTAGCCATGACGACCCGGCAGACGTATTAAGTCGCTATATTGATGCAAAAATGGATTTTTCCCGCACTCACCCTACGGCCTCACGCCTGTTTGCTAAGGAAATGATTAGTGGAGCGCCCCACTTGAGCGCCTATCTACAGCAAGATTATCGCCTGTGGTTTAAGCAACGCATGAGTATTTTTGAAAGCTGGGTAGCTCAAGGGAAAATGGATGACTTGGATCCCGCACATGTGATTTTTATGATCTGGGCCAGCACCCAGTACTATGCTGACTTTGAGCCACAAATTCTCATTGCTACCCAGGCCCCGCGCTTAACAGAGCAAGCATTTACCGCAGCAGCTGACTCTATTAAGCACATTATACTCAAAGGTTGTGGCATCTGTTAGAAGCGCAACCCCCATTAACATCAGGACTGCCGTTTAATCATCTTCACCACTCTCTTGATACTGACGATCAATACCCACTTGTGGCTTTTCATGCAACACGCGTTCAAACGACTGTAAACGTTTATGTACAGAAATTAATTCAACAATAGTTGGCCAAGCATTAATCAAGTACTGGAACGAATTACTAACTTGCCCAAACGCCGTTAATATCTGCTGCAAGATACCAAAGGTAATGGTGCCTGCAACGATGGTTGGAATGAGGATGACATAGGCAAATAGATTGTCCGCCTGCAAGTAAAAGCTACGAGCAACGTTAAAGTACATGTAGTGAAAATATAGCCGAAAGTAATTTTTGCGTACGTTACCAAACAACTCAGTTAATGTTAATGGCTGCGCACGGTCTTCGTGGTCCTCTCCGTAGACTAACTCTTTACGATAAGCAGCTTCCACTCTCTGATTACGAAATTCTAAACCCGGCAACTTGATGCCAACAAAAGCCATGAGCATAGTACCGAAAATAGACCAAAAAATAGCGGCATAAAATAAAGGTGATGCGATGACACCGATAATGGGCAACTCTGTAACATATTGAGATAACGACCACAGGACTGGTAAAAAGGCCACCAAGGTCATAAAGGCATCCACTAACGACACACCCAAACCTTCCATAATGCCCGCAAAACGCATGGTGTCTTCCTGCACTCGCTGCGCTGCACCTTCAACCTGCCTCAACTGAGTCCACCTAGACGCATAAAACTGGTTCATAGCCATACGCCAGCGGAAAATATAGTGGCTAACGAAGAACCGAGTCATTACAAATACAATGACGGCCAAAAACGCAATTTGACCAAAAATAATAATCAGGTCATACAATTGTGCGGCTGTCACACTACCTGGTTCAGCAAGTGCCCCTTGAATACTATCGAAAAATGGTCGCCTCCACGTGTTGATAGCGACTGACACCTGCACCGAAAAATAGGTACTAAACAATATAAGGGCTGTGCCAAAAATAGACCACAGTTGCCATTCGTGAGGTGAAACACGCATCCAAACTAGGCCAAACATCATCAGCGTAGTGAAATAATAGAGGTAAAACCAGATAAAGTCAGCGCTAACAAAATGGCCCAAACCAAGGACCGGCTCAGCATCTTCGCCTGGCAGTTCAAAGCCTAACAAGGTTCCCAGCTGGTCTCCCCAACCATACCAAACACCAATACATACACTTGCCCACACGACAAGGGTGATGAAAAACCATCGAGGATTAGGAAAAAAAGATTGAAACATAAGAACCACCCGTAGAACGTTTTAAATAAGATATACCTACTTAACGTAAGATTAGTCAATTGTGCAAACAATATCTACCTATAAGTAGGCTTGACATCGTAATAGGTTCGGTGAAAAAATGCAGTTCACATTTTTGGTATACCATAATACAAATGTTAAGTTTATTGACTGTGCATGCATAGGTTAGGGAGCTGTTGCTATGAAATTTTCTTTATTTCTCCACATGGAGAGATCTGATCCAGCTAAGCCCCACAAAGAGCTATTTGACGAGTTAGTAGAACTCACTCTTATGGTGGAGAAAGCAGGATTTGAAACCGTGTGGATTGGAGAGCACCACATGATGGAGTTCACTATATCCCCTAATCCCCTTAACTTTATGGCCTATCTTGCCCCTATTACTACGACCATTCGTTTAGGTTTAGGCACTATTGTTGCTCCATTTTGGAACCCTGTTCGCCTTGCTAGCGAAGCGGCACTTGTGGATATGATGAGTAATGGCCGGCTTGACTTTGGTATTGCTCGTGGTGCCTATCAATCTGAATTTGATCGTATGACCGACAACATGGCCGCTAAAGACGGAGGCGGGCCGTTACGTGAAATGATTCCTGCCTTACAAAAACTGTGGACCGGTGACTACGCCCATGATGGCGAACACTACTCCTTCCCCACTTCTACGGCTATTCCACGTGTCACACAAAAGCCTTTTCCACCTATGTGGGTGGCTGCCAGGGAGCAAGAGTCTCATGATTATGCGGTGAAGAGCGACTGCAACGTTATGGTCACACCGCTTATCGCCGGTGACGCTACAATTGAAATGGCTAGCGAACGCTTTAAGCAAGCCTGCATTAACCACCCAGAAAAACCAATACCTCAGCTACTCGCTTTACGTCACACATGGGTACATGAAAAAGACGAAGATTGGCGTAAAGGTGCTCAGGCCCTGCGCGATTGGTACGCTAATTTTTACGCATGGTTTAAAAATGACCAAGACCCTGTGGACGGCTTTGTAAAACCTCTGACCGACGCACAAATGGACGAGCTTCCAGGCTTTGGCCTAGATGATTTACATAACAACCTGCTCATTGGCACACCTACAGAAGTGACCAAACGAATTAAACATTATGAATCCCTAGGTATCACTCAATTTAGTTTTTGGAGCGATAACGGCCTACCCCATAGCGAAAAGAAAAAATCTCTTCAGTTGTTTATAGACAAAGTTATGCCTAACTTTAATCAGGAATAAATCATGCATTTTGAAGTACGTAAAGTTGTTACCACCATCGAAGAAATCCGTATTGAAGGCGGTAAATCAGCCACTACACCTGTTAAAATGGTAGGCGTAGCTTATGTCATTAAAAACCCATGGGCAGGCCAAGGTTTTGTAGAAAACCTACGCCCAGAAATTACCGCAGGCTGCTCTGAATTAGGTGAAGAAATGGTTGCTGCGATGCTATCTCACTTCCCTTCTGGAGACGCCATTGAAGCCTACGGTAAAGCAGCAGTGATTGGTTTAGACGGTGAAATAGAACACGCCTCAGGCATTATTCACACCTTACGTTTTGGTAACCATTACCGAGACGCGGTTAACGCTAAAAGCTTTTTAAGCTTTACTAACAAACGTGGCCCCGCAGGCACCTCTATTCAAATCCCCATGATGCATAAAGACGATGCAGGATTTCGTTCCCACTACATCACTTTAGAAATGCACATTGAAGATGCCCCAACAGCTGATGAAATTATCGTTGTACTCGGAGGCTCAGATGGTGGTCGCGCTCATCCTCGAATTGGCAATCGCTATATGGATATGGAAGAAATTGCAGCAGAAAAAGCTGCAACAGAAGCCCAAGTCCAAGCCTAGTGGATTTATTTTGCCCACAAGGCACCCATTACCAAGCGTTTGGTACGCCACAACTGGGCAAAAGCGCTGTGGTATTTATCCATGGCGTAGGTTTAGACTTACGCCTGTGGCAAGGTCAAGTTGAAGCATTAAAAGGTGAGCACCATATCATCACCTATGACATGCTCGGCCACGGGTTAAGCCCCAATGCCCAAGCAGGCATTAGCTTAAATACCCTTGTCCATCAGCTGTGTGTGCTACTGGACCACTTAAAACTTGAACAGGTTCATTTGGTAGGCTTTTCTTTAGGAGGGTTGGTAGCCCGATTATTTGCCACTCAATTCTGTGGTCGGCTACACAGCCTAACAATCATGAATTCAGTGTTTGATCGCAAAGAGAGTTTGCGTAAAGCCATTTTAAAAAGGGTTGATGAAGTAGAACAATATGGACCCAGTGCCAATATAGATCAGGCTCTAACCCGCTGGTTTAGCCCGCTATATACTCAAAATAATCCACACTACATAGCGCAACTAAGGGCTAGTGTATTATCTAACCATGACGCAAGTTATCGCCGTTGTTATCGTTTGTTTGGCGAAGGCGATAATGCTGTACAAGGTCAACTACATAACATTACTTGCCCAACATTAGTCACCACTGGCGAACTAGACCCAGGTTCTACCCCAGCCATGAGCCATGCTTTAGCCGCACGGATCAACTGCGCAACGGTAGCCATTTTACCCAACGCCAGGCACATGATGCCCGTTGAGAAGGCCCAAGAAGTCACCGAACTATTACAAAGATTTATTAGCGCTAAATGAAAAAGCCTGACACCTTAACTCGCATTTAGCCCGTATATAAATTTAAACAAGACATCAAAACGTTTAATATTTTGAACGTTTTGATATAAAATACAGCACATCCGACACATTGCCGCATTGCTAGCCACATAGAAGCATAGCTGCATAGTCAGCCCAATAGACACTACTAATGATAGGAACCACATCATGCAACTAACCAATCCCTCACTATTTCGTCAGCGAGCTTATATTAATGGTACTTGGTTAGATGCTGATTCGAGCGCAACTATACCAGTGACCAACCCTGCCAATGGCGAAGTCATTGGTAGTGTTCCAGACATGACGGCTGCTGAAGCCGCTCGGGCCATCGAAGCAGCACGAGTAGCGATGATTAGTTGGCGCAAACAAACGGCCAAGCAACGTGCAGTTATCCTACGCCGTTGGTTCGACCTCATGATGGCTAACCAGGATGACCTTGGTAAAATCATGACCTTAGAGCAAGGCAAGCCTTTAATTGAAGCCAAAGGCGAAATTGCTTATGCAGCCAGTTTTATTGACTGGTTTGCCGAAGAAGGCAAGCGTACTTATGGCGATGTTATCCCCACTCATAAAGCCGATGCCCGTATCATTGTGACTAAGGAGCCTATCGGTGTAGTCGCAGCCATTACACCTTGGAACTTTCCATCGGCCATGATCACTCGTAAGTGTGGCCCAGCATTAGCGGCAGGTTGCGGTTTTGTAGTACGCCCAGCATCAGAAACTCCTTTTTCTGCCTTGGCTCTAGCTGTCTTAGCAGAAGAAGCCGGTATTCCAGCCGGCGTATTTAACGTGATTACCGGTCAATCTCGCCCAATTGGTGCAGAACTCACCAGCAACCCTACTGTACGTAAACTCACCTTTACAGGCTCCACTCCTGTGGGCAAGTTGTTGATGCAACAATGTGCAACTACCCTAAAGAAAGTGTCTTTAGAGCTAGGCGGTAATGCACCGTTTATCGTGTTTGATGATGCCGACCTTGATGCAGCTGTAACAGGTGCCATCGCTGGTAAATACCGTAATGCGGGCCAAACCTGCGTTTGTGTGAACCGTTTTATTGTACAAGAAGGCGTGTACGATGCCTTTATCTCTAAATTCGCTGCAAAAGTAGCCGAACTTCAAGTAGGTAACGGCATGGATGAAGGTGTAACCCAAGGCCCCATGATTAACGAAGGCGCCATTGATAAAGTAAAAGAACATATCTCTGATGCCTTAAGTAAAGGTGGCACTCTTGTCTGTGGCGGTGAAAGCCATGCAATGGGAGGCAGCTTCTTTACTCCTACTATTATTAGCAATGCCACCACAGATATGAAGGTGGCCTCAGAAGAAACCTTTGGGCCTTTAGCGCCTATCTTTAAGTTTAAGGATGAAGCCCAAGCTATTGCTATGGCTAACGATACTGAGTTTGGTTTAGCGGCCTACTTCTACACCCGTGACATAGGCCGTGTATGGCGCGTTGGCGAAGGTTTAGAATATGGTATTGTGGGCATTAACGAAGGTATTATTTCCACAGAAGTAGCGCCTTTTGGTGGCGTAAAAGAATCAGGTATAGGCCGTGAAGGTTCACATTACGGCATCGAAGACTTCCTAGAAATTAAATACATGTTGATGGGCGGCTTGTAGTACCCCCATTCAACTGGGCAAGGATAGATTGATGTCAGACTCAAAACACAGATCAGAAAAATTTGAAGCGGGCCTAAAAACCCGCATCTTGGTAAATTTAAACATGATTACAGCGCTAAACCGCGCTGATGAATTCAAACTTCATAGTCGAGGCGCCTTTAACAATGGCGATACCAAAGACAAAACCCGTGAAGTGTTAGCAGAAATGACAGCAGAGTCGTAATCTATGCTCACCGACCTTTCAAACCTCAAAGTAACTCGTAACACCATAACTCTGCGCCAGATCGTATTAGACAAGCTACGCAATGCCATTATTAGCACTCAACTTAAACCCGGCCAACGGTTGGTAGAAAGGGAGCTGTGCAAGGTACTGGATGTAAGTCGGACGTCTGTGCGCGAAGCTTTACGTCACTTGGAGTCCGAAGGGCTGGTTCAGTACGCTGGCCAACGTGGCCCAAGTGTCACGGTGCTTGATGCACAAGACATTAAAAATATCTATGAACTGCGTGCAGCCTTGGAGGGTTTGGCAGGTGAGCTATTTTGTAATCGTGCCAGCGACGAGCAGATTAATTCACTGCAAGACACAACTAACGCATTAAAAATGGCCTTTGATCACTCTGAAGTAAGTGAGATTCTGGCCTGCACCAAAGATTTTTATGAGCAATTACTCGAAGGTAGCGGCAACACTGAACTCGACACCAGCCTTAACCGCCTTTTAGCCCGTATTATGGTGTTGCGAGCCGGTACTATCGCCCAACCAGGCCGGTGGAAAGATAGCCTCATGGAAATGCAGACTATCATGCATGCTATTTCTAACCGCGATGGTGAAGCAGTTAGAAAGGCCTGTGTTGCTCATGTTCAAGCCGCGGGAACCATTGCTCTTAGGCAAATCGATTAGCCTCAATAATTGATCAGCTGACTTGAAAGTTCAGCATTTAGGCCCATTATTAAGCCACTGTTGGTATTTATTCAATTAAATTGGAAACACACTATGTTGTCTTTTAAACGTTGGGGCTATGCACTTACCTTAGTGATTGCCAGCCTTACCTTAAGCGCCTGTGGCGTAAACAACCTTCC
>Ga0307994_1001852_pt1 | contig 12304 bp, 11 predicted proteins | sample EllFjometagen261_FD_203171 | JGI IMG/M metagenome (GOLD analysis project Ga0307994, IMG submission 203171) | Marine microbial communities from Ellis Fjord, Antarctic Ocean - #261 | ecosystem: Environmental > Aquatic > Marine > Unclassified | place: Southern Ocean | collected 2014-11-02 | reverse complement strand
AGCGGTATCAGGGTTCTCTTTTAGCTCGCGGCAAAATCCATGCCGGTCTTCAGTTGGGTCGGATAAATTGATCAAAATAAGATCAGGCTTTTTGTGGGCAATGGCGAGTTCGGCATCTTTACGTGATCCACATGCATCTACACTGAATTGAGCGGCGAGCATTTTTACTTTCAACACAATCCTGTTCGTTGGAACAGTATCGACAATCAAAATGCGACCGGTCATATCTATGATCCTTCCATGTGGTTTCTACCACGCTGACAAGGCCACCCTGAGGGCTAAAAGTTAAAAAACGGTTTCCATCTGCGTAAGGAATTGATCATGTCACCAGAAAATGCACAGACGATTGCCCTGCAGGCCCTTGGTTGGCTCGTTGGGAATGAAGAACTTTGCCCCGTGTTTTTGGGCGCCACTGGCGGGTCTGTCGAAGATTTGCGCACGCAAGCTTCGGCTCCAGCGTTTCAGGCGGCTGTCCTCGATTTCTTAACGATGGACGATTCTTGGGTGATGGAATTTTGCGATTTTCATAGCTTGAAGTACGATCAACCGCTGATGGCGCGCTTTGCGTTACCGGGCGCAGAGGCGGTGCATTGGACTTAAATCCGAATCGTAATTTCGCCATCGGGGTCTGCGGCGCGGCTTTGGCATAATATCATCGTGGTTTGCCGTTGGGCCTGCGACAGCACAAAATCGCGATGCTCTACTTCTCCGTCGGTCACCGTACATTTGCACACGCCGCACAGTCCATCGGCGCATTTCACATCAACATGCACGCCCGCACGCAGCAATGCATCTGACGCGGGTTCATCGGCCGCGACATCAATTTTCCGCCCGTCCGGCAGCCGTAACGAAAACGGATGGTTTTCGTAGTCAGGCGCGTCAGGCACGGCGAAATATTCTAGGTGTCGCTGTTCCTCAGAAAACCCATTTTCGGCGGCGGCATCCATAACGCCCGTCATGTATAGATCGGGCCCGCAGGTATAAACATGCGCGCCTGTATGCGGTTTAAGCGCGAGGTTTAGGTCGGCGCGCGACCCCTCGTCACTGATATGAACATGCGCGCGACCGGCCCATGGCTGTTTTTCGAGCAAGGCGATAAATCCGGCGTCGGCCCGCGTGCGCACACTATAATGCAAGTCAAATGGACGCCCCAATGCATGCAAACGGTGCGCCATTGCGATCATGGGCGTAACGCCGATCCCGCCACCCATCAAATAGCTGTGCGCCGCGTCCTCGATCAGCGGGAAATGGTTGATCGGTTTGGACGCAAACACGCGCCGGCCCTCGGTGAAAATGCGATGCATTAGCTTTGATCCACCGCGCCCTGTGTCCTCTCGCAGGACGGCAATCTGGTAAGACTTGCGGTTCTCAGGGTCACCCGACAGCGAATATTGCCGAAAGAATTCAGGCGCGACGACAACGTCGATATGTCCGCCGGCGCTGAAACGCGGCAAATCGGCGCCGTTGGGGTCAGACAGCTCATAGAGCGTGATACTGTCGGTCAGCGGATCAGCCTTCGTCACGATCAACGGCAAAACAGGGGTATCGCCGGAATTTGCGGTATAGACATGCTCGGGTGGGGTGCCGGCGGCGCGCCGTACGCGGTGTTCATCAGCAGTGATCATCTCGCCGTAAGCTTGAATGCCTGCCTCGCGGTCCATCGGGAATGGCCAAGGATAGGGGGGCGGCGCAAGCGGCGCGGGATAAACAGCCAGCGTTTGGTCTGCGAATTTTAGGTCAAGATCAGGCTGCAAGTCTCGCGCATTTACCGGATCGCGGGCAGGGCGGTATGCACCATCATCGATCATTTCCAGATCCCACCACCATTTTTTCACGGTGTTTATCGATCCGTTCCCAAACTTATCATCCAATGATGTTAATGCCTTGGCCGCTTGGGGAACTGCCATTGCAAGCTTGCGAAAAGGGGCTTCGGCGAAAAGCCCTTCAAGGTTCCACGGACAGGTTTTCATACACCGCCCACACATCGCGCCGTTCTTTTGACTGACACGGTAGGTGGTACATTTCTGACTGTCGGATTTCCAAATCTCATAGCCGTTGAACATCAACTTTGGGCCCGCCGTGATCGCACCTGACGGGCATTCACGGGCGCATTTGTTGCAGGCTTCACAGAACTTTTGCAGGCCAAAATCAATCGGTTTGTCATGGGTCATCGGCATATTTGTGGTGACGATACCGGATTTGAGGCGTGGTCCAAGGAATGGGTTTAGGATGACCTCGCCAATGCGGCTGACCTCGCCCAGACCCGACAGCAATAACAGCGGCGGGTGCAAAACCTCGTCATCCATCACCGAATGGACGCGGGCTGTATAGCCGAGATTGCGAATATGTTGCGCCAGAACGCCACCGAGCAGCGAAAACCGAAGGTAGGCGCGCATTGATTGGGCGCAAGCGATCCAATCGTCGCCAGACGCACCTTCCATTGTCTCGTGGCCTTGGTCGATGATCATGGAAATGGCGTTGCTGTGGTAAGGCGTAATCGTCTCGCCTGTCGCATCGTGGCTATAGTAGGCATAATCAGGACAGGCAGACAGACCGACGGCATCAACGCCAAGAAAATAGAGCGCCGCCTTGATATTACTGGCGTTATTTGTCAAATTTTGTGCATTTTTTTGTGTAGCAGCGTCACCGTCTTGCAGGACCGTCAACGCCCCCAATGAAGGACGAAATGCGAATGCGCTTGCCGACTTGCGCATATAATTGCCGTTTTTTGTGGCTTCTTGCACAGGTTTTCCGAGATCGCCGAACAAGGCGCGGGCAAACAGATTGGCGCGTTTGGGAACGCGGGCCACATTGGGCGCGTCGATATATGTGGTTGGATCATCCACCCGTTTGAGCGTCTCAAAGGGGTGCGGACCAGCCTGAAAATCACGTTTGGCATAGGCGTCGGCAGTGCGCGCCGATTTGGCATGATCGCCGGTGCCCATCCGGTAGCTAGCGGGCGGTTTTTGTCCGGCTACGATTGGTTTATCAGTTGCCAAATCCAATGTGGTTGTGACAGCGGCCAAGCCAAACCTGTCACCAGTGAACGGATTGACCAAGCTGCCGTCTTGCAGTGCAACGAGGCCAGCGCAGACTGCCAGCGCCCCCAAATGCACGTCGCTTGCCGCCATTGAATGGGCCCGCGCATCATGTCCCAACGTGCGAATATAGCTCGCCAAGGTGACTGCCGTCTCAACCGCGCGCAGACAACTGCGCTGCGGCAATGCATCTTTGATCCACTCCGCGCCATCCTCGTCCGCGTGCGGTGCCCGCGGGTTGGCGTATAAAAAGACAACGGCATGGGTATGATGGCGGCAATCTGCGGCGGGCAGCGCCATGCTTTCGCGCAAACCAGCCATAATGACATCAATACCAGCGGCCAGCGTTTTGGGCTGCATCGTGCGCAGCTTATCTGCCAAACGATCCACGTCGGGGTTGATCAGCGAGGCGTCTAGCCATGCGGCCGCAGGAATTTCACATGTTCCGACCATATCGGCATCGCAAAAATAACCGAATGATTTTAAATGGTTGGCCCGTTCCTGTAGGTCATTTGGTATTTCAGCAGTTTCTTTTTTGACCATCCCGTCGCGTGTGGCATCCAGCATCGCTTGGTAATCCTGCATCGCGTTCACGATACTGGATGGATCATCTGCGCGCCGGAACGACAGGCCGATCATGGGCGCAAGTTGCGATAAATCGCAGGCATCCTTCCGTTGAAGTTTTTCCAACGGGTAGGGGCCAAGATGCATGGGGCGGGAGCGGTAAGAGCGGAGTTTGAGCATTGTGTTGACACCGTCCGCCTTGCGTTGCTTGGTGTCAATAACGACCCTGCTGAAAAGGACTGCAAAATGATCAAAGGCATCATCTTTGACAAGGACGGCACCTTGTTTGACTTCAACGCAACATGGGGGCCATCGACGCGGGACATGATTGCGTCCGAAGTGGGGGGAGACCCGGCACGAATGGCCGAGATGGCCGATGTTTTAGGCTATGATCTGAACACAGGCGTGTTTTTACCCAGCAGCCTCGTGATCGCCGAAACGGTATCTACCGTTGCGGATGCGATGTTGGGGCTTTTGCCTGACGTGACAAAGCCTGACTTGATTGCCCGCATAAAAGAAGCGACCAAATATGTGCCGCAAGTGGAACCAACGCCGTTGCGACCCGTCTTGGACACACTTCGGGACATGGGTTTGATCCTTGGTGTCGCGACCAATGATGCAGAGGAGCCAGCACGCGCCAATCTGGCCCACGTTCTAGATATGTTTGATTTCATCGCCGGTTTTGACAGTGGCTTTGGCGGTAAACCTGCACCGGGACAGTTGTTGGGGTTCTGCGCGCAGACGGGCCTTACGCCTGCTGCGTGCATCATGGTTGGCGATAGTGTGCATGATCTCGCTGCGGGTCGTGCCGCCGGTATGAGGTGTGTTGGGGTGCTGACGGGGCCTGCGCCGCGGGCTGATCTTATGCCGCATGCTGACGTTGTGCTGGGCACTATTGCGGAATTGCCAGCGTGGATCGCGCTGCAAAGCACTAAGTGATAGCAAAAAACGACACATTTTGTCGCGAAAGCGCTGCCAAGGCCGCGTGGGCCTGCCAAGCTTGATGAAACGGGTTTGAGCAAGAGGCAAGATCATGGGTGATACACCACGCAAACGGGGCGGTGGCCGCGCAGGGAACGCAAGCCGCAGAGGGACGTCTGTGATCGACCAGATGCCGTGGCGCATTCCCGTCAACACCGACAACCCGACAGAGCCGCTTGGCCCCGAAGGTGTCGCCGCGATCCACAATGGCGCCATGACCATTCTCGAAGACATCGGCATTGAGTTTCTGAACGAAGAAGCCCTCGCACTTTTTAAAAAAGCAGGGTGTACCGTCAACGGAACCAACGTGCGTATGGGCCGAGAGTGGGTAATGGAAATGGTGGGCCACGCGCCCGCGCAATTCGACATCACGCCGCGCAATCCAGACCGCAAGATCACCATTGGCGGCAAGCATATTTTGTTTGGAAATGTGTCGTCCCCCCCAAATTATTATGACCTTGAGATCGGTAAAAAGGTAACGGGCAACCGCGAGCAATGTGCTAATTTGCTAAAGCTGACGCAGTATTTTAACTGCATCCATTTTGCGGGCGGGTATCCGGTTGAACCACAAGATATCCACGCCTCGGTTCGGCATTTGGACGTGCTGTATGACAAGCTGACGCTGACCGACAAATCCATGCACGCCTATAGTCTTGGCAAGGAACGCGTCGAAGATGTGATGCAGATGGTCCGCATCGCGGCTGGTCAGACCGAGGACGAATTCGAAGCCAAGCCGCATATGTACACCAACATTAACTCAACCTCGCCGCTCAAACACGATGTGCCGATGATCGACGGGTGCTTGCGTTGTGTGCGACGCGGGCAAGTTGTTGTTATAACGCCGTTTACGCTTGCAGGTGCGATGGCGCCTGTGACGATGTCGGGCGCTGTGACGCTATCAATCGCCGAGGCATTGTCGGCCATCGCCCTGTTCCAATACGTGCGCCCCGGTGCGCCTTGTGTCATTGGCACGTTCACCAGCAACGTTGATATGAAATCTGGCGCGCCTGCCTTTGGGACGCCGGAATACATGCGGGCCACCCAAATGACCGGACAGATGGCGCGGTTCTATGGCCTGCCTATGCGCGCATCGGGCGTCTGTGCGGCCAACGTGCCTGACGGCCAAGCCATGTGGGAAACGTCCAATTCGCTGTGGTCTGCGGTGCAATCGGGCACGAATATGGTCTACCACGGCGCCGGTTGGCTCGAGGGTGGCCTCATCGCCTGTCCCGAGAAATTCATCATGGACTGCGAAGTCATCCAGATGATCCAACGCTACATGGAGCCCGAAATTGTGGCGACGACGCCCGACGACATTGCAATTGATGCGATCCGCGAAGTCGGACCAAACGGGCATTTCTTTGGGATACAGCACACCCAAGATCGTTACGAAAACGCATTTTATGCACCGATTGTATCCGACTGGCGTAACTTTGAAGCCTGGGAAGACGCCGGCGCAGAGTGGACAGCCGAGCGCGCCCATCACAAATTCAAAGAGATCATTAACACCTTTGAAGCCCCCGCAATGGACGCAGGTATTCGCGAAGAACTGCAAACCTTTGTCGCAAAGCGGAAAGAAGAAGGCGGCGCGCCGACTGATTTCTAAGGGTTATTTGCCAGTGACACAGGCCGTTACTGTATCAGCCATCGCTTGCAGCGTGTTGATATAGTGATCAGTCCCAAGCGGGATATCAGCCCCCAAGAGATCAATCATACCAGAGTTGGCAGATGTGCCTTCCGCAATCACGGCTGTCCATCGGTCACTGATCTCTGGGTCGGCTAAAACGCAGGCCACGTCGGGGAGACTTCGCAGCCGCGCGATATGCGCCGGGCCAGGTGAATTGGCGGCGGCATCGGCAATCGTGGCAACGCTCATCAGGTCAAACGCGTCCTCGAAATACCCATAAGCATCGTGTGGCCAAATGATCGGCTGCCCAGTGGCTGGTGCAAGCCGTGCTTTGAGCGCGGTGCGTAGCTGCATAAGGTCAGTTGCGTAATTTTGGGCGTTGGCTTGGTATGTTTCCGCATTGGCAGGATCAATATCTGCAAGCTGGTCCGCTATGTGCCCAACCCAAACCGCGGCGACTGCAGGATCAATCCATGCGTGCGGATCAATATCACCATGGTCATCATGCCCGCCCAGATCCCTCTGATCCCAGCCCGCCGACTCAAGCAACTCAAGCGTGACCGCGCTGGTTGCCAGTGTTGCAATCGGATCAGCCAACCAAGGCGTCAAATCGTGGCCAACCCAAATGATCAGCTCAGCGTTTGATAGTGTCCGTGCATCGGATGGGCGCAGGGCATAGCTGTGCGCGTCCGCGCTTGGTGGCAACAACAGCGTTGGCGCGCCAATGTCTCCCATCACGGCCGACACTAAACCGTGTATTGGAGCCAAATCAGTCAGAACGTTGGGTGCTGCCGTTGACTGAGTAGCAAAGATCATTCCGGCGAAAATGGAAGTAAGACGCATGTGTTCTTGTCCTTCGGGCTAAATAGAAGTAGGGTGTATATGTTATAACATAATGGAATACGCAAGATGTCTTCAACCCCCATCGGATTCACGGCCCATGATCACGCACATTGCGTGAAATCGGCGCTTGCTGCTGCCCAAACAGTTTGTGTCCAGCGCGGTGTCCAAATGACGCCTGTGCGCTTGCGTACGCTTGAAATTTTGTTGGAAGAACATGCCGCAATGGGCGCCTATGATGTGCTTGCGCGCCTGAATGTGGAAGGACTAGGGTCTAAGCCGCCCGTGGCCTACCGCGCGCTTGGGTTTTTGGTTGACCAAGGTTTTGTGCACCGGATCGAACGGCTCAATGCGTTTATCGCCTGTGCCTATCCCCAAGACGCACATAACCCAGCGTTCATGATCTGCCGTTGCTGCGGCACCGTGGCCGAGGCACAGGCCCAGTCTGGCACATTTGTCCAGTCAGCGGCGCAAACCGGTTTTCAAACTGAACAGACCGTGATCGAGGCCGAAGGGCTTTGCCCGTCTTGCCAACCTCAGGTGCAGTCATGACCGCGCTGCTGTCGGCCACTGGTATCACGCTGCGACATGGTCAAAATACGGTTCTGGAAAACGTGAGCCTTGCGATAACTGCGGGCGAGATCGTGACAATCGTCGGGCCAAACGGGTCCGGAAAATCGTCATTGCTGCGGGTACTGATTGGGGCGCTTACGCCACAAGCGGGGACAGTGACGCGTAAAGCGGGTTTGCAGATTGGTTACGTCCCACAGAAATTGCACATCGACCCGACAATGCCGATGACAGTGCGCCGGTTCTTGGATCTGCCAAAGCAGGTCGAAACGAGCGTGGCGATGCAGGCATTGCAGACAGCGGGAGTGCCGGAAACGACGAATCGGCAGATGAGCCAATTATCGGGCGGACAGTTCCAACGGGTTCTGTTGGCACGCGCGCTGCTTGGTAAGCCCGATGTTCTGATGCTGGACGAGGCTACACAAGGGTTGGACCAACCCGGGTCAGCACGTTTCTACCGTCAAATCGAAGACGTCCGCCGCGACCTTGGCTGCGCCATTTTGATGGTCAGCCATGAATTGCACGTCGTGATGAGCGCGTCTGACCGGGTTATCTGTCTGAACGGGCATGTTTGTTGCGAAGGGACGCCAGATGTTGTCTCGGCAGCGCCCGCATACCGCGAATTGTTTGGCAGCGGCACTGGCGGCGCGCTCGCGCTCTACCGGCATGAACACGACCACCATCACCACCATCATGATCACGAGGATGCGCCGTAATGCTGGATGATTTTTTGATCCGCGCAGGGCTGGCGGCCCTTGGTGTGGCGATGGCCGCTGGGGTATTAGGGTGCTTTGTCGTCTGGCGACGCATGGCCCATTTTGGCGATGCAACTGCGCATGCGGCGGTGCTTGGTGTGGCAATGGCGTTAATGTTCGGCTGGTCGATATTTGCTGGCGTCGGGCTTGTCGCGCTGACAATGGCCGTTCTGATCTACGGGCTGACGGGGCGCGGCCAAGCAGTTGACACGATATTGGGCGTTTTGTCACACGGAGCATTGGCGACAGGGCTGGTCGCAGTCACGCTGATCCCAGGACAACGGGTTGATTTGGATGCATATTTATTTGGCGACGTTCTGACGGTGACACGCATGGACGTCGCGATCATTTGGGGTGGAGCAGCCTTGGTCATGGGGGTATTATGGTCCCATTGGACGGCGCTTTTGACCGCGACACTTAATCCTGATCTCGCGAGCGCATCGGGGATAAACCCGCGCCGTGAGCACTTGATCTTGACGCTTTTACTCGCCGCCGTGGTCGCAGTTGCGATCAAAGTGGTGGGGGCGTTGCTGATCACCGCATTGTTGATTATTCCTGCTGCTGCGGCGCGCGGGTTTGCGCGGACACCTGAACAAATGGCGGGTTTGGCAGCTGTGCTGGGGGCGATTTCTGCGGTCGCAGGGCTGCGGGTGGCAGTGATGTTGGATACACCTGTTGGGCCGACGATCGTTTGCGTGGCCGCCGCACTTTTCGCAATTGGGACAGTCGTCACCAAATTACGGTCAGTCGGTGTCTAACCAAAGCGTGACAGGGCCGTCATTGACCAACTCAACCGCCATGTCGGCACCGAATTCACCCATGGCTACCGTGATATCCAACGCTTGCATGTCGGCGATAAACTGTTGGTACAGGGTGCGGCCTTCGGTAGGTGGGGCAGCCATTGAAAACCCTGGCCTGTTGCCGCGCGAGGTGTTGGCCGCAAGCGTGAACTGAGACACAATCAGCGCGGATCCACCAACGTCTTTCAACGACAGGTTCATCTTGCCCGCACCGTCTTTGAATATGCGCAGTTTTGAGATTTTAGCCGCAAGCTGCGTCGATTGCACAGGCGTGTCATCTTTCATCGCACAGACAAGGACCAAAAGGCCTTGTTCAATTGCACCGATCGTTTGACCATCGACGGTCACGCTGGCGCGGGTGACGCGTTGGATCAGCGCTCTCAAAGTTCGGATGCCCAAGGCGGGTTGGCACCTGCGCGTGAAACCGTGATGGCGGCGACCTTGGCACCAAAGGTGGCGGCTTGTGTCAGATCAGACATCGCGGCACGGGGCAGGGCTGCTTTGGTCAGCAGGCCTGCGGCGTGCAAATCGGCCAGAAATCCGGCGCTAAACGTGTCGCCTGCGCCGACGGTATCGACGACATCTGCCTTCTTGGCAGGCACATGGGCGGTGCCATCGCGGGTCAGAACGGTCACTCCTTCGGACCCACGGGTTAGCAAAATGACCTGCACGTTGCTGCCCTCAAAAAGAACCGATGCATCGGTGCCACCCGTGATCCATTCCAGATCTTCATCGGATGTTTTGATGATGTCGGCGGATCCGAACATGTTCGTCAGACGGGCGCGATAAGCGGCCTCGTCGATGATAAAGCTAGGGCGGATATTTGGGTCGATCATTGTGACAGCCGTGTCCGACACGCGGCCCATCAACGCGGCATAGGCGGTGGCACAAGGTTCAACGACAAGGCTAATTCCGCCAAAGAATACAGCGTTGGCCCGCGTTTCTGGCACGTCAGCGGGCTGCAACATGCGTCCAGCCGTATTTTCATCATAAAATGCGTAGGACGCATGACCATTGGTGAGAGTGACAAAGGCCAATGTAGTTGGGCGATCCGCGATGTGGGCGGGGCTGCTGTCGACGTGGGATGCCGCCAATTCAGCGCGCAGAATGTCACCAAACAAATCCGATGACAGACCTGAGAAAAACTGCACTGGCGTATTTAGGCGACCCAATGCAATGGCTGTGTTAAACACTGACCCACCAGCATGCGGGGCGAAGGCAGCGCCGCCAGTTGTGGCCTCGCGCGGCAACATATCGATTAAGGCTTCGCCTGCACAAAGGATCATTTTTCTCTCCGCTTACTATTGATTGTTAGCGATAACATATCCTGCAATAAGCGCAACAATCAGGCCAAGCAACACGGCAAATGTAATTTTCCAAGCCGAATAGGGCCGCTCACCCTGCACGCGCCCTGTGCGGCCATTAACGACAAACCGGAACGCGCGACCCCTGTATTTATAGGCCGCCAGCCAGACGGGCAGCAGGATATGCTTGAACGTCACATCAGCCACGTCGGTATCTACATCCGACACGCGCTGTTCGTCACCGCCGATATCATATTTGACGTCCCGTAGGATCATGCGGTCCATGAAATCACGGGCCTCGGTGAAGCCGTCGGTCAGCTCAACCTGATACCCTTCGGCACGAAAGCCTGCCAGATAGTCAGGTTTGTAAGGCTCTAACGCCGATAAATCCCATGGCTCTAACCCATCAGTGTATTTTTTTGGTAGGCTTTTAGATGCAAGAACCAATACGTCATCAAAAAACCGACCAACGCGGCCAGATGCAGGACGCCAGCGCGTTTTGCGTACGCGGACTTGCTTGGCTTTGCCGTCGCGCATAACCGTGCGGTTTTCGTAGTAATGGGTGCCACGCTGGCCGCTGTACTGGCTTTTGGTATTGGCATCAAACGTCCAATAGGGCACGTAGATACCGTTCATCTTGCGGCCCTTTCGGGCGTAATCCATCAGGCCATTCGGCGCAAACCAAAGGCTGCCAAGCCAGTCGGCTAAGGCAGCTCGTGCCGCGGTTTCATCCATCGCAAAGGGCAGTAATCCGCGCGGTTTGATATGGCGATGTGTACCTGTGCCCCCGACCACAGGGGTTGCGCAGAACGGGCATTCAGCGGCGTGCATATCAGCGTCAAATTCGGTCACAGCCCCACAATTTGGGCAGGTTGAAACCCGTGTTTCCTCAATCTCTTCTTCTGACAGTTGATTGGCGGTAGCGGCACGAAAATCTAGCTCTTTGATGCCGCCACGCGCGTGTTGGGTGCCTTCAATCGGCTGCGCATTGCCGCAATGGTCACACTGCAATTGGTGAGCGGTCGGATCAAAGCGCAGGTCGGACCCGCAGGTGTCACAAGGGAAATGGTGTTCAGCAGTCATTGGTCGATTGGCGCTTTGATCCACGGATGTCACTTATCCAGCAGGCGGTGGCGGAGGCATGACGGTGAACAACTGCGCCAGTTCAGATACATCCTCGGCGCGCATCCAACCGTCTTGGCCTTGTGTCCAGACCATGCTGTCGCGGGTCATGCCGCCGTCGGTGACCTTGCGGCCCATCGCAGCTTTGGAAAATGGTCCAGTGATGTCGCCCGCAACGGCAATATGCCAAACATGTTCAACTGGCGGCGGCGGTGGAGGGGGCGGCGTTGGGGACGCACCCCAAGGGCCTGCCTGCATCTGTGTGGCCATTGCCATGCCCATTCCCATGCCAAGACCGGCACCCATGCCGCCCCCACCATTTGGGTTGGACGCTGCAGCAGTCATCGCCTCAGATGTGGAATATTGCATGAAATTGCCCAAATCACCGGCGATCCCCATCGACGTCCGTTTGTCCAAAGCTGCCTCGACGGCAGGAGGCAAGCTGATGTTTTCGATATAAAGTTCTGGGATGGTCAGGCCGTATTGCACCATGGTGGTGGAAATAGATGTCGCAACCAGTTTGCCAAGATCAGCCGTGTTTGCAGCCATATCCAGCACAGGAATGCCGGACGATGCAATCACGCGGCTGAATTCTTGCACGATGATGTTGCGGACCTGATAGCTAATCTCGTCCATCGTGAATTCACCATCGGTGCCGACAATTTCGCGCAAGAACACGGCGGGATCAGATACTTTGACAGTA
>Ga0307994_1001850_pt1 | contig 12313 bp, 8 predicted proteins | sample EllFjometagen261_FD_203171 | JGI IMG/M metagenome (GOLD analysis project Ga0307994, IMG submission 203171) | Marine microbial communities from Ellis Fjord, Antarctic Ocean - #261 | ecosystem: Environmental > Aquatic > Marine > Unclassified | place: Southern Ocean | collected 2014-11-02 | reverse complement strand
TCCCAACAGGCTTTACTGAGCTAGATCGTATGACCTCTGGCTGGCAAAAAAGTGATTTGATTATTCTCGCTGCTCGTCCAGGTATGGGTAAGACAGCTTTCGTACTCAGTATGGCACGTAATGCAGCTGTACTTGCTAATAAAAGTGTAGCTATATTCTCGCTAGAGATGAGTAGTATGCAGCTAGTAAAGAGGCTGATAGCTTCTGAAGCTGAACTTTCTTCTGAGAAAATAAGAAGTGGAAAGCTAGAAGAACATGAGTGGCAGCAGCTACATACTAAAATAAGTACTATAGAAGATGCTAAGCTCTTTATAGACGATACGCCTGCACTATCTGTACTAGAACTAAAGGCGAAAGCACGTAGACTGAAAAGTAATCGTCAGCTAGATATGATTATCATTGACTACTTACAGCTTATGCGTGCAGATGAAGGTACTAATAATACAGGCAATAGAGAGCAGGAAATATCATACATATCTAGGTCGCTCAAAGGGCTGGCTAAGGAGCTAGATATTCCTATAATAGCACTAGCTCAGCTGAGTAGAGCAGTGGAGCAACGTCAGGATAAACGACCTGTACTTTCTGACCTTAGAGAGTCGGGATCTATAGAGCAAGATGCAGATTTGGTTACATTTATTTTCCGTCCAGAGTACTATGGTATCACACAAGACGAAGAAGGAAACGATAATACGGGCCTAACAGAGATCATCATAAGAAAGCACAGAAACGGTTCGCCGGGTACTGTTAATCTTAAGTTTGTGAAGCACTTCGGTAAGTTTACCGACTGGGGCTATAGTGACTATGGGGATGATACCATCCAAGATTCTAGCGTAACTTTTGGTAGTAAGATGAACGATATGTCTCCTTTTGAACCGGGAGAGGATATGCCGTTTTAGAGAATATTAAATCTATTTTTTAATATTCTCATCTAGGTCTAAAAACTTGAAGTGAGTGACTAGAAGGCAACTTATAGCCTTTATTAAGGAATCCTACTCCGTCACAAATTTCCCTTTCATTCTGCCCCAGTGACCAGGATAGGAGCAGATAAACTCGTACTCGCCTGCAGCAGGTGTGGTGAAGGTGAAATATACCGTCTCGCCCATAGGAGCAATTGGAGATTTTGCTATCACCCTTTTATCCTCAGGATTCACATACGAATTATCCTTAAACTTTAGGCCTTCTTGTCCTACACCTGCACCGGTTCCTTGTTCTACTATTACCATATTATGAGGCATTATAGGATCTGTACCGGCGTTTTCTAAGGCTATGGTTATTTCCTTGTTAGCAGGTACGGCAAGCGTGGCTATATCAAATCGCATTTCGGCCATGTTAGCACCTAGAGCGTGCACTAGTATAGTGTCACTCGTATTTATAGGTGTTTTTGCTTCTATTGTTTCAGTTTGCGTTTCTTGTTCCTCTTCTTGAAACTGATTGCTGTTTCCTCCGCATGCCCATAGTGTGCTGCATATTGCTATTGTATATAGATATTTCATTACTTTTTAAATATTCCTTTTAGTTTGTCCTCTGCTTGTTTTTTTAGGTCTTCTTTCTTCTTATCTGCCTCTTGTTGCAGTTTGTCCGCTGCTTCTTTTTTACGTAGTGCTATCTCAGCTTCTAGTTTAGCTTTAGCTTCTTCTGCACGCTTTTTGGTCTCCTCTTTTATCTTATTTACCTCATCCGTAGCACGTTCTTTAGCTTCCTCTTTTTCCTGAGCCACTTCAGTATTAACCGCGTCTTTAAGATTTTGTTTTAATGATTTTTTGATTTCTTTTAGATTTAGTTTTATCTCTGGCTTTTTGAAAGTGCCACCTATCTGTATAGCGAGATCAAGGAAGTCTTTTGGGTTTAGTTCTAAGTTGCTAAAGCGAGTACCTGCCATTAATCCATTGATAATATTCGTCTCATTTTTGATGTATGAGCTGGGTATGCTTAGTATCCCTTTGTAGTCTATAGAGCCATCTAGCTTAGATATGCCGTCTATAGATAGCTTAGATCTGTCTATAAATACGTCAAATGGCGACACGAAGAGTTTTCCCTCATTGATGTTAAACTTAACCATGAAATCTCTTAGTGTTTGCACGTTAAAATGGTTTGTGCCTAGTTTAGTATCTATCCCTTTTAGTACTTCTAGATTTGCTACTACTATGTTTTCTAAGCTCAAGGAACCCCCAAGGTTTATATTCTCCATTTTAGGAGACATGTCATTGTTTAATTCTGTGGCTATAATTAGATTGGCAGTAGTCATAGCTTGTATTTGCTCAGCTATGGGTGCGAAAGCTCTTACTACCTTAAACTTACTCCGTAAATCGGCTATCTTTATATCCGAATACGATATATCAAAATTGGCCAGTGGTTTGGTCACGTCATAGACATACGTACCTTCTAGGTTTAGTCTGCCGCCGAGTAAGTCAGTGGCCACATTATGCAGCTGAAGTGTGCGATTTTTTACACCGAATTTTCCGTTGAAGTTGGTTAGCTCTAGGTCGTCATAAATAAGCTTTTGGATAGAGGCTGCGAGGTCAAGGTCTACGTTGCCAGGCACTTCTACTAGTGTCATCTCTATGGTTTCGTCATCTGTTTTACTTTCAGACAAGAAATCGTTGGCATTAAATCTAGAAGAGGTAAGCACAGCAGAGCCTGTGAGCGTTTGCTTGCTAAGTGCATAGGCGAAAAAGTTGTCAAATGATCCCGAAAAATTAATGTCGTTGTTGCCTACTTGCCCTTCAAAAACAGGAATGTTTACACGTTGATTTTGTACTAAAACAGTGGCCGTTTTTACGTCCAAAACTTCGTTCATATCAGTAGACTTATAATGGAAGTTTTGTACTTGTAAATCGCCATTTGCTATAAATTTATCTATGGCAGATGCACTAATATCGTTTACTCTTCCAACTAATTGTATGTCGGTGGTCAGATTGCCAGAGAGTTCTGTACCAGGCATAGGAACTATCTTAGTAAGGTTAGTCAGATCTATTTTTCCTTTAGCATCCATATCTATCAGCATATTGCCAAATAGGTCTTGCATCTTTAGTTTTAGATCAAAAGGATCATTAGCCATTTTAAAATGCATATTAGGAATATCTACTACTATTCGATCTGTATTGCCGTCTAGGCTATATACATGCAAGTCTAGGTTGATATCTTGTGCAGGTAAGGCTAGGTCTGGGTACTTGAAATAGCCATTGTCTATTTTAAGTTTTAGGTCGAACGCTGGAAATAGCTTATCATTCATAGTGCCTTTGAAAAATGCATTCATTTTAGCAGCACCTTTAGTCTGCATAGAAGCAAAGTCTGAGGTATAGATAGCAGGTATCAGAGTAAGCAATTGGTTCAGGTCAGAACTTGCGGAGCTGGTCACCAAATCGAATATAATATCCTCTTCTTGTAAGGCCACCGACCCAGTGAGTAGTGCTTGTAGTCCATTGATAGTTAGTTTATTATCTGGGAAAGAGTAGATGCTTTCTTTTAGATTTATTTCAATATCCCCACTTTGAGTTATTGCCCATTTATTGAGATACGCTACTTTATCATAAATCAATAGTGCCTCATCTACAGATGTGTTAGCAGCCAATATGAAATTTTCTGAATTGAAATTGCCAGACGACTTGTGGTTTAGTCCTTTGAGCTGTAAGTCTACTCCTGACGCTACATCCAAATAGTCAAAAGTAGCATCTGTTATTTCTACCTTGGCTAACTCAAAGTTGAGTGCCTCAGATTCCTCAGTAGATGTAGTAGTATCTTTGAGCAAGTCCCAATTATAGGTGCTATCATTTAAAAACTCCATATGCAGAAAGGGCTTTTCTAGGACAATAGATTTGAAGATATACTTCTGCTCCTTATAGAACTTCATAAGGTCAAACGAAATCTCTAATTTGTCAGCAAATAGAATCGTGTCATTACTAAAGGTAGTATCGCTGTTTATTAATGAGAGTTGATTTAGTGTTAGATTCAGATTTGGAAATGACTTAAAAATATTGATTCCTACGTTCGGTGAAAAATCTAAAGTGGCTGTTAGATTTTTATTTGTTTCGTCTTTTACCATAGCTATGATCTTATCTTTAAATAAATAAGGTAAAAAAATAGCAGACCCTGCTAATAAAACAATTAGAATGGCGATGCTTAAAACGAATTTTTTCATAAGAACTATTACGTGTTTACTAATGTTGGTGCAAGTTTACTATACCAAGTCTGTTCTCAACCAATAGATTGGTCGATTTTCTAGTAAATTTTGAATGTAAAGGTCAATCCCCAATAGCCATAGCCATCATTTGTGTCAGAATAGGAGCGTAGGCCTATTTGATTGCCTGGATTGGATAGGGTAGGAGCTACTTTGCCAGCAAGCTGTGAATTTGCCTTAGCTAGTGAGTCTCCATCTGGATATAAATCTGTACTGACATCATCTAGATAATCTGTAAAAAGTTTGTTATAAGTATAAGAGAGGGATACGATGGTTTTTTGAGTAAGATGTCTCTTTATGGAGGCCCCAAACGGGATTCCATACATTATTTTTTTGTAAGCTAATCGGGTCTCGCCATCTCTAGCTAGTACATATTTTCCTCCATCTAAAGTCTGTCCGCCTGTACCTATTTCTCTTAGGTTATACCATTCATTATCACCTGCTATTCTGCCTTGTGGATTGAAATAGTAGACACTGGCTCCAGCATGTACACTCGGTACAAATGAACTTTTGAGTTTGTACTTGTAGAAACTATACTCTGCTAGCAATGCGACGTCCAGAATGGTAGTCCTAAAACTCATACTTCTTTCGAAATTAGTGCCTCTCTGGTTTTTATTTTTATCGTCAAGTGGTCTATCGGATCCAGAAATAATCATACTGTTGGCACGTAGGTTAAAGGAGAGTTTTTCTTTAGCCTGATATCCAAGTCTAAGGCCTAGTGCAGGTCTCATATTACGAGGGTTAATACTTACTGTAGAGTTATTTAGATCACCGAAGTATACCGCGTTACCCAAGAACACGCCATAGTTCCAATATTTTTCACGCTTGTGAACAAAAGAGTCATTAAGATCTTTAAATCTGACATATGTATTTTCTGTAGGGTCGAAAATCACAAGGGTGTCATCTGGGCTTACATCCGCCTCATCTTTGTTAGTTGCTACTTTCGGGTTGGCAAAGGTGCTCGAGACATATGTGCGTAGTTCAGGGTCTATTAATCCTTTTTTACCTATAGATAATATGGGTACATCCATACCCTCGCTATCATATAAACCATCTATTTCTAAATAGCCCTCGTTCCCGTATGTTTTTAGCTTTTGGGTTATTACTATTCTCGCATATTGATTCCCCTCGCTCCATTTAATCCTAGCTTTTACTGGTACAGTGACAATGCTATCAGCCTGCACATAGGTGTAGGTTGCTTGAAAATTGCTACCATCTAATACGGGTCTGTTAAATCGCATTTCGATGCTCTTAATATCGCCTTGATATTTAGAGAAAATTATGTTTTCGTTTAGCTGTTCTTCGTTTACCAAAACAGTGTAGAAGTGACCATTGAGCTCTGCCGAAGGTTTATCTAAGATTTTGTCAAAATAAAGAAACGGAGCTTGATAATTGACAGATATAAAGTCAAATGTTTCTTCGATTTCACGTAACTCTGGATTGCCAAAGTAGTTACTGCTTAAGTCTAGCTTATCCGCATTACCTATTACGCTTACGTTAGTTCTGCCAATATTGAAGGTGTCCTCATAGTAGAGACTATAGAAATTATCGAAAATCGAATTATTTTTCAGATTGGGTACATCATTATTCTGATAATCATTATAGGTCATGTAGAGTGGTGATGTAAAAATACCATTTCTACTTCTGCCTGTATATTCATTTCGGGTAATTACGTTGTTTTCTAGGTTTGTAGTAAGTAAATCGGAAGTGACGTTGCTCAGTAACAAACTGCTTGTATTGTTACTAAACGTATTGTCTTTGAAATTGAAAAGTATTTTACTTGTGGTGAGTAAGTTATCTATCTCCTTTACCTCTATAGCAGACCCTTCGTAGAGTGACCTTTTTATTATGTTATTGCTAATGTTTACAGATTTTCTAGACCATCTGAATTCAAATGTTAGTGGCTTTTTGATGTAGTCGAACCTTGCATATCGCACATTTACTGTTTGCCCTGTACTTACCCCATTTATAACTATACCATTACCAGGAGCATTCTTGTCTTTACTGGTTATGTTTATTAGCTTGTTAGGTGCTCCATTTATAGATAATCCGCCATTTATTCGTATCGTAGCGTTTTCTTCAAAAAGGAGTGTGACACCTTGACCTATGGTTAGAGTAGCATCTTTTTGTACCTAGGAGATGCCTGCCACAGTATATATGCCTGGACTAAGCTCTAGACTCTCTCTTATGTAATTGGGTAGTTTAGTTTGTGCTGTAGCAGCTGCACAGGTCATGACCAATGCAAGCATTACTAGGAATCTCTGTACTATTTGATATGTAGATTTGCTGCTTATCAAATTACATTTAGCGTTAGAGTAGGTATTATGGTTTCTATACCTCTACTAGATAGTGTACGTATGTTAGAGAAAATAATTACATCTCCTACCTTGGCTCTTTGTAAGCCTTTCAGCACTTGGTCATTAAAAGAGGATCCCACGTTTTTAATGGGTTGTATTACAGCACTATGCTCATTGTATATAAGCATAAATTCAAAGTCAGCTATATATGCCTCTTCGTCTACCAGATATTCATCCGTCTGTAGGGTCATTACCTTAAATTGACTAATGTTGGCTTTCTTCACTATGCCACCACTTACTATGCCATTTATAGAAGGTATAGGTTTGTGTAATTCTCTTATTACAAAAGACTTTTCTGCTACTTTAATACGCCCATATGGCATTTGAGCATATATTTTAATTTTGGTTATACCTTTTGAGAATACGCGTGCGTAGAATATTTCTCCTTTTCTAATTACTTGACCGTCAGTTATCTCAGCCGTTAGATTGTCGTTTGCGTCAAATTCTGAAGTCTTAATATCTAATGGGTTATCTAAGCCTATATAAAGGGTAGACAGTCTTGTGTTTTGAATTATTGGGTCAGCATCTATTACAGTTATATTTTTGGTGGTGACCTTTTTCCCATTGTTAAAAGTGAATTTATATCGACCCTTGGTGCTGGGATAAAAATAAAAAGGACCTGGTTTAGATAAGCCAAAGTACCGTGTCCCATCGTCGCTCGAAACTTGAATTTTCAGGTTATTTGTTCCGCTGGTATCAAAGTAAGCATAGTACTGAATGGCTTTACCCATAGGGTGAATAGTATCTGTTAATGATTCTATGTAATATCTAGATCTGAGTTCATTTCTAGCTGCTTTTTGATTTGCTAAAAAGCCAGCTGGTTCTATTGTTTCAAAAAACTCTTGAAGTGAAGAGGTGCCTAGTATATCATTAAATGTTTCCCCTTCAGATAACTTCATATTTTCAAAGGGTAAAATACTAGCATTTTCAAATAGAATTTGTTTAACTATTTTTTGATGGGAAAATACCTTGATTCTCTCTACTCTACTTTTGAAATGGCTAAGATTAAGCACGGAAACATTAAGTGGGGTTCTTTGGAAATAGTATTCAGAAGCTAGGACATAGTTGCCATCACTTGTTAGCTCGTATCTAGGGAGAGGAAGTATTTTATTTATTTCTTCTACATCTTTAGGAGTTAGATATTCAGTAATAGTTTTTTTGTATGCGTGTAGTTTGTTGAACAGACTGTCCGCCTGCTTACCATATATCATCACACTGTTACTAGTTCCTTCTTCTTTCCCAAATTTAAAATACCCAAACTCATCCATCCTATCTACCTCTATGAGTTTTAGCTTTAACTCATCTATATAGCTTGTGGTGTTCTTAGTTATGCTCTCTATTCTAATAAGTTTATCCTTAGTCTCCATGAGCAACTCTGGCTCATTTTTAAGTAAATGTAGAAAGTACTTGGTACTTGTATTGTTTAGTTGATTTACTTCTGCACTTATTAGATCTAAAGAAGCGTTGGTATGATACGCAGTGTCTACAAAGCCGGAAGGGATAAAAGAAAACATTAAAATCAAGAAAATGAGATAAAACAGATTCACAGCCTTTTGTCTAAGGTTGTTCTCTGGGCTCATGTATGTTTTAAATACCTTCAATAATTTAGCTCTCTTTAGTGTAGTTAAATTTTTCGAATTCCTTCAAACGATCGTTGGCACTTGTGATTTTCTTGCGAAGGCTATCTATTTCTTCTTGGTATTTCTGAGTGCTTTCAGTAACGATATCGTAATTCTTTTCCATCATACCTACAGATCTTGTAAGTTTTTGAGTTGCACTATTTAGTTCCGTCACCGAAGAGTTTAGTGTTATCACTGTTTCCATTACCTGCTGCACCTGATGCAATTGAGAAGCTTCAGCTACACCCTGACCTATATCAAGTTTGTTTGGGTTGTCTTCATCTAACTGGGGAAATACTTTTTCCCAATTATATGCTTGCTTGTCACCTCCCCATTCAAAAGCAGAGATAAGGAAAACACATGCTTCTACACAGATACCAATTACAAAAATGGTATTAGCATAGTGCCAGCCTAAGAATTTGAACATCGCAGCTAGGAGGATTACAAACGCACCGAAACCATAAAAGAAGTTTAGGTAGTTGAATTGTTTTTGATTTGACATAACTATTCTCGTCATAAAATACAAACGATGTGCCAGCGACGGCTATTTTGGAGGTTAAACTTTGATTGTAATACTTAAGGGCCGTAAAATAAAGAAAATCAGCCGATTAGGACTGATTTTCTTTCGTGAGTTTAGGATCTTAGTTTAATGAAGCTGTAATTTAATTCGCCCCAAATCGGGACTCGTCTCCCAAAAGTAGAAATTAACTATGGAACGGATATTCGTAACTAGTTGGAGCCGCAAACGTTTCTTTTATAGTACGCATTGATGTCCATCTTAATAGGTTTACGGTAGAACCTGCCTTGTCATTTGTGCCACTTCCTCTAGCTCCACCAAATGGCTGCTGTCCTACTACTGCTCCAGTAGGCTTATCATTTATATAGAAGTTGCCAGCGGCGTTTCTCAGTTTATAAAGAGCTAGGTTTATATCGTTTCTGTCTTGAGCGAAGATAGATCCTGTAAGAGCATACTCTGATGTACTATCCAGCAGTTCCATAGTTTCTTCGAACTTATCATCTTCATACACGTGAATAGTAAGTACCGGGCCAAATAGCTCGTCACACATAGTTGCATATTTTGGATTACTGGTCTCTATGATGGTAGGTCTTATGAAGTAACCTTCTGTGTCATCATAGCTTCCTCCTGCTATCACTTCTGCATCAGATGCAGCCTTGGCCTCATCTATGTACTTTGCTAGTTTGGTAAATGACTTACGGTCTATTACTGCGTTTATGAAATTACTAAAGTCTTCAGCAGTACCCATTTTTAGCTTATTCGTATTTTCTACGAGCATAGGCTTAAGCTCTGCCCACATGCTTTTAGGAATGTATGCTCTACTGGCAGCACTACATTTCTGTCCTTGATATTCAAATGAACCTCTTACCAGTGCAGTATTTACTTGCTTTACATTAGCACTGTTGTGCACCATTACGAAGTCTTTGCCACCTGTTTCTCCCACGATACGTGGATAGCTACGGTATTTTTCAATATTGTTTCCTATGGTTTTCCAAATGTGACGGAATACCCCTGTACTTCCTGTGAAGTGGATACCGGCAAAATCTCTATGATTAAATACTACTTCTCCGGTAGTAGGGCCATCTACAAATACTAGATTGATAACTCCGTCTGGTAATCCAGCCTCTTTGAAAAGCTCCATAATAACCTGAGCACTGTATATCTGTGTCTCAGCGGGTTTCCATACTACAGTATTTCCCATCATTGCAGGAGCTGCACATAGGTTAGCACATATACTCGTAAAATTGAATGGAGTTAATGCAAATACAAAACCTTCTAGTGGTCTATATTCTAATTGGTTCCAAACTCCTGGAGAGTTTTCTGGTGGCTGCTGAGCGTATATTTCGCTCATAAACTGTACGTTGAATTTAAAGAAATCTATCATTTCACATGCCGCATCTATCTCTGCTTGCATGGCATTTTTAGATTGTGCTAGCATGGTAGCTGCATTCATCTTATCTCTATATGGTCCTGCAAGAAGCTCAGCTGCTTTCAGAAAAATAGCTGATCTAGCTTGCCATGGCATACGAGCCCAAGAGTCTTTGGCTGCTAGTGCTGCATCTATAGCATCTTGCACGTGCTGGGCATTTCCCTTGTTATAGGTCCCTAGGTTATGACTAGTCTCGTGTGGAGGGTGCATACTGATCTTTTCGTCTGTATATACTTTCTTACCACCTATGTACATAGGTATATCTACAGGTGTACTTTTCAGTTCTTGTACTTTGCTTTTTAAGCTTTGTGTTTCTGGAGTACCTGGAGCATAAGCTCTTACCGGTTCGTTAGTCGCCGTTGGTATTTTTACTATTTGGTTCATTGCGTTAATAAGTTTCGTTCTATATCTTTAAAAAATTTCCAATTGCCAAAGTCTGGCATTGGAGAATGTAAATTTAAATTTTCTTTAGTAACAGGGTGCAAGAAGCTAAGCCCTAGAGCGTGCAGGTAAATGCTTTTATCTGCAGTTGGCTTAGTCTGCCCATATTTCACATCGCCCACTATACCCGTAAATGTTCTGGCTAACTGTACACGAATTTGATGTGGTCTTCCAGTAATAGGATTTACTTTTACTAGAAAACAATGGTTTGCTGTATTGATATACTGATAGTGCAATACGGCTTTTTTACTACCTTCTCGCTCTTCTTCATACAGTTTAGTACGGTTTTGTTTTGGGTCCTTCTTAAGCCAGTGAGTGAGCGTGCCAGCCATTGGTTGTGGTTTCCTACGTATGAGTGCAGCATACGTTTTGGTTATATCTCTCTCCTTAAACTGAGCATTCATTCGGACAAGTGCTTTACTTGTACGGGCAAAGAGCACTATGCCTGTCACATTAGTATCTAGCCTATGTATGCAGCCTATGAATACGGCACCTGGTTTTTTGTACTTCTCCTTTATGTACGCCTTTACGTGCGTTTCCAATGAGGGCAGTCCATGCTCATTATCTTGTACCACTAGACCAGCAGGTTTGCTTACCGCTATCAAGTGATTATCCTCGTAGATTACGTGTAATTCCATTTACGTGGTGCAAAGGTAACTTTTAACATAGTAGACCAAAACAGGAGTTTTATTAAAATAAACTTGCTCTCCCAAAGTCCTTGCAGATAGGGCAAGCTAATGCATCGTGGCCACGAGCAGGACAGAACTTTCGTCCAAAGAAGATTATCTGCAGATGCACTTTGTTCCATGTCTCTATAGGGAAGGCGGCCTTCAGGTCTTTTTCTGTTTTATCTACATTCTTGCCTGTACTCAGTTTCCATCTGTAGGCTAGTCTATGTATATGTGTATCCACAGGGAATGCAGATACACCAAAAGCTTGGCTCATCACCACACTTGCGGTTTTATGACCTACGGCAGGCATTGCTTCTAAAGCTTCGAAACTTTGAGGAACCTCCCCGCCGTGCTGTTCAATAATCATCTGACTCAGTCCGTGTATCCCTTTGCTTTTCATAGGAGATAGGCCGCACGGTCGTATGATTTCTTTTATTTCCTCTACCGTCATTTTTATCATGTCGTATGGATTATCTGCCTTTGCAAATAGGAGAGGAGTGATTTTATTTACTCGGTCGTCCGTACACTGAGCAGAAAGCAGTACAGCTACAAGAAGAGTGTATGGATCTTTGTGGTCTAGCGGTATAGGTACTTCAGGGAACTCACGCTCTAGAATAGATAGTATTTTGGCGGCTCTTTCTTTATTGGTCATTTAGTATAGCATCAAAACGTTTGCCTATTTGATTAGTTTCAGCACACTCTATTACATGTCCTCCGCGTACTTTCATAGCTGTATTGTTATCTCTCGTATAGGTAAACTGAGGTGTATGCCCAAAGTTCCATTGCCAAGTGGTGTACTTGCTTTTCACTAGTTCTTGTACCTCTATAATAGTATTGGGATTAATCTGCTCAACTTTAGTTACTTCTAGGTATAGATGTAATTTGTCAATGAGCTGAGACAAGAAGGCTTGTGTATCTCCCAAATCTGCCACTTCTCTCATATTCATGACAGGACTTCGTACAGAACCTACTGCGTGAGTTTTAATATTAAGTTGTGTTTTAGGCTTTATGCTGCCATTTAGTTTTACGATATTACTATCATAAAGTAATGTGCCGTGATGGAGGATTCGCTTGGCCTTACTATTTACGTGCTCTGCGTTCC
>Ga0307994_1001849_pt1 | contig 12315 bp, 16 predicted proteins | sample EllFjometagen261_FD_203171 | JGI IMG/M metagenome (GOLD analysis project Ga0307994, IMG submission 203171) | Marine microbial communities from Ellis Fjord, Antarctic Ocean - #261 | ecosystem: Environmental > Aquatic > Marine > Unclassified | place: Southern Ocean | collected 2014-11-02 | reverse complement strand
TACAAGTTTCACTTAGGAGCAGTACCAACAATGTCTACTGGTGCTAATGATGTTGATATCTTATGCTTTATTACAGATGGTACAAATATGTTTGGTACTGCTTTATTGGACTTTAGTTAATGCCATTTACTAATGCTATGCTATTTGGAATGAAGGGTGGACAATTTGATGCTACTGTAACATTTAGTGGTAGAGCAAATAACACTAATAACTTTGCTGGTTTTACTTCAACTCCGGTTATATTAACAAATCCAGCAGGACTTACTCTTAGTGTAATATATGATTATGGTGGCAATGATAATGCCGCTATTAAATTATTAGACAATACATCTTATCAAATAACAGTAATAGAGAATTATACAAGTGCTGTAGGAAATTCAGCATTGTTAGGCGAAGCACAACTAGACAGTGGTAACGAATTTCAAGCACCATATGATTTAACACAAACAATAGGCACACTATGGGACACAAGTTCTTTTAAAACATTTACTGCTTCAATACATACTAGTAATTTTCCAGGTGGGGCTAGCCCCGCACTAGTAGTAACACAAGATAGTGAAGACAGTGGAGATAGCCTTACCGGCACATTAACATTAGGGATTAGCAGAATTAGTTAATTCTGTTAAATAATAAACAATGACTATAAACAACACAACAGGAGTATAAAATATGTCACTCAGCAATTATGCAGAATTGAAAATGTTGGACCATTTATGTGGTAAAGGGGCAAGGAATTTTACCAGTCCTCCCGTACTAGCAGTAGCAATGGCTTCAGCAATTTCAGGATCAGAACCTCAAACAGTAACAGAATTTGCTGATGCTAACGGATATGTTAGACAGGCAGTAACATTCGCCGCGGCAACTAGCGGATACACTAAAAATAGTGCTTTAGTAAGTTTTCCAACAGCGACAGGTAACCAAGGAACTTGTACTCATATAGCAGTATATGATAGTGTTGCTTACGGCGGTGGAAACTTACTTTTCTACGGTGCCTTAACAGCAAATAAAACAATTGATACAGGCGATACATTCGAAATTAAAGTAGACAACTTAACAGTTAACTTAGACTAGTAGTAAGGATTAGTTAATGGCTACCATTTACGGTGTATTTTCTAATTATGTTGCCGACGGCTATGTAGCAGATGACTATGTAGAAGGCCAGTCGATTACAGGTACCTGTACAGTTACAGCAACTGCCAGGGATATAGATTATCCTGACAACATTATATACAGTTGGACTGAAGCAGGCAGCGGCACATACACTTGGGATAACTGGTGGTTAACTGACCAAACTTGGGACCAAAAAGGTATTATCTTCAGAAGTACACTTTCTGTAGATACATTATCTCAAAAAACAAAAAATGGTACTGTTAATTTAACATTTGATCTTAGTGCTAGTGCTGTACCTAGTCGTACATTAGGTGGCACAAGTATTGTAAGTGGTGTACTTAGTTCTACAATTCTTGGTGGTATATTATATGATGCTACTGGAATTGTTACTGGTACAAGTAGTGTAGTAGCATTAGGTGGTTACGAAAGAGCGGCAAATGCCAGTATACAAATAACTTCTGTTGTAAGTAATAACTCAACTAATGCTTTGACATTAGGCGGAATTATTAGTCTAGACTTAACAGCAACAGTAAGTAGTACAGGTAATGTAGATTTTGTTGGTAATGTTCAAGTTCCAGCAACACTTACTTTACAAACAGATAGTGCTGTACAATATGTTGGAGCATCCAGCATAGACTTAGGTAGTGTTATTGTAACTGTTGCTTCAGCAACACCTGTTCCGGACCCGTACAGAGAATGGACAGTTGATAGTGAAACAAGACAGTTTCCTATTAAAGGTGAAACAAGAAGTACAACTATAGCAAGTGAAACAAGACTTATGATAATACCACAAGAAACAAGAACAATAACGGTAGCAGATGAAACAAGGGTTTACAAAATAGCAATACCGCCTATTGTATCACCTAATATAAGGAGAGGATAATATGACAACATTAACAGGATATAGAGCAGACAGAGATGGTGCCTATATTGACAAGGACAGTGAAGCCGTACTTGATTACGGCATTGACTGGTCTGATTGGATGCCGACAGATGATAGTATTAGTTCAAGTACATGGACAATTACAGCAATAGCAGGCGATACAGATGCTTTAACAGTAGACAGCAGTTCTTTTACAGGTGGCACAAGTGTAAGTGTAGCAACTTTATCAGGCGGAACTGATGGAAACATTTATACCGTAAGCAATAAAATTGTAACAGGTGACGGACGAACTGAAAGACGACACTTTAGAGTGTCAGTGAAAGCAAGGAGTGTATAATGAATAGCAATGTAATTGAACTAGATATTCCAGACATACAGTACGATAAAGAAACAGAACAAAAGCAAGGTCCAGGAAGACCTAAAGTAGTTATTGACCAAGAGCAAGTTATTAAACTTGCTAAAATTGGTGCTAACAATGTAGAAATAGCAGACTTTTTTGATTGCTCAGAAAGTGTAATCCGTAAAAGATTTAGCGGCTTACTTAAACAATCAAGAAGTCATCTTAAAATGAGGCTAAGACAGGCTATGATTGACAATGCCATACACAAGGGTAATGTAGTAGCACAAATTTGGTTAAGCAAGAACTATTTACGATTTACAGACAATGGGCCAATGGACGAAGTAGCAGACGAAAACAAAATCTTACCTTGGAACGAGGAAAAGTAATTGAAATTAACTATTCCACAAGCCGCTGTAGCAAATGACAAAAGTCGTTTTAAAGTACTAATTGCTGGACGACGATTTGGTAAGACTCACTTGTGTGTAAGAGAGTTATGTAGATTTGCTAGGCACCCTAATAAGAAAGTATTATACTTGGCGCCGACCTACGGAATGGCCCGGTCTATAGTCTGGGATTCACTCAAGGCAAGGCTTATAGAATTAAGATGGTTAAAGAAAAAGAACGAAAACGATTTAAGTATAGAACTTAAAAATGGAAGTCAAATAAACCTTAAGGGTACAGAGTCGGCGGATCGCATTAGAGGTGGTGGTTATGACGCGGTAATTTTTGATGAGTTCTCAGATATAGATAAAAAAGTTTGGACCCACATTATCAGACCTGCCCTATCGGACAGGGAAGGAATTTGTATGTTTGTGGGTACACCAAAAGGCACTAGCAACTGGAGTTATGATTTATACACAAATGCTAAGTTTGAGAAGGACTGGAACAGTTGGGCATTTACAACTTTAGAAGGTGGTCAAGTTACAAAAGAAGAATTACAATCAGCAAAACAAGAACTAGATGCTAAAATTTACAGACAAGAATTTGAAGCAAGTTTTGAAAGTTATGAAGGTGTTATATATCATAACTGGGATAGAAAAAAACATTTAAGAGAGTATAAATTCCCAATACCAAGTATTATACATGTGGGAATCGATTTTAATGTTAGCCCCATTTCTTGCATTGTACTTGCTGGACATGGTGCTAATAGTTTATGGGCTATAGATGAAATTGTATTATATAACAGTAATACACATCAATTAGCACAACAAATTAAAAACAAATACCCTACCAACCGAATTATTGCTTATGTTGACCCTTCTGGAAAACAAAGAAAAACAAGTGCTATGGGACGAACAGATATATCAATACTACAAAACGAAGGTTTTATAGTTAAGGCAAGAAAGGCTTCTATTCCAGTTAAGGATAGAATAAATGCTGTTAACAGTTTGCTTTTGAATGCTGACAACCAAGTAAGATTGTTAGTAGATCCTAAGTGTAAGATGACTGTGAAAGCAATGGAAAAAATGTCATACAAAGAAGGTACTAACATACCAGACTTAAACAATGACTATAATCACATAAGTGATGCTTATGGATATGCTATAGAATATCAATATCCAGTGGCTAAGAATAAACAAGCAACACCTAAACCAACTCGCTGGGCAGTAGGGATGGCATAGGTTAAATATAAGGAAACAACATTATGAGCGACAGTTACGATTATAACTCAAGTAAAGGAATGCCAGCCCACGGAGAATGGAAGAAACACATTGGAAGGTGGAGATACCTCAGTGATTCATACCAAGGCGGTTTGGCATACAAAAAAGGTGAGTACTTACAAAAGTATACACTGGAAACAGGTGGACAGTATGAACAAAGAATTGACAGTACACCATTAGATAATTTGTGTAAAAATATTGTACACACATTCACAAGTTTTATCTATTCACAAACAATTAAAAGAGACTTTACAGGACTTAATGAGCAAACAGTTAATAAGTTCTTAAAAGACTGTGATTTAGAAGGTCGTAGTTTTGAATCATTTATGAGAGATGTTAGTATATACTCAAGTGTGTATGGGGCGGTTTGGTGTGTAGTAGACAAACCAAGTACACCTGTAGTAACACTAGCAGACCAACAAGCAAAGAACATTAGACCTTATGTTTCAATGGTTTCGCCAGAAAATGTAATAGATTGGGATTTTGAAAGACAAGACAACGGAGTATATCAACTTGCCCGGCTCGTTATCTTAGAAGACAATGGCCAAGACTATGCTATTATAAAATGTTTTTACAGAGACTATATTGAAGTTAAAAAAGTATACCATAACAATGATGATCACGAAACTATACAAGTAATGGACAATCCATTAGGTATGATACCGGCTTTTGTTGCTTACACAAGCCGTTCACCAGTTAAAAACATTGGTATTAGTGATATTGATGATATTGCTGATCAACAGAGAGCAATATACTCAGAACTCTCGGAAGTGGAACAACAAATAAGATTATCAGGTCATCCAAGTATTGTAGCAACATCAGGTACAGAATTAAGTGCTGGAGCAGGCGCTGTAATTACTATGGACGAAAACCTCGAGGTTGGGCTAAAACCATATTTGTTACAAGCAGATGCTAGTGGTATTACAAGTATCTTAGACAGTATCAAAAACAAAGTAAGTGCTATTGAAAGAATGGCACACTTAGAAACAGCAAGAGGCACAAGAACTGCTATGTCAGGTGTAGCAATGCTTGTAGAGAGTAGAATACTCTCTCAAAAGTTAAGTGAGAAAGCACACAATTTAGAACATTGTGAGGAACAATTATGGAGTTTGTTTGGTTTGTGGGAAGGTACAGAATGGACAGGTGATGTAGTTTATCCTAATACATTTGATACTAGAGACCAAACAGTTACATTACAAAACATTAAACTTGCTAAAGAGGGTGGTATTAATAATCCTAAACTTCTTAAAGCAATGGACAATATGATTGCCGAAGTATTAATAGAAGACGATGACGAAAGAGCAGAAATATTAGCAGACACAACAGAAACACATATTATGCCTGATGGCAGTATTATGGAAGGTCCTGCTAGTGATATGGAATAGTAATATGCTAAAGGTAGAAACACTCAATGAACAATACAATAACACTAAGAAAAACCACTATAGGTGGGCACACATATAGACCATTTTGGAATGTCCACAAGGCAGAAAGACCTAACACATGTAGATATTTGTCAGATTCTACTTATCAAGCAGTATCAAATACTGAAGCAGATGGAATACAATGGTTAGCCGAAATAGGTAGTGATATGGGCCGTAGTACAGCATGGTTAAGCAATATAGCACAGAACATAGATGTGTATGAACAGGACACTCGCTATATTGAATTATGTAAACAGCAATGTGCTAGGCAACAAGACAAATATGGTCCAATACGGAATATTAACTGGATCGAGACAGATTTTATAAGTACAATGGAAGTGTTAGAAAGTTTACCAAAAAAATATGATGCGATAAAAATATCAGCAAATACTGTAGTAAAATATCTTCCAACTTTAATAACAAAGATTAACGAAGGTGGAACTCTTATTTTAGATGAATGGGATCGCTTTTTAAAACCAAACTTAATACATGTGCTACAGCAAGAATATGGATTTACATCACAACGGTGGGATTCAGCAACTTTAGTAGTAAGACATAAATAACAATAGTAGGAGAACTATATGACTGACGAGACTCAGGTAATGGAAAACACATCCACAGCAGATGCTGAAACAGTGGTAAATGAGGAAGTTGTTTCAAAAAACTTTTCTCAACAACAACTAGATAAAATAGTTGAAGATAGACTGAAAAAACAGCGATCGGCTATCGAAAGAAAATTTGCTGGGGTTAATCCAGATCACTATAAAGAACTTGTAGAGATTGAGGAAACCAAAAAACAAGAGGAGGCGAAATCTCGAGGCGAGTTCGAAACCATACTTAGATCAACTGTGGAGAAAAAAGACAGTGAAATTAACAGTATGAAACAAGAACTACAGAAAGTCAAAGTAGATGGTGCCGTTATTAATGCCGCTAGTAAGTTTAAAGCGATTAATCCTGAACAAGTTACACAGTTACTAAAAGACCAAGTTCGATTAGGTGACGGTGGAACAGCAGAAGTGATTGATCCAGCAACTGGACAAGTTAGGTATAATGATAGTGGTGAACCATTTGAGATTTCGGAACTAGTGGGCGACTTTATGAAAGCCAATCCACATTTTGCCCTAGCAACTCCTTCGGGCAGTGACAGTAGGAGCAATCTTACTCCTAACTCAGCGGAAGCATTTGATCCAACTAAATTGGACATGAAGAAGCCAGAAGATAGGGCTCGTTATGCCGAATACAGAAAGCAAGCGGGTATTATTTAATCAATGTCATTTAAAGGAGAAAAACGATGGCTGTAACTAACACAACAACATTAGCAGGTCTATTGCCACTTATTACAAGTGAAGCATTATTCCAGGCTAACGAAAAATCATTACTAAAAGGTTTAGTAAGAAACTTTACAATCCCAGCAGGCGGTGGTGCTTCAATTAAAGTACCAGTGTATGCTAACACAACAGCGGCTGCCTTGACAGAAGGCACAGAGCCAACACATACTGCTATTTCAAACTCAGGTGTAACTATTACTGCTTCAGAAGTAGGTTTAGTATCACTTATATCTGATATGGCTATGAGAGGTTCTCCACAAGATGTAGTAAGAGATGCGGGTAAATTAATGGGCGAGGCAATTGCGGCTAAGATAGATGCAGATATTGCGGCTACATTTACTAACTTTTCTGTTACACAAGGTGACGGTACTACGGCAATTACTGCGGCACTTTTATTCCAAGCGGCTGCAAAACTAAGAGCCTTATCAGTTCCGTCTGATGGAATGTCTATTGTTCTACACCCTGAAATCGCTTATGATGTTAAATCATCTATCACTTCAACTTTTGCGGCTCCGGCCAGTGAAGTTGGTAATTCTGCCATGAGAAATTCTTATGTGGGATTATTGGGCGGAATTCCTGTGTACGAATCGGCAGCGATCGTATCAACATCAGGTGATTCAATTGGTGCTATCTTCCACAGAGATGCTATTGGTATTGCTTTCCAAAACGATATCCAAATAGAAACTCAAAGAGAAGTTGGTGCTCGTGGTGATAAAATCTCAGGTTGGGCTACTTACGGAATCGGCGAATTAATCGATGCTTACGGCATGGAATTAAACTACGATTCTTCAATTGTATCATAATTGATTTATAGTTTATGTGTGAGGGGTATGTTATCCCTCACATACACTAACATTAGGAGATTACGATGGCATTGTTTACAGAAGCGGATATAGTAGAGTTAGTTCCAGATATTTTAGAATATGGAATCCAAGACTTTAGCGACGATATCGCTCGTACTGAAGAAGACATTTACCGTCTTTTAAGGATACAGTGGTGGGCTGAGATTGGACCTAAAGTAGAAACTCGTGGTAGCAGTACTCTCGGGGAAATGGACACTAATTTACTAGATCCAACAGAACTTGTACGAAGTTGTGTATATCACTGCCTTGCTTATTTTATATTTCCTAAACTATCAAAATTTGAAGTCGATGGCGACAGATTTACAAGCATGATGGATTACTATAAGGCTAGATTTGATGAAGAATTTAATTTAGCAATTAGAGAACTACATTATGATTGGGATAGTTCAGGAACATTTACAGATGGCGAGATAGTACACAACGAAAGTAGAAGGTTAGTAAGATAATGAGTATTAGAAATAGTATAGCGGAAAACATTGTAAGTGTTCTAAAAAATGCTACAGACCCACAGTTTGTATTTGTTAGTAGAGCACCAATTGATCCAGGACAACTATCTAATGCTCAATTTCCATGTGTGTATGTAGAAACACTCGATGAGAGTAGAGAAGATGACACAATGGGAATGTCAAGTAGCACAACACAACGACAGTCAGTATTGAATGTCGGTGTTAACTGTTTTGTTAAAACAAGTCCTGAGATGATGGATATTACACGAAATAATGTAATTGAAAGAGTTGAGGAAGTGTTAGATGCTGACAGGACACGAGGTGGAGTTGCTTGGGACACACAACTAACAACTGTAACTGTAGATAATGATGTAGATTCAACTATTAGTTTAGTACAACTTAATATTCAAATATTATACAAATACACAACAGGAGTAGCATAATGGGAATTGACCTTAACAAGTTAAAAAAAGAAAAACAGGAATCAAACAAACCTAAAACTGATTCAGGAATAGTAAGGTTGAAACCTGTTAAAGAAACAATTAATAAAGAAATAGAGTCTGTTGAAGCAGAATCTAAATCTTCAACCTCAGATAAAGGAGAATAGATATGGCGACATATACAGGAAAATCGGGTGTTCTTAAGATAACCGATGGTTCTGCACTACAAGCAGTAGCGGAGATCAGAAGTTTTACTATGGATTCTACGATGGATACCATCGAAAATACGGCCATGGAAGCAACTGGTAATGCTAGAACTTATAAAGCAGGACTAGAAACAGCAACTTTTACTGCTGAAGTATTATACTCAGCACAAGAGAAATCAGGTAGTTCAACAGATATCCCAGCATTTTTGATGGGATCTGAAGCAGTTGCTTTTGAGATGTACCCAAGTGGTACAACACAGTCAGCAACACCAGTTAACACAGTAATTAGTGGAAGTGCTATTATTACTGGTTATAGTATATCATCAAGTTTTGATGATATGGTTACTGCTACTATCTCAGCACAAGTAAGTGGTGCTTTAGCATTTGGTGATGCTTAATTAAATGATCCAAGTTCGAGTTAGTTCGTCAGATAAGACTATCAAACAACTTAATACTAGTATTGAGAAGTTTATTGATGGTCTTACTGACGACTTGCTAGGCAACTTAAAAAGTAATAGACGAGCAACACCAGGTTCAGGTAAAACACCTTATAAACTTGGTACTGCTAGTGCTGGTTGGAAGAAAAAAGGTAAGGATACTTTACGAAATACAGTACCATACATAAGTCGTTTAGAAGATGGCTATAGTAAAGAACAAGCCCCGAAAGGGTTTGTTAAACAAGCAATAAACAAAACAATTAGAAAAACTTCAAGGAGTAAAATATGAGTGTAATAGACAATGCTAAAAAACATTTTAGCGAAAGGGCTTCAGGTGGACTTAAAGTAATAACAGTACCAGAATGGGAAACTGATATCTATTTTAAATCAATTAGTAATTTTGCTACAGAGTCAAAAATAATTGAACTCACACAAGCAAACAAACTTACTGAAGCATTAATAGAAACATTAATTCAGAAGGCATTGACTGCAGACAGCAAGCCAATGTTTAGTAGGTTAGATAAAATAGCAATGATGAATTCAGTAGATCCAACAGTTATAACGAGAGTTGTAAGTGAAATGAATACTACTGACATGGTTGATTTTGAGGCGGTTGAAAAAAACTAAGAGAGGACAGGGACCTTCAACTCGTTATGAGAATAGCGAAAGAGTTACACAAATCAGTTGAAGAAGTATTCCAGTTCACTGTCCTCGAAATAAATTTATGGATAGCCTATTTCAAACTAGAAGCGGAGGCGAGTAAACAACATGGCAAGCACTAAAATTGATATTATTGCCAATAATAAGGCCTCAGCGGCTTTAGGCAAAGTAAATCGCGATGTAAAGAAGATTGAAACATCGGGTAAAGGAATAAACGAAAACTTCAAAAAAATGAAGGGATTAGTTCTAGGTGTCGGTGCCGCTTTAGGTGGTATCAAAATTGCTGGTAGTTTTTTACAAACCGCAAACCAATTTGAAAGTCTTAATATACAGTTAAGATTTATTACAGGGTCAGCCGAGGATGGTGCTAAAGCATTAGGCATTGTTACAGAAGCGGCAACTAGAAGTGCATTTGCTTTTGAAGACATGGCGGCTGCAGCACCCGGCTTATTAACAGTTAGTAATATAGATGAACTAGCAAGTACACTTGATATGGTAGGTGATATTGCTACAGTTACAGGTGCAAGTTTTGAAGAAGTAGGAAGTAACTTACAACGGGCATTTGCTAGTGGTATTGCCTCATCAGAACTTTTTAGAGATAAAGGTGTTAAGGCATTATTAGGATTTGAAGAAGGTGTTCAATACACTGGTGAACAAACAGAAAAAATATTCAGAGAAGCATTTGAAAACAGTACTACTAGCATAGCAGGTGCCACAGAAGAAATGGCTAAGACTTGGGCAGGTCAAGTAGGCATGATGGGTGACAAGTGGACGGCTTTTAAATTAGGTGTAATGGAAGAAGGTGTATTTCCAACACTTAAAGCACAATTAGGTGACTTATCAACTTTTTTAGAAAAAAACCAAGAGCAAATAGATAAATTTGCTATAGCATTAGGCGGAGCAGTAGCAGAAGGTATTATAAAAATAGCAGAAGGTATTGAATTTGTAGCAGAACATTCAGCGGCATTTTTAATTGCGGCCAAGGGATTAATTGCTTTGAAACTTGCCACATGGATTTATGCGGCGGCTTCGGCGGCATTTTTACTCGGACAACGGTTAATGTTTGTTCAAGCAATGGCTGGGCCTGCCGGTTGGACCTCAATTGGATTAGGACTTGCTTCAATGGGAGTTTCCCTTGCTGTTGTTAATAATTTACTAGGCGAAACTGAAGAGGGAATGGACGATGCTTTCAAGAGAACAGAAATTGAAAAAGCAATCGCTGACAAAGTAGCACAACTTGATAAACTTAAAAACAGCCTAGTTGAAATTGATAAACATATAAACTCAACTGAGATTATGTCATTAAAAGAAAAATATGCTGTATTTGGTGATGCAGATGGTAATATAATGGGTGACAACTTTGAGGCAGCCGTTAACAGAGATTTCGAACAAGTAAAATCAATCTTAGAACAAGAAATAGCGGATTTAAGAACTTCACTAAGCGAATTACCGCCAGCGGTTGTAGTAGAAGACTTAGTAGATAAAGATACCGGTCCAGCAATAGATGAAATTGTTACAAACTTTAAAAATCTTGGTAAAGTAACTGGTTTATACACAGGGCATTTAACTAAACTTGCAAACGAAGGCAAACGATTTGCTACTGATTTTATGGGCGAGGCAACAAGAGCCGCGGCCCTACTACCGCCAGTTATAAGTGTAGCAACAGGTCATCTATCGTTTATGAAAGATGTTGCATTTAATGTACATGAAGAAATGGCCAAGAACTTTATTCCTACTATAACAACAAGTACTGACATGCTTACTAAATTAAGTACAGAAGGCTTTAGCCCTACAGCAGAAATGGCTAAAACTTTTAGGAAAGTCATACAAGTAACAACAGATCATTTATCACACAATCTTCAGCCAGCAATGAAGAGTGCTGTAGAAATAATGGGTGATTATAAAAGATCATGGAAATCAAGTACTGAGTTCTTATCACACAATGCTATACCAGTTATGAAGAGTGCTGTACAAATAATGGGCGAGATACATGATGCCGCAAAGAAAATTTCAGATCAGGAAAAGGCAGATAAGGCAGCCAAAATAGCGGCCCTTAAAGCCCAAGAAGAAAATTATGATAAACAACTTGCGGCATTTAAAGCAGGTAATTTTTCTGAAATGGACCTTATGTTTAAAACTGATAAAGAAAAGAGAAAATTCACTGCAGATGCTGCCAGACATGCATTAAGTGAATTAGCAAAAACAAATAAAGCCGCATTTATGATAAACAAAGCATTTGCTATTAAAGATGCTATTGTTAACACATCACAAGGTGTTGTTAAAGCATTAAGCATGGGCCCAATAGGTATTCCTTTAGCATTTTTGATTGGTGCTATGGGTGTTGCCCAAATAGCCACAATAGCAAGTCAAAGTTATTCAGGTAGAAGATTTGGTGGACCAGTTAGTAATGATGAAAGTTACATAGTTGGTGAGAATGGTCCTGAGATGTTTACTCCAGGAGCAACAGGAAGAATTACAGCAAACGAAGGTATGGTTGGCGGAGGGCAAACAATTAAC
>Ga0307994_1001848_pt1 | contig 12316 bp, 18 predicted proteins | sample EllFjometagen261_FD_203171 | JGI IMG/M metagenome (GOLD analysis project Ga0307994, IMG submission 203171) | Marine microbial communities from Ellis Fjord, Antarctic Ocean - #261 | ecosystem: Environmental > Aquatic > Marine > Unclassified | place: Southern Ocean | collected 2014-11-02 | reverse complement strand
AAGAACTATATGGATAACGATGATGACTGACAAACCAGTTGAAATTAGCGATGACGACTTAGAACTACAACTACCTAGACCCGTAGGCTACCGCGTGTTGATAGCCTTACCACAACCCGAAGAAACCGTTTCAGGAACATCAATCTTGAAGACAGAGACTGCCAAAACTCAAGATCACATTATGTCTATCATAGGACTTGTTGTGGACATGGGTGACCAAGCGTATTCCGATGCAGAACGTTTCCCCACCGGAGCATGGTGTAAGGAAGGTGACTTTGTAATGTTTCGTATGAACTCAGGAACACGGTTCACCATTGGCGGGGTCGAGTATCGGCTTATGAACGACGACTCTATTGAGGCCGTTGTAGCTGATCCATCAGGCATTCAGAGGGCGTAGATATGGCATTTCAAAAAGTAGAATTTGAGTTTCCTGAATTAGAGGATAACAAATTAGAAATAGAGGACTCCGGTGCAGTTGAAGTTGATATCTCCGGTAAAAAGACTAAAAAGGATTTCGCAGAAGATGCGGCTAAGTCTGACGATGACAGTCGTGAGGTTGAGGTGGAGGTTGTTGATGATACGCCTAAAGCTGACCGTAATCGCAAAGCGTCTGAACCTCCAGAGGACATCACAGATGATGAACTTGAGGATTACTCTGACAAGGTTCGTAAGCGTATCCAGCATTTTAGTAAGGGATACCATGACGAGCGCAGGGCTAAAGAAGAAGCCCACCGTCAGAGCCAAGAGCTTGAGCGCGTTACTCAACAGCTTATGGAAGAGAACAAAAAGCTAAAAGGTAACGTCAATAAGAACCAAGCTGCTTTATTAGATCAGGCTAAGAAAAACGCCGCTATTGAATCAGATAATGCTAAACGTGCGTACAAAGAAGCGTACGAGTCTGGTGACTCAGATGCAGTGTTGGATGCACAAGATAAGCTAACCAATGCTAAGTTAAAGTCCGAAAGACTAGCAAACTTCAAACTACCGTCTTTACAGGAAACAGAAACACCTGTACCAAAAGAAGTAGAACAAATCGCTCCGGCAGTACAAGTCGATGGTCGGGCCGCAGATTGGCAAAAAGCTAATACGTGGTTTGGTCCTGACGATGAGATGACAAGTTTGGCGCTGGGGCTGCACAACAAACTTGTCAAACAGGGCGTAAGCCCGCAGAGTGATGAATACTACGAGTCGATTGACACTCGTATGCGTCAAGTATTCCCCGATAATTTCGAGGATGCTGAACCGAAGCGAAAGCAGACACAAGTGGTAGCGCCCGCAACGCGGAGTACAGCCCCACGGAAAGTGACGTTGACACGCACTCAGGTACAAATCGCTAAAAGGTTGGGTTTGACACCCGAACAATACGCCAAACAGGTTGCAATAGACATGAGGAAAGCAAATGGCTGAAAATCGCATAGACCGCGAATTAGACAAACGTGAAAAAACTGTACGTAAGAAGGCTTGGACGCGCCCGGAGACTCTACCTTCTCCAATTCCCCAAGACGGTTACGGATTTCGGTGGATTCGCGTTAGTAATCAAGGCCAGATAGACGCTACCAATGTCTCATCTAAATTACGCGAAGGTTGGGAGCCTGTAAGGGCAGCAGATCACCCAGAGATTGCTATGGTTACAGTAGAACAAGAACGGTTTGCTGACAACGTAGTGATAGGTGGCTTGATGCTTTGTAAAGCTCCACTGGAGATGGTTGAAGAACGCACTGACCATTTTCAACAACAGACGGACAGTCAAATGAACTCCGTTGATAACAACCTAATGCGTGAAAATGACCCTCGTATGCCGTTGTTTAATGATCGCAAGACCAAAGTAACCTTCGGCAAAGGAACTTAACTTTTTAGGAGCTTAAAATGGCTTATCCTACTATCTCGGCCCCCTATGGGCTAAAGCCTGTTGGCTTGGTCGGCGGGCATAATTATGTGGGTTCTACCCGCAAAATACCTATTGCTTCCAACTATGGAACAGGAATCTTCTACGGAGATGTTGTACAGTACACAAGTGACGGTACTATCATTATCTCCACCTTGCAGAACAATACTTCAGCAGTTGCTGGCGTTATCGGTGTTTTTCTTGGATGTAGTTTTACTGACCCAAACTCGGGTCAAGTAGTATTCAGGCAAAATTACCCTGCAAGCACTGTAGCATCTGATATTGAAGCTATCGTTGTGGATGATCCCAACGTGATCTTTAAAGTTGTGAACGTTACGAACACAACTGCTAACGGCGCAACAACTGGACTCGCGCCTTTGGCGAAGTCTCGTGCCACTACAATCTCTTGTAACGCGGAGTTGGTGCTTAACACAGGACTGACTGCTACAGGTAATGGCCGTATGGGCGTGTTTATTAACAACGTCACATCTGTCTTACCATTCACTGTAATCGACGTAGTGCCAGACACGGTTGATAGTGCAGGCAATTTCACAGAGTTTCTCGTGAAGTTTACTGCTGGCTATCATCGCTATGACCACACCGTCGGCGTTTAAGGAGATTAACTAATGGCTATTTCACGCGCACAGCTACTTAAAGAGCTGCTCCCGGGCCTGAACGCATTGTTCGGCTTGGAATATGCAAAATACGGTGAAGAACATACCGAGATTTTTGAAACAGAATCCTCAGATAGAAGTTTTGAGGAAGAAGTTAAATTATCAGGTTTCTCAGCGGCACCTGTCAAGAACGAAGGCTCTGCCATCGAATATGACAATGCTCAAGAGGCGTTCACCGCACGCTACACACACGAAACAGTGGCAATGGGTTTCTCTATTACTGAGGAAGCTATTGAGGATAACCTGTATGACTCCTTGTCATCTCGTTATACTAAAGCACTGGCTCGTGCCATGGCGTACACTAAGCAAGTTAAGGCGGCTACAATTCTAAACAACGCCTTCTCTAGCGGCACCACTTACGGCGACGGCGTTGAGCTTTGCTCTACTGCTCACCCGCTGATTTCTGGTGGGTCAAACTCTAACGAACCAACAGTAGCTGCAGACTTGAATGAAACTTCCCTTGAGGCGGCTATCATTCAGATTGCAGGTTGGACTGACGAGCGCGGCCTGTTGATCGCTGCAAAACCTAAGAAACTTGTGATTCCACCGAACCTGCAATTCGTTGCAACTCGTTTGTTGGAAACAGAAGGTCGCGTAGGCACTGCAGACAACGATCTTAACGCTATCCGCAACAACGGCTCTGTTCCGGGCGGTTATACTGTCAATCACTATCTGACAGACACTGACGCTTGGTTCTTGATGACTGATGTTCCAAACGGTCTGAAGCACTTCACACGTAGCCCAATGGCTACTTCGATGGACGCTGACTTTGATACTGGCAACAGCCGCTACAAAGCTCGTGAGCGCTATTCGTTTGGTGTATCCGATCCTCTTGGAATCTTTGGTTCACCCGGAGCGTAAACAATTACTTTGCTGGGTTAGGATTCGCACTGCAAAGGCAAAGTTTGTTGAGATGGGGGCTACTGCGGTGGCCCCTTTCTTTTTATTTTATTTTGTGTATAATATGCACATTCCCTGACAGCCGCCTAATGTGGCTGACACTCGCCACGACAGGAGATTATCATGGCTAATACAACTTTTAACGGTGCCGTTCGCTCGAAAAACGGTTTTGAAGACATCACTGTTTCCGCAACAGGCGGTGAAACAGTCAATTCCACGTATGGTACAAACGCCTCTGTAGGTGGCGATCTTACGGTACTTGGGTCTATCTTGTCTGGTGGTGCGCACCCCACGCTGAACGGTCTAACTGTAACGGCTAAAGCCACTGGTGCTACAATTACTTATGTTGCTGGAATTAACGTCAACCCATTCACTGGCGGCGCACAGCAGATTACTACTCTGCCAGCAGCGACAGTAGGCGTTGTTGTTGTCCACGCTCAGTCCGTAGACACTACTGGCGGCACTGCTTTCTTGAGCTTTGATTGTGCGGGTAGTGATGCTTATGAAACAGGCAGCGTTATCGAAAGCCGTACCAGCAGTGCAGTTGTGTTTGATAAGTCTACTGCGGGTGAAACTTTGTTGAAGTATACTCCTGCAAGCGCAACAACAAACTTGTTTAGCATTGGCTCGTACATCTACTTTACTTGCACAACAGCAGGTCTGTGGAATATCTCGTTTCACTTTCAGCCTCTTGGTGCGGGTACTACTGGCACGTTTGCTTTTGCAGCCTAATAACTAATCTGGTGGGGTGGAAGCCCCACCGTTACATATAGGAGATTGACATGAGTCATTCCGCACAATCTGACGTCACCCCCGTATTTATTAGTGACGAAAACGCTGCCGACCCAGACCGGTTAGTTACAGCGGCTAGGCCAAATACATCAGCTACTATGGCAGCGACTACCTTCTTAGGCGGCGGCGCTAGAAATGTGACCGTCACGACGGCTGGTACTGGCGATAACAATAAAACTTGTACTATAACAGGCACAGATGTTTTTGGTAATGCTATTACCGAAGTGATAACATCTACAGGTTCTGCTGAAGCAGTAGCAGGCGCTAAGTTATTTGTCACAGTCAGTGCAGTAAAATGTTCTGCTCAGTATGCCGGTAATATTACAGTTGGTTCTGGATCATTATGCGCACAGGCACTTCAAGGTGTTAACCGTGTTAGGCTAAAAGGTTTTTCCATTGTCTCTGGTGGCACAGCAGGAGTGGTTAACCACTTTGACGGTACGCCTGAGTCTGGTACAATTTTGTTTAAGTCCCGCACTATAGGCACTGATAACGATACTGTTTCTCACGCAGTACCCGGAGAAGGCGTGTTGTTTAAAGATGGTATGACTGTACAGTATACAGTTGCTACCATTGATATGATGACGTTCTTCTATGCGTAGGTACTTCAAGTCTGGTGGGAGTACAAACTCTCCTGCTTGGACTCGCAAAGCGGGTAAGAGTGAGTCCGGTGGGCTTAATCAAAAAGGGGTTGACAGCTATAAACGCGCAAATCCCGGTAGCAAGTTAAAGACCGCAGTCACTAAGAAACCTAGTCAACTTAAAAAGGGTTCTAAGGCTGCTAACCGCCGCAAATCCTTCTGTGCCCGTATGTCGGGTATGAAGAAGAAGAACACAAGTTCCAAAACGGCTAACGACCCAGATAGCCGCATAAATAAGAGTTTACGGAAGTGGAATTGTTAAATGACGATGGGCCGTTCAAACTTTAGTAAACAGATACAAAGCCCTCCGTCTAAAAAGAACCCAGCATCTGCGGTATCTCAAGAACGCAAGATAGCTGCTGCGAAAAAATTGGAGAAGAAACTTAATGCCGTATCTAACAAGTAGTATACCGTATTTTAAAGCGTGGGTACGTAGAGAGTACACCAAAAACCTTGAAGACTACCATGGCGAGTTCCTACACGCTATGGTCATTGGCGTCACTACAATGCCTAACAGGACACTTAGTTTTCAAGTAATATTTACAGGTTGTGAGACCGACGATACAGACGACGAGAACGTCCATGGTGGGGCTATGTGGGCTAGAATGCCTCTTACAGCCCTTGTAGCAGACACACCGTACGAGGAATGGCCCGCAGAGCTACCCTCCTACTTAGCACAACCTTGGGACTGCATGTCCCACCACCACTCCGTGTATAAGTTAGAACGAGCTTCACCTGCTCCATGGATAGCTAAAGTAGACGGCGAGTTTTACCCTGCCAAGTATCTGTTCACCGTGGATTACACGGATAACGAGGTGGCAGACGACCCAGCGCAGCACAAGCAAAGTCACGTACTTGAATTATTAGACGCTGGAGAGTATACAGGTAACATAGTAGCATTACCAAATAATCGGGTTCGTGTAACGCACCCTGCGTGGTTTGAGACAGGGCAAGGCGCTCCAGATTTTAAACCAAACCAACATACCTACAACTCTAAAGAAGACGTAGGGTATGTCTGGGACACAGAACGCGTATTTAACAATCTCTATAAGGAGACGGACCAATGAAGATGAAGAAAAAAGGTTACGCCATGGGTGGCATGAAAAAAGGCTACGCCATGGGTGGCATGAAGAAGAAGATGAAAGCTGGCGGCGGCGTCAAGAAGATGCAGGCTGGAGGTATAACTCAAGAACAGATAGACGATCCGAAGCGTGCTGTAGCTGCAGGTGATCGCATGTCTGAAATGCGTGCAAAAGAAGCTGTTATGGGCAAAAAGAAGCCAATGGATAATTCAACAGGTTCTTTAGATGCAGCAGCAAGGACATTACCATCTGGCACATCAGTGGAAGAAGAGCGAAAGGCTGCTAGGGCCAAGAAGCCCATGCGTCCAAAAAAGCGTCCTACGGCTCCTTTGACTTCAAAGCGACCAGAGTCGCGCCCTGCTATGCCGATGATGAAAAAAGGCGGCATGACTAAGAAGATGAAAGCTGGCGGCGGTGTAGCCAAAAAAGGCAAAGCTAAAGGCGGCAAGTCCAAAGTACGTGGCGCAGGTATTGCCCAGCGCGGTGTACGTTCAGCACAGATGAGGTAGCTATGCGTACGTATTATAAGTCTGGCGGTAAGATATGCGCAAAAGGTAAATCTTGGGCCAAACGTACTTTTGATACGTACCCTAGCGCTTATGCCAATATGGCTGCGTCTAAATATTGCAAAGACCCAAACTATGCTAAAGGTAGCAAGGGGAAGAAGAAGTAATGGGTGATCTGAAGAAGTGGCGGGACCAAGACTGGGTTAGGGTTGGTACTGACGGTAAGATAAAAGGCGCGTGTGGGACTTCTAAAGATAAGAAGAACCCTGATCGTTGCTTGCCGCGCAGTAAAGCTAACAGTCTAAGCCAAGGTCAACGTGCCGCCACTGCTAAGAAGAAGAAACGTGCAGGCGCTGCGGGTAAAACTGTGGTAAAGAATACTAAGCCAGCGGTAGTAAAGCTCAACGGTGGTGGTCTAGCTAGACGAAAACGCGACATAGCACGAGGTTGTGGAGCAGTAATGGAAAACCGGCGTAAAGAGACGTTGTATACGTAAAGGAGTCAAAGCATGACTGCATCAACCACAGCAGCGTTTGACATGGAGTTCACGGAGGTTGCCGAGGAAGCATGGGAACGTGCGGGTCGTGAAATGCGTTCAGGGTACGACCTACGTACTGCTAGACGGTCTATGAACCTAATGACAATCGAATGGCAGAATCGTGGCATAAACATGTGGACGATTGACGAAGGCTCTGTAAGCCTCATTAAAGGCACGTCAGAGTACCCCTTACCAGCAGACACTATAGATTTACTCGAACACGTAATTCGCACTAACAACGGCAACGTTTCAACACAGTCGGACCTTACCATAAGCAGAGTTAGTGTATCCACGTACGCGTCTATACCTAGTAAGTTAACACAAGGACGTCCGATACAAGTTTGGGTAGAACGGTTAGCTGCAGCGCCGACTATTAACTTGTGGCCTGTACCAGACCGCGATGATTACGTATTCAAGTATTACCGTATGCGCCGCATTAAGGATGCAGGTGCAGGTGTAGAAACCCCCGATATGAACTTTCGGTTCTACCCTTGTCTTGTTGCTGGCCTAGCGTATCACATTGCTATGAAGATTCCTGAGCTAGTATCGCGCATACCAATGTTAAAAGCAGTCTACGACGAACAGTTTGAAATGGCGGCAGGCGAAGACCGTGAAAAAGCGTCTGTTACCTTCGTTCCTCGGATAGCGAGGATATAACCATGGCAAACGCGTTCGCAGCCGCTAAAAGAACAATAGCTGAATGCGACGTCTGTGGATTTCGTTTTAAGCTAAAAGAGTTGCGTAATATCGTAACAAACGGTAGAGATACTAACATAAAGGCATGTCGTGAGTGCTGGAGTGGAGATCATCCCCAGAACAAACTAGGGAAATTTCCAGTTAACGACCCGCAGGCGGTACGCGACCCACGTCCCGACTTTGCTGGGTACGACAGCAGCAGAAACTTTCAGTGGGGGTGGAACCCAGTGGGTGGCGGAAACAACATTTACGGGCTAACCGTTAACAAATTGGAATTAACCGCCTCAGTAGGCGATGTAACTGTAACGACCACGTAGGAGATACACCATGGCTAAGAAACTGAGCAAAGGCTTGTTTGCAAGAGGACCGATGGGGTAAACCATGAATTACGCTACGCTCAAAACTAATATCGAGGACATCTGTGAAACATCTTTCACCGCTGACCAACTTGCTATGTTTACGCAGCAGGCGGAAGAGAAAATCCTGCAGACGGTGGACATTCCAGCGTTACGTAAATCAGACGATGGACCTTTGGTCTCTACTAACAAGTTATACACACTACCAACCGATCATTTGTATACCTATAGCATAGCCGTTATAACAAGCAGCACTAGCACGTTTTTGCTTAACAAAGACGTTAATTTTATACGTGAGGCGTACCCCGTTAACACTAGCGCAAATTATGGGCTTCCTAAGTTTTATGCGCAGTATAGCGCAACAAAAATTGAACTAGCACCCACTCCTGATTCTAACTACGAAATTGAGCATATATACGGGGCATACCCCACCTCTATTGTCACTGGCAGCACGTCTTGGTTGGGCGATAACGCCAGTGCGGCGTTGCTTAACGGAGCGTTGTTAGAAGCTATACGGTTCCAAAAAGGCGAACCTGATGTTATTGCAAACTACGAGAAGTTGTTTTTGCAGGCTATTACGTTGTTGATAGATTTCGGTACCGGTAAGTTGCGTAGAGACGCATACCGTTCAGGGCAGGCACGTATACCCGTACCTAGTGCGCCAATAGCTCAAGGTGGAGTATAATAGATGGCCTTTACTGGGAACTACACATGCACGTCTTTCAAAGTCGCTCTACTAGATGGAGAAATGGACTTTAGCTCTAACACTAATCAGACGTTCAAAGCGGCTCTGTACACTTCTGATGCTACGTTAGACGCAACCACGACTGTGTACAGCACTACCAACGAAGCGTCTGGCACTGGGTATACGGCTGGAGGTAACACGTTAACCGTAGCTACAAGACCAACAAGTGACACGGCTACAGGTGGAACTGTTGCGTACATAGACTTTAGTGACACAACTTGGACAAATTCTTCTATAACTGCCCGTGGAGCGTTGATATACAGCGCTGGCGGCACGAACCCTGCGGTAGCAGTGCTTGATTTTGGCGCGGACAAGGTAACTGTAAATCAACCATTTAAAATTGTTTTTCCCCTGTCAGGGGCCACAACTGCTATAATTCGCATCGGATAAAGGTGAACTACAATGAGTACATTTGAAAATGATCTGAGGCTTGAAGAGATTGGAACCGGCGAACGCGCGGGTACTTGGGGCACCGCTACTAACACAAACCTAGAGCTTATTGCCAACGCGCTTAGTTACAGCAGTACCGGAGAAGCTATACCTAACGCTAGTACACATACACTAACGATGGTAGACGGTGCGGCAGACGAGTTTAGATCGTTGTACTTAAAGTGTACTGGGGGCGGACAGGCTTGTACGGTTACACTTGCGCCTAACACCTTATCTAAAGTCTGGATGATTGAGAACACAACATCCCACACACTGACGTTCTCTCAAGGTTCTGGAGCCAACGTAGCAGTGCTTGCGGGACAAGTTAAAGTCATCGCCACTAACGGGGTGGGGAACGCAGGAGCGGTCTTTGACCTTATGCAAGACTTATCTGTACCTGATTTGTTTGTGGATAATGATCTCACTCTGCAGTCCGACGCAGCGGTCTTGGGGTTTGGCGCAAACAAAGACGTAACTCTTACACACGTACACGACGCAGGGCTGCTGTTAAACGCTGCTATGAAAATACAGTTTAGAGACGCTGCGCTTTCGATTGGCTCAAGTGCTGATGGTCAACTTGACATTATTGCTGATACAGAGATTCAAATCGCTGCCACTACAATTGACATCAACGGTGCGATAAACGCTAGTGGTGAAATTATCGCTGCAAGTTTAGACATATCAGGTAACGTAGACGTCGATGGAACTTTAGAAACTGATGCACTATCTCTTAATGGAACCGCAGTTACCAGCACCGCCGCAGAGTTAAACATACTTGATGGGGTCACCGCAACAACTGCCGAGTTAAACATACTTGATGGTGTAACTTCTACCACAGCAGAGTTAAACTTACTTGACGGTGTAACCTCTACTACAGCAGAGTTAAATATTCTCGACGGGGTTACAAGTACTGCAGCAGAACTAAACATTCTCGACGGGGTTACAAGTACTACAGCAGAGTTAAACATTCTCGACGGTGTAACCTCTACTACAGCAGAGCTAAATATTCTCGATGGTGTTACAAGTACTGCAGCAGAACTAAACATTCTTGACGTAAGTAACAGTACAATAGGTGATCTAGCTGAGATAGGCACTGCAGCTAGCGACGATGTATTCATAGCCCTTGATACTTCTGGCGGTGGACTTAAAAAGATTACTAGAAGTACTATTCTTGCAGGCTCTGGTTCAAGCAACGATATAGCTAACGTTGTAGAAGATACTAGCCCACAGCTAGGTGGAAACCTAGACATGAATGGGAAGGACATTGTTACGGTTTCTAATGCCACACTGGATTTGGCACCTAACGGTACAGGTACAGTAGTCGTTAGAGGTAACAGTAACTCAGGTGCAATCGTATTTAATTGTGAAAGCAACAGTCACGGGCAAAAAGTATTTGGCCAACCTCACTCAGCAAATATAGATAACACTCTTATGCTGCCTGCTGGTGCTAACTCAACGTTAGTATCTCTTGTATCTACAGATACACTAACAAATAAGACTTTAACGTCCCCTAAAATTAATGAGAATGTAGTAGTAACTTCAACAGCTACAGAGTTAAACATACTTGATGGTGTTACTAGCACAACAGCAGAGCTTAACATATTAGACGGGGTTACTAGTACTACTGCTGAGTTGAATATACTTGATGGTGTAACCAGTACGGCTGCAGAACTTAATATCTTAGACGGAGTTACTAGTACAGCCGCAGAACTAAACTTGTTGGATGGTGTTACTTCTACTACAGCAGAGCTTAACATTCTTGATGGGGTTACATCAACAGCAGCAGAGCTTAACCTAGTCGATGGTCTGGTGGGCATTGTTGCAAAGACAAGTGCTACAGGTTCAGCCCTGCTGCCCACAGGTAATACAGCCCAGCGAGATGGCTCACCAACTACAGGTGCATTCCGTTTTAACTCTACGCTGACTGCATTTGAGGGCTACAATGGTAGCGCATGGGGTTCAGTAGGTGGTGGAGCAACTGGTGGTGTCGGAAATGAAATGTTTTACGAAAACGACCAGATAGCAGACGCGAGTTATACAATCCCCGCTAATAAAAACGCAATGACTACGGGACCAATAACTATTGCGGATGGTGTTACGATAACAGTTAGTGACGGTTCAAGATTGGTGGTGATTTAAATGACAATACTATTAGATGGTACAAACGGTGTAACAACAGCAGGTATAACTCTAGGGTCAACTGCTATTGCTTCCACAGGTGCTGAGATTAACATCCTAGATGGTGTAACTAGTACAGCCGCAGAGCTTAATATATTAGATGGGGTTACCAGTACAGCCGCAGAGCTTAATATATTAGATGGGGTAACTTCTACTACAGCAGAGCTTAATATACTTGATGGGGTTACCAGTACAGCAGCAGAACTTAACATCCTAGATGGAGTCACCTCTACAGCGGCTGAACTTAACATCATGGATGGAGTTACAACTACCGCAGCAGAAATTAACTTAATAGACGGTGGCACTGCAAGAGGCACAACAGCCTTAGCTGACGGTGACGGTATACTTATTAATGACGCTGGAACAATGCGTATGACTACAGTGCAAACTGTTAAAACATACATGGGTGGTAACCCTTACACAGCACAGTCTACATCCTCTAATGGTTACATTACATTTGTTGGGGGTATTATCATCCAGTGGGGTTATTTCTCCTCTGGTGATACTAGCGTTACAACCGTGACGTTTCCGATAGCTTTTCCAAACGCTTGTCATAGTGTTGCAGGACTTCACCGAGGTACTTCTGGTGCTAACGATCACCGCAACGGGTGGTGTCTTACGGGCAGTCCCGGTACATCCTCTATGGCTATAAAGAACGTAACCGCTGCTACAGCCGCTTTTTACTGGATAGCAATAGGGCATTAAGGAGTATTAAAAATGAGATATGCACATATAAATGAGAACAACCGCCTTCTTGGCTGGTACGCTGACGAAGTACATTCTACTATACCGACACCTAAAGTGGTTGTTACAGATGAACAATGGCAAACAGCATTAGATAATAATCACAACTCCATTAATGCAGACGGTTCCGGTTCGGTTGTAGACTTTTCA
>Ga0307994_1001847_pt1 | contig 12316 bp, 12 predicted proteins | sample EllFjometagen261_FD_203171 | JGI IMG/M metagenome (GOLD analysis project Ga0307994, IMG submission 203171) | Marine microbial communities from Ellis Fjord, Antarctic Ocean - #261 | ecosystem: Environmental > Aquatic > Marine > Unclassified | place: Southern Ocean | collected 2014-11-02 | reverse complement strand
GAAGAGAAAGAAAATCACGACTGGTCAAAGGTCTCTTTTAGAAGGGACAAAGCAGTCTTTATGAATGTAGCGGACAAGGAAGAACACTTAGAACTCAAAACTGATATATGTGAAGAGTTCTTTGATACACTACTTGGGTACGTAGATATCTATTTAAAAGATATAGGTATCTGGGAAGGCGTGTCTCTGGTCCCTGACAGCATGAAGGTACAGAAGTACTCTCACACTAGGTCTGGAGGCTATTATGCCTTCCACTCTGAGCAAGACGGCAGAACGAACAGTGACTTACGAAGACATTTGACCTATACCATGTACCTCAATGACGTACCTGAAGGAGAAGGTGAAACTGAATTCTTATACCAAGGATTCCGATATCAACCAAAGAAAGGAGATCTAGTGATCTTCCCTGCGTTCTTCACACACACTCACAGAGGGAATCCTGTATATACAACTGACAAGTACATAGCTACTGGTTGGATGTTGTGGAGTGAAGAAAATCAAGAAGAGGTAGTTAGCACATGAATTATTTAGAAATAGATGGAGATGGTATAGCGATCGAGGGTGTCTACACATCAGTAGAAGGGGTGGAGATACCTGCATCATGGCGGCCAATTACACCAACAGGTCCAGAATCCATTGGCTATCGCTGGAACTCAATCAGCAGTGAATGGGAGGCACCCTTAGTCAGTGTAAATGAACTAAGAGAACAACGTGATGCAGTAATACTAGAAACTGATTGGTGGGCAGTGCAAGACCGCACCATGCTCTCGGGTGAAACCACATATAGACAGGCACTAAGGGACATTACAAATGATTATGTACCTGTAGAATCCCCAGTTTGGCCTGTAAACCCCCACGGAACAGAAGAACCATAGGATTAAATACGATGAGCGAAAACAACACAGTAATGATTAACGACAGCAGCTATGTATTTGAAGATATGACTGAGAAAGCACGAGTATGCTATCAACAGTTACTTTCCCTACGTAACCAAATGTCTGACTTGTCCATGAAGCAACAGCAACTATCTGCAGCCCAATCAGTGTTTGAGAAAACACTAGAAGAAGAATTGGCTGAACAACCTGCTGAGGCCGAATTATCTGAACCTGAAGCAATAGCTGCTAAAGGATAACCATGTGGTCAAGCACCACTGAAATCTACCCTGTCTACTTGAGTCCCTCGCAAGCACCTATAGGCACGGTGGTTATAGTGGAGCCTCAGGTAGCCCTTGTAACTGACTATAGACCCGTACAACCCCCTAAGGGGCCGTATGAACTTACAGAAGACTTTTACGCAAGGAGGTTATGGATATGCTAGCTGAACTCGCTATAGCAAATGCGGCATTCCAAGTTATTAAACAAACACTATCCAATGGTAAGGAATTATTAGATGCAGGGGATGCTGTTAGTAAATACTTTAAAGCTGAGAATGATATAGCTAAAGAAGTGTCAACTAAAGGTAAGGGTTCAGCCTTAGAAGCTTTCCAAGCACAACAGCAGTTACGTAAACAGGAAGATGAACTGAAGTATATGCTCAACAAACAGGGTTTACTTGGTTATCATAACTTCCTAGAGTTTAAAGCTCAATTTAGCAGGGACCAGAAGGAAGCTGCCAAGGCGCTAGCACGTAAACGACGATTAAGACATGAAGCAATACAAGAGAATATATCTGTAGGCCTAAAGGCGATGGGTATTATATTTGTTATTATAGCTGCTGCCTTTGGAGTAGCTCTTTATTTGAGATAAATCACATGGAAGACCAGACAGTTTTCAACATACTAATTGCAGGGATCATGGCGGTTGCAGGTTGGTTCCTGAGATCCATGTGGGAGGCCATTAGGGAAGTCGAGAAGGATTTACCCAGAAACTACATTAGGCGTGAGGATTATAGAGATGATATGCGAGAGATTAAGAAGATGTTAGGCGCTATTTTCGATAAACTAGACCACAAGGCAGACAAATGACTTTTAAATTAAGCAATACATCACTAGAAAGATTAGCAGGAGTGAACTCTCATGTTGAGGAGACTGTACACCTTGCACTTAAACTATCTTCTATTGATTTTGGCATACCTCAGTATGGCGGCCTGCGCACCACTGAAGATCAAGCCGCATTGTTCACCAAAGGAGTCTCCAAGTGTGATGGGAGGATTAATAAATCCAACCATCAGTCAGGGAACTCAGTTGATGTGTACGCTTACGTTGACGGAAAAGCCAGTTGGGAACCAGAACACTTGGCCTTGGTAGCTATTTATGTACTAACAGCTGCTAATAAGTTGGGCTATAAATGTGAATGGGGTGGCACATGGGCTAAACCCGGTAAACAATATGGCTGGGATATGCCACATTTCAATATAACAGTGGGGTGATTTATGAGCTTCTTAAGTTTCTTAGGGCCTATTGCCGAGATAGGTAAGACCTATTTGAAAGGAAAGAACGATGTTGCTAAGGCAAAACAGGCGGCTAGCATCATAGGTATTCAGGCAGAGGCCGATGTCAAGGTAGCTGGAGTTAGAGCTGCTAATAAGTTAGCTGATAATGGTCAAACTCAAGACTATAACCTAGACCTTATTGCTATGCAGCAAATGGAGAAGAGTTATCTTGATGAAATTATGATAGCATTATTACTAATACCTCTCGCCGCTTCATTTGTAGGCTATCAAGAAGAAGTCACTAGGGCTTTTGAGTCATTCGCAGCTATGCCTGATTGGTACCAGTACCTAGTTATTGGCGTCTATGTGGTTAAATTTGGTATGCGTGGTTTACTGACTAAGTTAGTGGCAGGTAGGATACCTAAGTTGGGAAAATAGAAAAGCATAACCCCCTTAAAGGAGAGATATCCTTAAGGGGATTTAAATAATTTTGGAGTAGTATATGAATTCAGGTATTTGGTTGTATGATGCTAGCGCATTAAAGTATTTCACTGTAGTTAACTTTAAAGTAGACGCTAACGGTGCCTTATCAGGTGTTGTTGATGTAACAGGTGCTACCGTAACCTCTGCTGCTGGTGACTATGTATGTAAGTTTGGTTCACGTGGCATCAAAGATGTATTGATCATCGCTAAACGTTAATGATAAGGATGGAGGTTACCTATGCCTAAGATAGACATACCAGAATTTGGGTTAAAGGGTTTGAACACAGACCTCCCTTCCTTTGTTCTCCCTTTAGAGAATTTCAGTGACGGAATAAATATAAGGTCTATAAGTAATAGATTATCAGCGGTACCTGCTTTCTCCGTATTTGCATCACCTTATGCTGCTCTAAGCAGAATATATAAGGGCGCACAGTGGACACCTGCAGGTTCTTCTTATTACAATATCGCAGTACTGGGTATGAGGGGATCTGATCAGTCAGTAAAAGCTTATATCTATGGTAACAGTACTACTGCTGCATTAGACTTCCCTACAGTACTCGATAATGTGGTAGGTTCAGCAGACCCTGATTTGTTTGTATTTAACGAAGTACTTATTGGTAACTTCGAGAATAACAGACCTATGTATTCAGCACCTGATGCTTCTACTCAGGGTGACTTTGCATACATACCTAATTGGTTGCCTGCAGTGAGAACTAGTAACACACTACTTACTGCAATAACAGTAGGCTCATCTTACTATATTGCTACAGCGACAAGTATAGACTGGTCATCAGTAGGAGGCCCTGTATCTGCTGCTGTAGGTGATACTTTCTTATGTACAACTACTAACGCTAATATAGCAGCCTTAGGTCAAGCATCTACTGCTATCCAGTTATATGCTAAGAAGATAGCACAATATAATGGTCGTTTAATCGCTATGAATTTATATGGCGGTGCAGCAGAACCTATCACATTGTCATGGAGTACCCCTATATCCAACATAGCCAGCCTTGGCGCTGTTAGGTGGTCTACTAATGGTGCATTCTCTGATGGAGATGACCTGATTACTGATACTGCTGGTAAGATAGTAGATGGTGGTCAGTTAGGTCAGTATTTCATAGCATATAAGGAAGACTCTGTAATCCGTTACAGGGATACAGGCTCCCCATTCTATCTAGTACCTGAAGTAGCTTTCTCTGATGATGGCTTATACAGTGCTAGTTGCTTTGTAGAAATTGAAGGTAATAGGCATGTAGTACTAGGTAATCGCGGTGTATATATGCACAGCGGTGGCCCTGAGAAAGAGAATATATCTAAGGGTGTTATCGAAGTTGATCTATATAGTTCTATTAACCCAGCACACAGAGATCGTACATTCTTATTTCGACATAGTGAAGAGAAAGAAGTATGGATTTGTTACTCTACCGTATCTAATACAGACGCTGGCTGTGACCAAGCTCATGTGTTTAACTACCAAACAAACTCTTGGTATAAGCGTACATTACCTGACCTTAATGATGTCATTGAGACAGAGATCGCAGGTACATATATTGCCCTAGGCTTCAAGCCTGCTAATGCTAATATTTACAGCATAGGCACTGCAGTAGAATCTACAGGTCACGTGGCGTTTCAGTTGAATACTATGGGAGATACTAGTTCCACTAAGAATGTCACTGCAATATACCCTAAATGTCTTAATACATTGAACATTACGATACAGGGCGCTAATAAAGTTGGCGGCAGTGGAGCAGTAGTATTCGGGACAGGTAAGAACTTTAACCCAGTAACTGATTATAAATATGATACCCGGATTAATGGTAGATTCATTAGTATGAAGCTAGAAATGGTTGGCGGAATCTCACCAGAGATATCAGGTATCGAAGTAGATGTAGAGGCAGGAGGATTGCGTTAATGTCTAAGATATTCATACCTAATAACCTGACACGTGCACAGTTAGATGCGTTCAGGAGTATAGAAACAGAACTTAATAAGTTATCAAACGGTGGTGCAGTCCTAACAGGTTCTGGGGCACCCACACTTACCTCTAATTTACAGGATGGTGCCTTATACTACGATTACACTAACCTAAACCTGTATGTATTCAGAGATTCTGATAGTATATGGAGAGGCGCGACTAATCAACTTCATATTAAGTATGCATCTGCTGTCACTAATATTGGGGTGGACGGAAAGGTACCTAATACTAGTGATGTTACTGGTTTAGCTGATAATCCTTGGACTGCTGCAGGTGCACAGCTCCCGTATAGAGGTATGTGGTTCGGTGGTATAACCGCCTCATCAGACCCTAGAGTATACGTTTGGACCCTCACAGCGGGTACTGACGGTGTCGATGGTTATGACCCTGTCAAAGGTATTGATTATGATGATGGTATCGACGGTAATAATATAAGAGTAGAATACTCTGTAGATGGCACTACTTGGGTTACTACACAAGTGAATGGAACTCTGTATGCTTGGGTACGTACATGTCAAGATACTAACAATAATGGTATCTACGTATGTGGTATATCATCTAAATTTATACCTGAGAAAGGTGTAGAGTATGATGATGGTGGTACTGTTGCTCAAATTACTATATATAAGAGAAGTGCAACTGCGTTAACTACGCCAACAGGCGGTTCGTATGACTTCTCTAACCGTACATTAACAACACCTACTGGTTGGTCTTCTACCATCCCAGTGGGCACAGACCCTGTGTATGCTTGTTTAACTATGGCACATATCATAGGTAACACAGCTACTGATACTACACTCACATGGTCAAGCCCTGAGATCTTAGTACAGAATGGTGCTACAGGTGCTACAGGTACCTCGGTTTATACCACTAATGTATTCATTAGGCAAACAGGTACCCCGGGTACTCCTGTAACAGATACAGGTTCTTTTAACTTTGGAACCAATATTCTTACAGCACCCACAGGTACCCCCTCTACCGAGGTATGGGCTATCAGTGTGCCTACAGGTACCGATCCTCTATGGGCATCTGAGGCAACATTCGATGTGGCAGGAGATACAGGTACTGATAGTACAGCAGATTGGGGTACACCTCGTATAATAGCTAGAGATGGTATTGCAGGTCTTACTGGCCTATCTACCTATATGTTTAGCATATTTAAAAGGTCTGCCACAGCGCCTGCTACACCAACAGGGGGTTCGTATAACTTTACTACGAATACACCTACAGCACCTACAGGGTGGGTGACCAGTGCACCAGCAGGTACTGACCCATTGTATGTGTCTACCACTTTAGCTTCTACTTCAGGGCCTACAGGTTCTGATAGCACATTAACATGGTCTTCACCAGTAGTCATGGCTAGAGATGGTTATAACCCTATCAAAGGTACTGACTACGATGATGGTATCGCTGGTAACAATGTACGTGTACAATACTCTACTGATAATTCAGCGTGGGTATCTACACAAGCCTCTGGCGTAACTTATTTATATATACGTACTGGTGTTGATAGTAATAATAACGGTGTGTATGTTAACGGCCCATCTTCTAAGTTTGTACCTGTAAAGGGTGTGGAATATGATGATGGTGATCCAGGTTCTAATGCATACGTGCACATTAAGTATTCTGATAATGGTACTAGTTTCACAGCGAATGCTGGTGAAGATGTTGGATCTTGGTTAGGCACATATGCAGATCATACAGTAGCAGATTCTACTACATTCTCAGACTATACATGGAAAGAGATTGTAGGTGCTGCAGGTTACAGCCCTATCAAGGGTACTGACTATGATGACGGTATAGCAGGTAATAACGTCAGAGTAGAGTATTCAACAGACGACTCAACATGGGTAGTTAACCAAGCATCTAACACTGTGTATTTATATATTCGTACAGCTGTTGATACTAATGGTAATGGCACTTATGTAGCTGGAGCATCAACCAAATATGTACCTGTAAAGGGTGTAGAGTATGATGACGGTGACCCGGGCACTAACGCCTATGTACATATCAAATATTCTAACAACGGTACCTCATTCACTGCCAACTCAGGTGAAACAGTAGGTTCTTGGATTGGTACACTGGCTAACAGTACCCTTGCAGACTCTAATACATTCTCAGATTACGCTTGGAAGTTAATTGTGGGTTCTGATGGCTATACGCCTATAAAGAATACTGATTACTTTGACGGCACTAGCTCATATTTGCACATTAAGTACTCTAACAATGGTACTTCATTTACAGGTAATGGCGGTGAAGACGTAGGCTCTTGGATAGGTACTCTAAATGATCAGACAATCGCAGATTCTACTACTTTTTCTGATTATGCTTGGAAACTAATTGTAGGCACTGATGGGGTTGATGGTGACGATGGAGCTGCAGGCACAGTAACCACTTACGAGAAGAAATACACTAGTACCCCAGGTTTAGCCTCAGAGATAGGTTCACCTGCATCTGCTGTATCTGGTGTTACGTGGACTACCTTTACAGGTACTGCACCTACATCTGCCTTCTGGGTAGCTGAACAATTCACAGTAGGTGGTGTTGCTCAGGGTTGGAACGTATTCCCTGTACAAGCTAAAGATAGTGGTATACCCTTTGTAAAATGGGTAAAACCGGGCACAGTTAATATGCCAACATTAGGTGATGCCACTTGGATAGCGGATGCTATATTGGCAGTAGAAGCCTTTACAGGTAGGGATTATACCTATCAGAAAGAATTTGGATATGGCACTATAGTTGTCATCGATTACACTAACGGTACACTAGCAGGTAAATATACTAGATCAGGTACTAGTGATGTATGGGTAGCCCCAGCATCATTTATAAGTGGTGATTTAATTGTGGATGGTACTATTGGTGCCGCTCAAATACAAGCCACTGCCATAACTGCTGATAAGATAGCCGCAGGTGCAATAACTTCAGGCAAGCTTACTATAACAGGCACTGGCGCTGTAACTCCTGGATATCTAGGGGCTGCTACTACAGCTGAGAACACTGCCGCTGCCACTACTGCTAACTGGTCTACAGTGACAGATAATGACGGCAATATGCCAGATAATAATGCCACCAAGAACGTATTCCGTGGGGCGTGGGTTACCTCTACTGCTTACACACCCGGAGATATCGTATCTCATTCAGGCCAAAGCTTTTCTAATCTAGTGGCAGTAAGCTCTAGTAATACCACGGCACCTGTTGTAGGTAGTAGTTGGGCATTGTATGCAGCTAAAGGCTATGACACTGTATCAGCCATACTATCTAATGAAGCACATACTTTTTCAGCTTCTTTAACTGGAGCTGTAGGTAGCTATGCAAACTCTGGCACTACAGTTTATGTTTATGAAGGTTCTGACCTACTTGCATATGATGGTGTAGGTACTTCTTTAGGTACATGGAAGGTGACATCCGCTGTTGTGAATATAGTTGTGGGTACTTTGACAGATTCTGGCAGCTACTTAACAGTAGGTAATCATTCAGGCGTAGCAGATGGTACTGATAACTCAACAGTTACTTATACTATTACAGGTAAGACCGGAATAGGTAACTCTTTTTCTTTTGATAAGAGTCAGACATTCTCTAAAAGTAAGACAGGTAGCTCAGGTACTAATGGGACTAACGGTACTAATGGAACCAACGGGACACCGGGCGTAGATGGATCAGATGGTACCAGTAATTATTTTCATATAGCATATGGCACTTCATCAGCTGGGGCAGGATTCAGCCAATCACCTACAGGTAAGACTTTCGTAGGGACATACGTAGATTCTACTGTTGCCGATTCTAGTACTGCCAGTGATTACACTTGGTCTCAGTACGTAGGGGATGATGGTAATGCTGGAACACCGGGTGTAGATGGGTCAGATGGTTCTACTAGCTATTTCCACGTTGCTTATGGTACGTCTAATGCAGGTGCCGGTTTTAGTCAATCACCTACGGGTAAGACATTTATAGGTACGTATGTAGATACTACATTAGCCGATTCTAGCACTGCAAGTGATTATACTTGGGCTTTATATGTAGGTACGGATGGTAACGATGGTGCAGCAGGATCTAACGGCTCCAATGGTTCAGACGGCTCTGATGGTGCCCAAGGCCCTTCAGTAGTTGTCAACACCAACCGCCCATCTACCTTCACATCAACTGACACTACACTAGATGGTTCACAATCAAATATTGTGTTCACAGCCTTAGTGAGTGGGGTATCAAGCCCAACATACGTGTGGACATTCAGTGGACTCCAGACAAACCCTACTGCTTCCACTAATAGCACACAGACAATTACCTCTGCACAATTTGGTACAGCTAAATCAGCCATTGTGACTTGTACAGTCAGTGGTACACATGTAGATGTTGTCACTATAGTCAGGTTAGAGACCAGTACAGCAGAAGCCGGTGCCACAGACGGTATGAGCAGTACAGAACGGGGTCAGATATTCCATGCTACTGACACTACTACTATTGATGGTGGTAAGATAACTACTAACTCCCTGAATGCTAACAAGATTAATCTAGATGGATTAATAGCTATATCAGGAGGCACTGCTGGTGTCAGTCATGGTAAATTATCGCTGACAGACCTTAGTAATAGCGGGCTATATATGGGGTCCTCTACTGTTAGTGGAAGCACTGCCTATGGTCTAATATGTGGAAGTTCCAGTAGTTATATCCAGATGCTATCTACGGGGTCCATGCAACTAGCTAACGTGGATTTAACCGCAGGTATAGGCCTCAACTCTACTACGGCCTACACAACACCTACCGCACAGACTATAAGTCTATCTTCTATACCAGTAGGTGCGGTAATAACCTATCGAATCTTTGGCGGTGGTGGTGGTGGAGGTAACGCGGACGTAGGTGGTAGATTGACTCACGGTGGTACTGGAGGCGCTTCTACATTCACCGTCACAAGGTCTGGTACGGTTATCACACTAGCGACCAGTGTTGGAGCCACTGGTAATGTGGTGGCTGGTTCAGGTAATACTGGAGGAACGGGTGTTAGTTCAGCAGCCCCTGCTAGTGGAACTGGCGGAGCTGGAGGAATTAAGAACAGTTCTGGAGCTGCTACTAACGGTGCAGCTGGTGGACGTGCAGCTGGTGGTGGCGGTGGCGGTAAGAACTCAAGTTCGGTTATAGCAGGTACTGGTGGTGGCGCTTCCGTCATCGCATCAGGTACGTATACAACTGTAACTGGAGACACACAACTGACCATTACATTAGGCGCTGGTGGTACTGGCGACCCTAAGAATATAAATAATGGTGGTGGAGGTGGAGCGGGTGGTGACGGTTATGGTGACATAGCTATTAACAGCCCTGGAGCCACAGTTAACGCCATTACAACCTCACCTTCTTTAATTACAATGCATCTAGACACGACGGTATTAGGGACTTTCACAAGCCCTTCCGATAGTCGCCTAAAGCATGAGGTGAACGAGCTTACAGGTTCTCTAGATATAGTTAGAGGACTCCAAGGTGTAAGCTATAAACTCCTCAAAGGTGATCAGACCCGTACACAGATTGGTTTTATTGCTGATGATGTCCTATTACTTGCCCCCGACCTAGTTAGGACAGTGGCAATAGATGGTACTGATTATAATGCTTTAACATATGATAAGTTCTCTGCATATCTAGCAGAAGCTATCAAAGAGCTAGACAGTATTATAATATCACAAGCATCTGACATTCAAATACTCAAAGATCAGGTAAATGGTTTACTAAATACATGAGGTATATGATGGATGTAAAACTATTATTACCTGAGGAGGTGCTAGCCCAGTGGCCCGAGATAGCCCCCTTAGTATCCTCATTCCTAGATAAGGGTGAGGGTGAATCCACAGTATTCGACATAGCTCAGAGATGCATTAGTATGCAATATCAGTGTTGGATAGTGACCGATGAAGAAGGGATTGTTTGTGTATGTATAACCAAGATAGATGAGCACCCTAAATTCAAATCATTACACATCATTGGTGTTGCAGGAAGTGATTGGTCTACATGGAAACACTTCCATTCCAATTTAGAGAGCTTCGCCAAGTTTAATAACTGCAAAAGAATCACACAATGGGGACGTAAAGGCTGGGTTAAACAATTACAAGGCTTTGAAGGTCAACATGGTGAAACATATAAAGAGATTCATACCGTTATGGCTATGGACTTAATAACAGATAAGGGGATTTAACATGGGTGGAAGTAGCTCGCCAGAATCAATAGGTACAATACCAGAATGGCTAAAGCCATATTTAACAGATACATTAAAAGAAGGTGAGGATCTATACGGTGCTGATGCACTCAGCCATGTGGAAGGTTTAACTGATGAACAGAAAGAAGGTATGGCCCTTACTAAGGGTGGAGTGTTAGGTCAGACTGATACAGCTGAGAAGTCAGCTCAGGGCCGTGACATCTTACTCAATGCAGCTCAAGGTGGTAATGTTGTTGATTATGACAATACCAACACCCAAGAGATTAAAGATGCAGCTATCCGTAAGAGTCAACAAGCCTTTGGTGATACCGCAGGTGCTATGGCATCTAGTGGCCTTGTAGGTGGTCGCCGTGCTGAATTGGTTAAGTCACAACGTGATGCAGAGCTATCTTCTAGCTTGGCATCTATTGATTATGATGACTATAACACTAGGCGTAGTCAGGCATTATCATCTGCTGGCAGTGTTATTAGTTCTGGTTCTGATATACAGAATCAGTATAGTAAGCCGGGTGATACACTCACTGGTGTTGGTGCAGGTATACAAGAACAGAATCAACGTGAAAATGATGCACCTTATCAGGGCTTCCAACGATGGATGAGCACCTTACAGGGTATCCCCTCTTCACCTAATGCTACTGGCGCTGGAGGTAAATAGTTATGCCGGATATTGATGATGGATATGGTAACGCGAATACTACAAACACTATCGAGAAGGTAGCTAAAACATATAATTATGGTAATAACAATGACTACCGCAATAATAGTGTGGGTGAAGCTGGACGTGGTGGTACACAAGGTGTAGTAACTAAGGTAGCCCCTTTGGCAGCTACTACTAATTCGCAAAACCAACAGGTCGGTGACGGTATGCTTGGTTTTGAAGGGTTAGGTACAGCTATGGGTAGATCGATATTTGGTGACGTAGAACAGCAACGGTCCTCGCAGTTGCAACACCAAATCTATGAACCATCATTCTGGGATGGATTAAAAGATGCAGACCTAAGCCCCTACACACCTACGCAAGCAGAGTTAATGGAAAACCCTGACTTGATGACAGATGCGATGTGGGAACAGCAAAGGAATCAAGGTTATGACCCAAGTAATACTGGGGTTAATGGAGGTGGCGGTGGTGGTGGCGATGGAGGTGGCAATAACGGGGCTGCCGCTGCAGTCGCGGAAGTAGTACCCCGTGTACATGGTACTCTAGATGACTATGGTAATGGGACTAACAATAGTACCAGTAACAACAAATACGCTGACAACTACTTCAAAGCTATTCCAGACTCTGCATTCCT
>Ga0307994_1001846_pt1 | contig 12327 bp, 18 predicted proteins | sample EllFjometagen261_FD_203171 | JGI IMG/M metagenome (GOLD analysis project Ga0307994, IMG submission 203171) | Marine microbial communities from Ellis Fjord, Antarctic Ocean - #261 | ecosystem: Environmental > Aquatic > Marine > Unclassified | place: Southern Ocean | collected 2014-11-02 | reverse complement strand
GTGATGGTAAAATGACGCGATATATTGGTTGAAAAGAGAGTTTTTTGTCAAGTTTTGGAATATCGTTTTATTTTTTAAGGCTTACGTCATTGGTGAGCAATAATAAGGCCTTTGTGCAAAGGTCTCACATAGTATAAAACTATGAAGCATTCGATTAAGTAATATTTATTGAAAGGGTATAATTTATGTCAAAATGTAGAGTTTGTGGTGGTAGTGGGCAGTGCAAGATGTGCAACGGAACTGGTAGTAGTAAAAAATTGATTCCACATCCATCAAGTCAATTAACTAATGCAGAAACTGGCAGCGTTAGTTGTATTGATTGTAATGGTAAAAGATATTGTACTGCATGCCGTGGAGACGGCGAAGAAAAATGATGTGATATAATCATTATATGTATAAAACAAATTTCAAAGCTCCTTTTTTAAAAAAAATAGATATTGAAAAGTTTAAAGGAGAAAAAGACCAACCGTCTTTTAATTTTGTAGGAGCTTTGTATCCTTACAATATAGGATTTCTAAAAAAAAGTTTTTCAATTACTTTTGATACACCAATTACTGTTATTGTTGGAGAGAATGGAAGTGGAAAAAGTACATTATTAGAGGCTATTGCTGAAGGCTGTGGCTTTAATACTCAAGGTGGAAATTCAAATCATTTATATGGTGAAAAAAGTAATATTTCTTCACTAACTAAAAAAATGAAACTTATTTGGCTTCCAAAAATTCGAAAAGGTTTCTTTTTACGAGCACAGACATTTTACAAATTTTCTGAGCACATAGACGATTTGGCAAAAGAAGACCCTTCCAGTTATGTTCCATACGGAGGGAAATCTTTAGGTGAAATGTCTCATGGAGAAAGTTTTTTAGCTTTTTTCAGAAATAGACTTAGACCAAATGAATTATATATTTTTGACGAACCAGAGGGGGCACTTTCAACAAGCCGACAAGTAGAGTTTTTACTTATGTTAAAAACTTTGGAGGTAGAAAAAAATTGTCAAATTATCATAGCCACACATTCCCCTCTGATAATGGCTTACCCATCCGCCAAGTTACTTCAAATAAAGGATGGTGAATTCGCAGAAATTAAATTAGAAGACGCTCCAAACTATCAGATAATGAAAGGCTTTTATTCCAATCCAGATGTTTTTATGCAAGAAGTATTAAGAGATTAAAGTTTGCTATTTCACGGAAAATATTTATTACTCTAAGAATTTAAAATAGGGAAACAAAAGATGAATATTAATTTTCACAGAAGAGAAACAAAAGAAAGTATGGGTTTATTTTCTAGAAAAAGTTACTCGTTGTATAGTTCGGAGTATACGGTATGTATAGCCCATGAAGAGATAGCGGGGCTAGAAGAAATCATGGAAATGGACAGCATACTTCATAACAACGAATTACAAAAGTTTGATGAAACTAGTAGGTATGATTACTTGTTTAGTGAAGCTCGCCAATACTTAGGGCCTAAAAAAGGCTACCTTACAAGTGGAGGATATGCCGAGGATGGAAAATTTTCACATACATTTACGGCTTGTTTTGTATGGGATTTATGTAGTGAAGGAAAAGTAAACAATACCTTCTCGTCGGCCTCAACATTTAAAAGTCTAGAGCATCTGGAGTATTGGGAGGAAGATGTAAATACTCGATTATCGGGTTTGATTGGGGCTATTGAAAGAATAAAAGGCTTTGAATATAAACCCGACTAATCGAGTTATTACTTTTTGTGTGAGGGTGTTAGACGTCTAACACCCCATTAGTTCATGCTCAAGGTGAGGCCAAAAGGCTCTGCCAATTATAGGATGGTTTAGAAATGTCTTACGTAGTTCCGAGTTATGGTTGTGGATAAAAAAGGACTATCTGGTCGTCGAGTAAAAAACATAAACAATTGTTGCACGTTTTTGCCCAATTCGCGCAATACTTTTTAATTAGGGCGTGGAGTAAATGTTATGAGGTCACTTGTTGTTTCACCCATTCAATGGTCTAACTATAAAGATATAGATGATATTGAGCCTGTTAATAACTCAGACTCTAAATGTATGGAAGAAGTTAGAGATGTTTTGAAAAGACATAATCGATTAGATAGATTTGGGCTTGCCTTATTGCACAAACATTTTGATTTACAAGATGATGAAGTAATGCTTGAAAAATATTTTGAAGATGATAGAACATTAGTATTAAAACCAGAAAAGCTAAAAAACATAACTCATAAGACGGTTGGAACCATTTATGTTTTAAAAGAAGGTATTCAACCTGTTGCACGTTGCCCAACGTATTGTTATTCACCTATGGGCCACCATATGGAGAAGCATAAAGGGCCTAGGTAAGCAATAAGCGAGGTGGTTAATGCTGTGGAGAATGATAATTTACGACCAATTTTAAAAGACTTATGTGCCCTTTTACAGTGAGGCAAACGGGCACAAGACTTCCAAATTTTACCCAATCATTACATCTGCGTCATTGATGGAGTGTATCACCACATATATTTTTATAAAGAAACATTATGAGATTAAAAGTTACCATCCTCTAGAAGGTATCTAACATCACCGTATTTTTTAGTTCATCATTAAAGAGTTTGATATCTTTACCTCGGGCGTTTGTCCAAAAGGAAGATAGGGGGTTTGTATCAAATTTGTTGTTATGGAATAAAAACATATTTGGCGAAGTATCAGGTAAAAATCGGCTACAAACATTCGTTAAGTTAGTCACTCTTTCGCTTCCTGTCGTTACCGTTAGCACCCTAAAGTTGTTTATACCAAAATGCTCACTTTGTAATTTATTATCGTGGGTGTTTTGATAACTTAACAACTTCCTTAAAAAAGAAGTTTGTTTTAAATCTTTTCTTGTGAGTGGCATTGTTCCTCTATCAGCCTCATAGAAGAAGTATATTTTATTTGCACCTTCTGGCCTGTCTAAAAATTCAAGTCCAAAAATACCGTCAGGTATTATGAAAAAGTCTTCTTTCAACCCCTCCCACTTTATAGATACGGGCCATTTAAAGCCGTTACCTTTTCTTATTGTTTTAATGGGCGCAAGAGAAAGTATCTCGTCCAGCCCAATAAATCGTATATTGCTATGGTCTAAACAATACCTTTCAATATCAATAAAAAAATCAGCTATTTCTAAAGAGTGTTCTATAAACAAACTTTTTACTACTCTGTTTTTTTCTGTTTGGTAGCCCGATTTAGGAAAGTACAACCCAAAATTTCTATTTAAAAACCTTGCTCCTTCGTTTCCCACACTGTAAACCATGGGGCTACTACCTTCCATAATTTTATAATTATTTATTTGGTGTAAGGGCCTATCAAGAATTTTATTATCAAACAACAGGCGAAGCCTTGGATTTATGCTTTGTCTATTTTGTAAATTAAAATATTTTTGTATATGCCCAGTCGTTAAAAAACGAAACCTATAAACCAATTTTAGTATTTCAACATCTCGACTATTTAAGCTCATAGGTTCGCTTTTGTTTCTTTTAAATCTGTTTGTTTTCATATATTTTTTGCCTTGGGTGTTAGACGTCTAACACCCCCCCTTTGTTACTACCCTAATCCATAAAATCTACTTATAGCTTCTTCAACTTCAAGCCGATCTTTACCGTATCTTATCCTTGAGTATGTAATAATTTTTTCGTAGGTTTTACCAAAATCTTTTTTAAATGTGATAGGTTCAAAATTGACAACCTCAGGGTCAATGTTTGACCCGTTCTGAAATTGTTTTATCATTACCTTACCCAATGGTAAGGATGTTATTCGCTCTGTAGGGAATTTAATAAATTCATTTTTAAATTCTTCGGCATCATCCGATGCTATAGAAAATAATATTATATTTCCAACGTTTCCCAGTATAGCATCTTTAATTTTTGGACTGATTTGTGAAAGGTATTGATGTGCTATTGTCAAAGACAATCTATATTTTCGAGCCTCTGACAATATAGATGTAAACTTTTCAGTTCCAAAGTTTTGAAACTCGTCAATGTAAAAGAAAAAATCCGTTCTTTTTTCTTCTTCAATAAAAGACCTACTCATAGCCTCCGTTTGTATGCTCGACACCAACAAAGAACCCAACAGATTAGCTTTATCTTCCCCAATTTTTCCTTTGGAAAGGTTAACAATAAAAATTTTTTTATTGTCCATTATATATTTTATAGAAAAAGTACTTTTAGCTTGTCCTAAAATATTACGAATTAATGATGTGGATGTAAAAGCCCCAATCTTATTTAGAATCGGTGATGTAACTTCTCCGATCTGCCTATCATTAAAAGCCGAAAACTCATCAACTCAAAAACTTTTTACTTTAGGGTCTTGTATGTGACTTATAACTCAATTTCTATATTTCTTATGTGTCAGCATTTTAGATATACATATAATACTTACGTTGTGGCCTTTGGGAACATCGAGCAAAGCGAGAATAGTATTTAGTAAAATGTATTCAAGCCTCGGCCCTCAAGAGTCAGCCCATAAGTTTTTAAAGGTACTGACCACAGCCGAACCAATCAAACTTTTTTCATGATTATTTTTAAAATTAAGGGGGTTAAAACCCGTCGGGTTTTCTGTATCCGATGGGTTAAAATATACAACATCTTCCAGTCTGTTTTTAGGAACGATTTTTAAAACATCTATACTTAAATCCCCGTGGGGGTCTATAACACAAACACCGTTACAATTGTAAATATCTTGGTATATCAAATTTTTTAATAATGACGTTTTACCTGAACCTGTTTTACCTATCAAATAAAGATGTCTCATTTTGTCTTCTGTCGTCAAAGAAACGCTTTGTTGGATTCCGCCATACCCAACATATTCACCGATATAACTATTTTCATTGTAAAAATTCATATTTCTGAACTTATAAATAATAATCCCCCAAGATAAACCGTCTTTTTATCAGCCTTGGCGCAAACAATATATAAATCCAGAAATATAGATTCCTTTTGAAATATTACCATAACCTTTTTAAAATCATACTTTTATAGTAAAATACATATTGACAAATACGGCAAGTACAGCCGATTTGTCGGCTGTACTTAATCTTAATTTAAAAAAGGAATAATTATGGCCACTGTAAAAAAAAGATCTATGACAGATTTCACCGAAATAAAAAGAAATTCAGACTTTAGAAAAGTACTAAACAACTACTCTTTAGCTTTTGATTCTCAAAAAACTCAAGTGTCGATAACCTGCCCGTTTCATAATGACGCGTCACCCTCATGTAAAATAAATTTTGAAAAAAATATATTCAACTGCTTTGGATGTTCGACAAGTGGAAACATTATTGATTTTGTTTGTTTTATGGAAGACTTAGACCCTAAAAATGGCACTGACTTTAGAAAAGGTGCACTCCTAGTTAACACTATGGCTAATAATGTGGGAACCCCCACGTTAGAGGCTCAAAAACGCCACCTAAGAAGCGTAACGGAAAAAGATATAGAAGGGGTAGGGGCAGGCTCAAAAGACCTTGTAAATGGAAATTTTGAAGCGAAAATTTTACTAGAAAATAAGCCCCTGGCTTTTTCTGGTCTTAAGCTTGACGCAGAACATGCCTTTTTTGAAGAAAGAAGTATAACACAAGCACAAAAAGATAGATTTGGGCTTGGTTATTGTAACCGTGGAATTATGAAAGGTCGTGTCTGTTTTCCAATTTACAATGTTAATAATGAATTGATTGGTTATTTTGGACGATGGGCAGAAAAAGAACTACCCGAAAAAACAACTCGGTACAGAATCCCAAAAGGATTTAACAAAAGTATTGAGCTATACAATTTAAACAGGCTTATCGACTCGAAAATTGATATGACTCATTTAATAATTGTTGAGGGATTTTGGTCAGTTATAAAATTGGACGAATTAGGTATACCCGTTGTTTCCATTTTTGGAACCAATATTTCAGATGTTCAAATTGAAGTGCTTAAAAACTTAGGAGTCGAACAACTAACTTTAGTTTTTGATGGGGACGATGCGGGAAGAATTGGTATGAAAAATTCTATTGAAAAAGTAACACCGCACTTCTTCACAAAAATTTTATTTTTGGAAGAGGGGGTTAAACCTGACTCAATGACCGACGAAGACATAAAAAATTTGGTGTAGGCACACCAAATTTAAAAGCCCAATTTGGGCTTTTTTTATTTCTCTTTCTTATGCACGGTGCCCTTTTGAAAAAGTTGTCCGAACATCGAGTGAATACACGATGTTGTGAAGCCGTAAATTTTTTTAGTGGCGGGTGCCATTAAAAAAATAACCAGTTCTTCGGAAATCTTCCGATAGAACTATTAGTTCCCATTTGTCCCCGACAATTGGCACCCGTGGTTTTTGGCCGCTGTTGAGCGCATTCGGCCAAAACCACGGCTTGTGCCAATTAGTCAAGGTGACCCCCGCGCTTTTAGACGATTAGCGACAGCGACAAAAGGTAGGCGAAAAGTGTGGGGGTCACCTTGGAAAGGTGGCAAATGGGAACATTCGAAACCCTATGTTATAGGGTTTGCAGGCGCTAGCCTGTACTTGTCATTAGATATTTATATAGTGACAGTATTCTAAAAGACCGTAATTTGTTAAAATTTTGGTCTTTTTCTTTTTAAAGGGCTGTTATAAGCCTGAAAAAGTTAAATATTTTTAATTTTTTGTGTACGCGTTTAACAACAACAACATTGTTTTAACTGTTTTACTTGTTTTAGGAGTCCCGAAGCCCTTATATATCAAGGGCTATCAAGGGCATACATGGACAAATATCGGGTCATACATGGACAAATATCGGGTCATACATGGACAAATATCGGGTCATACATGGACAAATATCGGGTCATACATGGACAAATATCGGGCCACATGTACACATATACATAGACAAATAAAATTGTACTTGTCTATGTATATGTTACAATTGACTAACCTATATGAATATGAAACCCGAAAATATAATGTTAGTTGATGTTAAAGAAAATCAAGTAATTACAAAAAGTAATTTTTTAATCGAATCAAAGTTTAAAGTAACTCTCCAAGAACTAAGACTTGTTTACTGGTTATTATCAAACATTCAACCAGAGGATGAAGACTTTTGTGTATACAGAATATCTGTAAGTCAGTACGAAAAGTTTATGGCTCAGTTTAGAGATTCTAATAATAATAGAGTATATTCTGAATTAAAAAATGCATCAAAAAAGTTGATGTCTCGGGTTGTTAGTATTAAAGCTGATGGTGGTGAGTACAGTATGCCATTCATATCGAGAGCTTTTTACCATAGCGGAGAGGGTTATATAGACATAAAGTTAGACGATGTTTTAAAAGTACATCTATTAAAACTTACAAAAGAGTTTACCAGTATAGGGATTTTATCGGCTTTTAAATTAAACTCAACTTATTCAATTAAACTTTTAGAATTAATTTTACAATATAAAAGTATTGGAAAAAGAAAATTAAATATTCCTGATTTAAGATTCATGCTTGGAGTAGACGATAACAAATATAAATCATGGCCTGACTTTGAAAAAAGAGTCCTTGCTGCTGCCTGTAATGATATAAACAAAAATACAGACATATCTTTATCTTATGAAAAAATAAAATATGGTCGGTCTATAGCATCAATTGAATTTAAATTTTCAATATCAAAGGGTACAAATCAAAACTTGGGGCTACCTAACAAAACTATAACTTTGAGTGATATGTCAGCAGAGTTGGAAGAGATACCCGAAGTGGCCACATTAATGAGTTACGGTGTAAAAAGAAATGTAGCAGTAAAGATTTTTAGAGAAACACCTGAAAGAGTCTATGAGGCTTTAGAGTCTTTAAAACCCCAAATTGATACAATTAGAAACCCTGCCGCATGGTTAATCAGCTTTATAAATGAAAGCTGGACGAGCCAAGAAGAAGCAAAACAGCATGTTAAAAGAAAAGTAAAAGAAGACGAAGACGAAGAACGTGATATTAAAGAATACAAAGAGTGGAAAATATACGTCAACAACACTTTAAATAATTACTTTAAGACACTTACAGAGTTAGAAAAAGGAATCTTAAAATTAGAATTTTTGGATACACTGGAAGACAAAAGAAAGAAAAAAGAATTTGAAGAAAAAGAATTCAAGGCAGTTTTATTGTTTAATGAAATCACGCTATTTTTCGTTAATAGAGGAGTCTTACAGTCAAAAGACAACTACAAAATACAAGGGGTGTTAGATGTCTAACACATCCTATTTTTTTCATATAAAGATTTTACGAATTTAGATCGTCCATCATTTCCTCAACCGTATTAAATCTTGTTTTACCTTCCATGGATTCATTCATAGCATCGATGGTTTCTTGGTTGTACGGTCTTCTTCCATCATCGGTAAAAGGGAGTTTTTTGTTGACTGCTAATTTATGATAGAACATACCCACAGCTTCATTAACACTTAAACCGAGGGAGCGTAAAACAGCATCTCCTATTTCTTTATCCTCGGCGTTTATATTAGCCTCTACTTTTAGCGTTTTGCTCATTTTAAACATACCTTTTAATATTAATTTATACTAATATTGTATTCCTAATTTGGGGAAAGTCAATAAACCCAAGGGGGTGTTAGATGTCTAACATGCTACCCAAAATAGTTATTTACTTTAGTGTAATTACATAATATAATAATTACGTAATTACAATTTATGAGGATTTGGAAATGGGTAGAACTTCAGAGTTAACACAAGATTTGGTTAGTGACGCAGCAGATCAGTTGACGGCCAGCGGTAAGAAACCTAGCCCGAATACCATCAGAGGTATTTTAAATACTGGAAGCTTTTCAACTATCAAACTCATGCTCGATATTTGGGCAGAAAAACAAGACCAAGAAGATAAAATACCTGTTCCAGAGATGCCAGAATTTGCTCACAAACTTTTAGAAAAACTTCACAGAGAGCTATATATACAAAATCACAAAACCTTGGAGGGGGAGCGCCAGATACTGGACGCTACACGTCACGAGTTTGAAACAGAACGGAAAGAAATGTTTAATGAGATAGGCTCATTAGAAGAGCAAAAATCTGGTTATATTAAATCCCTTGAAATTGCTCAATCTGCACTGAAAGACTCAGTGGCTAAACTTGAATAAAGTAATAATAAAATAAACTCTCAAAATATTGATATGGCTACAGCCATAGAGCGTGAACACCAATTAAAAGTTCAGATTGATGAAAAAGTGAATTTATTAAAACAATCCGAGATACGAGAAACTGCCTTACAAAAAACAATTTTTGAGTTATCAAAAAATAAATAGTTGAGTTTTTAGGGCTCAATATTCTAAGAGGTGTTAGACGTCTAACACCCCCATCTTATTTAGTCGATAAGCCTACGAAACACTTCATCCCAATACCGTTTTAACTCTTCAAGTTCGGCTTTTTGGGCTTCTGTTAAGTCGTCCTTTTCTACGTCTTTGAATTTTTCAACCGCAGAATAAGAAGAATGTATAGCCTTGGATTGTCGAGTTTTATTAGCACCCTTCCCTGCCTCTTCTTCCTTACTAACTGGTTTAGCGCTCCGAATTTCAGCAACGGTCAACTTTCCCTTTTTGGCTTTCTTCCACAGTTTTAAAACTAAGTCTTTGTCAGATAACAAAGCCAATTCTACAAGTATGGATTTGCTAACATCAAAAGTTAAGCTCTCGTCTTGTATAACATTGGGTAAAGACGTTATTTTTATTAACTGGTTTATTGAGGTTCTGTTTTTACCCAAAAGCTCAGCAACTTTACCTTGTGAAAGCTTTTGTTCTTCCATTAAAGACTTAACACCTTGCGCCTCTTCAACTGGCTTCAAATCTTCTCTCTGTAAGTTCTCCACTATAGAGATAGACGCATGCTTTCCCCCAGTGTAGACAATGCAACTAATGGTTGAAGAGCCGTTTAAAAGGTGCGCTCTGTATCTCCGTTCTCCTGCCACAATAATAAAATTATCACCATCCTCTCTGACTATGATAGGACTAATTAAACCTTGTTGATTTATAGATTTTGCAAGGTCTTTTATTTTAGCTTCGTCAAATGTTTTTCTTGGTTGTTCAGGGTCTGAAAGAACTTTAGTTAAAAGTATTTCTGAAACTGTTATATCTGTTTCTTTAATGTCTATTATGGCCATAATGATATTCCTTAAATATTAATAATGTGTTTTGCTAATTCGGTATAATTGCCGACACCCTTAGTCTGTGGGAACGCTTCGATAGTGGGTTTTCCTAAATCAACGGATTTGTCATAATTGGTACTACTTGGGATAGGGTCGAAAACTTTAATATTACTTTTTTCAGCTTCTGTTAAAAGCAGTTCTAGTGATGTCTTATCATGGGTATTTGAAGCGTGGTAAATAGTTGGAAGAATGCCGCATATTTTTAAAGTTGGATTGACTCGAACTTTAATTTTTTTGATGGACTTTGTTAGGCCTAACAATCCCTTTAGAGATAGTGAATCTGTCTTAACGGGTATTAATACAAAATTTGCAACGGCAAACGCATTTATTAATAAGACCCCTAAAGCAGGGGCGCAGTCTATTAAAATGTAGTCGTATTCGTTTTTTATTTCGTCTATGGAATATTTTAAAGTAGACGCTCCACCCATTATATCGGTTGCTAACTTAACGGCTGTATCTGCAAGCTCTATACCCGTTGGTACTAAGTCCACATCCCCCTTTAAAATCACCTCTGACATGGGTAAGTCATTCAGCAAACACTCTGACAAAGATTTATTCATATCATCAAAAGCGTCAGGGTCTTTGTGACCAAAGTAAGTGGTTAAGTTACCTTGAGGGTCTGAGTCTATAACAAGCACCTTGTTACCCTCTGCCATCAAAGCCCATGCTAGATTTATGGTTGTGGTTGTCTTACCGACCCCACCTTTTTGATTTGCAACTGCAATAATTTTTGTCATATTTATATTTTTGTCTTAAAAATGTTCCTTTTTTAACTCGTTAAGTTTACCACGAAAAAGGAGAAATAATTTGTTATGCGCGGTCGTCTAGGATAGTCCGCCATTGTCGGTTAGACTGTGTAATCATATACACAACGACTATTTTGTCTGTTTTTTGTGGTTCATAAACTACAACATAATTTCCAAAAGAAAAAAACCGAATATTGTCTTTGTATGGTGTGCCAGAAAAAGGAAGGATAGAAAGTGTATCTTTTATTCTCGTTTCTAATTGCTCAACAAACTTGAGAGCGTTTGTAAGACTGTCTTGGGCGATGTAATCAATAATGTTGTAAAAGTCTTCATTAGCCGAATCTGTAAATAAAATTTTAAAATTCATGGATTAAATTGTCTTAGCGGGTTGCCGTTTTTCTAAATATTCACGAGCTTTATCAAAATATGAACCATCGGCAATATAAAACTCTCCGTTTTCGATCTGGTGTCGGCCGCTAGCTATTCGACTATCAAGTTCTTTTGTGGCTGCCGACTTTATTTTGTCTCTCAATGCTTCTCTAATAACTTCACTAACAGAGGCGTAATGCCCTGTTTCCATTTGAGAAGCTACGTAGTTGTTAAGTTCTTCTGTTAGGGATACATTCATAATATTTTCATTTTTTAATGATTGGTAATACATACCAAATTCTAGCAAGATAACAAGAATTGTCAATATTTGTTATCTGCATTTTGTATAGTCCAAAAAGGGGGACTGAAAGTGGCTACAAAAAACTTAGGAAAAACAACACTTTTAACATACAATAAAATTAGTCCAAAAAGGAAATCCTTAATGGAATATAAATTTTTATGAAAAAAATCGAAGTAGCCTTGTATGTCCGAGTGTCGACAAAAGACAAACAAGAAGAACAAAACCAAATTGACGACCTAACACTTTATTGTGAGAAGTCTGAGCTAACGATCGTTAAAGTATACGCTGATAGAATGTCAGGTAGCACAAGCGCAAGAGAAGCGTTTCAAGAAATGCTACTTGACGCTCACAAAAAGAAATTTGATATGGTTCTGTTTTGGGCACTGGATAGGTTCAGCCGTGAGGGTGTGCTCGATACTCTTCAACACCTAAGTGAGCTTGATACAGCAGGTGTATCATATAGAAGCTATAATGAGCCTTTTATCTCCTCAGACGGGCCATTTAAAGAGCTTAGTGTGGCATTTTTTGCCATCATGGCAAAGCAAGAAAGAATTTTAATTTCCGAGCGTGTAAAGTCAGGAATGAGAAGAGCAAAAAAAGAAGGTAAGAGAATTTCTAGGCCACCACTCAACGGGGTTTGAAGTCCAAACGGCCGGGAACGTACGCTAAGGATCTCCAGAGGCGATAATTAGAGACTGTGAATTAGTTTGTGTATTTGCTTATCATTAAGCCCTACGGGAGATAAGCACCATGAACCAAAAAGAACTATTGGCTTTTGCCAAAGAAGCCG
>Ga0307994_1001845_pt1 | contig 12333 bp, 8 predicted proteins | sample EllFjometagen261_FD_203171 | JGI IMG/M metagenome (GOLD analysis project Ga0307994, IMG submission 203171) | Marine microbial communities from Ellis Fjord, Antarctic Ocean - #261 | ecosystem: Environmental > Aquatic > Marine > Unclassified | place: Southern Ocean | collected 2014-11-02 | reverse complement strand
ACTTGTTTTTTCTACACTTAGCTATAGCGCCACTTGCATATGCCGATGGAAATACCTTATATGATGCTTTTACTTTTTTGTAGCATGCATCTTTTAATTTAGCTGGAGAAGTTACTTTATCCGCTACCTTATCTGCGGCTTTTTCTGCTAATGCTCCCATTACAGCTTTACCAGCCATTGCAATTAACGGAGCAAGCTTAGCAGGTGATCCTATATGATAACCATTGTTCCCTTGTATTCCTAATCCCTGCGGTCCAATTCCTTTAGTTTTCATAATTATTCTTCTTTTTTAGGTATTTTTAAATCTTCAATAAACGGTTTTACCGTGCTTGCGTAATCTACATATCCCGTGGAGTCAGCGACTTCTTTCTCTCCTTTGACAAGCGTCTCATTCATTTTAAGCGGAGACGATTTACACCCTAAATTGTTTGGGCCTATACCTTTGATTCTCATAATTTGCTTTTATTATAAAATTTATATTTAGTTCTGCCATTTTTTTTATAGGCTACTAACTCTTCTCCTCTGTTTTCGCCCTTGCTCTTGTAAGAAACATGCACCCAATCAGGTTCTGTGCTATCACCGAATTCCCATATAAGCTGATCAAAGATTAAATGCTCTGATATATAATCAAAGATATCTTCATTTGTAATTTTACCATATACTTGAGCATCTAAATCAAGTGCCTCACCCTTGCTGTGCTGCGACGTACGACTTCCTCCTATTAAACTATTAAGTTCTTCACTACGGTAGCCTGAGGTGACGCGTATGGCTACACCAAAGTGATCTCGTATAGGTTGAAAAATATTTTTAGCTGTAGCTTTAAGACTTTCTAAATGCTGTATAGTAGGACTATTAGGTATGTCTTTTTTAATTGCAGTTGCGCTATAGATTGCTTCTTTATAGCTTAGGTTTTCTGATAAATTCATATATTAAAAACTAGATGCGGTGGATATATTATTTAATTCTTGTTGTAGCTCGTCATAATCAACAGGGCAAGTCATATCTAAGCTTGCTGAATATCTTTTTATTTCTACGCCGTTCTTTAGTATTAAAATAGTCGGTGCAATTCTTACGCTATAATCTTTTTTAATAGCAGGAGATTTGCTTACGTCAACCAAATAATAGTTGTTGAGGTTACTAAGCATGGCCCAGTCCTGGAATGAGTTAGCGTTGTTAAATTGAACCCAAAATTCAACTATAACTATTTTATCTTCATCATCACCAAAAGCACTACGGCTTTTTATAATGGAGTAAAAATCTTCTTCAGCTATAAAGTCCGGAGAAGACATAGTTGGTGTAACTAACAATAAAATTGCGACTAATAGAATTTTCATATTATCTTGTTTGTAAATCGTACAACCTTTGGTCTATGACCTTAAGATGTTCTTTAATTTCCTCTATGTCTTCATTCGTTTGCATTACAGCATCACGAATTGCGCCATCTTTCATTCTAAACTCTTGCTCAAACACCTCGGGTACTTTAGGTGTAGGCAATTCTTTTGCGAGTTGAATATCCGATTGCAAGGCAAACCACATACCTATTATAGTTACCATGCCCGCTGCAACGATACCTATAGTTTTTAAATCTAAAGTTACCTTTGTTTGTTCACTAATTTCTTTAGCCATTATTTAAAAGTGTAATTAAATCCTACTGTACTTTGGAATATTTGTCTGTCCCAAAACTTTGTGTAATCGCCTTCAGCAAATATGCTAAAAGACTTGTTAAGTTTCCATCCGATATTTATTCCTCCTTGAAAGTCGTTCCATTGTTGTAAAGAAGCATCTTCTACTAAACCGCCTTTACCCCAGTTATCTCTGTTTAAATAACTATATTGAATATCACCCTGTACATAAGTATGTAACGGTAAAAGCCATGAACCGTAAAGATGTGCCCAAAACTTAGGTTCGTAATGATAAAAATCAAATCCAACGATAGGGCTAACAAGACCGAACATTCCTATTTCATCCCATATAGAATTGTTGTATTGATTAATAATAGTTTTAAATACTGTTTCTCTAAAGTGAAGATCAGTAAAAGCTACTAAAGCACCCGTACTGTCTTCCCATGTCCAATCCGTAGCTTCAACGTCATCACCTGTTACTGGATCACTTGTTGTAGACGTGTATATTTTATCTTGATAGCCATAAGCGTACCCCATAGCATACCAAGGATTGCCATCGTTAACCCATATTTCAAATGGATTATAACCGTAAACTGTTTGATGAGTACGATATATAGCACCACCTGAAATTGCAAGCTTTTTTGTTATAGGTAATCTATATCTTCCTTCGGCGCTTTCGTATTGAAAGTTTGATCTACCATCTTTGCGCTTTTCAAATTTAAAGATATGATTCTTTCCTGTTTGTCTTATAAAGTATCTGTGGTTAGTCCACGTATCGCCTCTTGATCTTTCAGTGTCCCAATGCATAAGATATTCTAATCCATCTACAGCACTTGAAGGTGCATGCAAAGCAAATTGTTTTTCTCGCTTTTGGTTACCAGTCCAGAACATGCCTGGTTTTCTTTCGTAATCAAATCTACCAAGCTTCCTTATACCGAATCCAATTCTATAATCAAAAGGATTATAACTTGTAACATCGACTATATCAGGTGTTTCCCAAACGCCAGCGCCAGGATACGGTGATCTAGCGTCAAACTCTTTACGATCTTGCATATAAGAATTACTAATGTCTCCCGCAGCATAAACTGTTCCGTACTTAAGGAAGTCTTGATATATAGCTTTAACTATATTACCCTGGCCCATCGCGGCTGTTGAAATAAACAATGATATTAATATATGTTTCATAGTTTTAATCATCACATGCTATTTTTGTTACTTAGTTTGATCTTGCTTTATTTGATCTTGCTTTGTTTGTTCTAGATTTACCTCTTTTACCGCCTTTGTTTTCGCTACGCTTAGCTTTTCCTTTAGCTTTAAGAAGATCGTTCTCTTCATTTTTAGCACCTACATCCCATGATTTCCAGCCTAATGCTAGAGCTAGTCTTTGCCATTGTGAATTTCTATTGTCTAAAGCTTCAGATAGTGACGAAACTTCATCAACAACTCTATCTAAAGGTAAATTTACTGTTGCCGCAGCAATGTTACCTGCAATTCTGTAACCAGGTCCTAAATTAACGCGTCCATCAACTACCACACTAAACGGGCGTGCTGCTAAAGCATCTTTTTCAAATCTTTTTGTTTGCTGAGCTTTGTATAATTTGCTAATCTTAGATCCTATTGGCGGCGATATAGACATTAATCTTAAAAATGTATATATATGATCAGCGTTATAGCCTTTTTCTTCTTGCTTAGCATACTCCTGTATAACATTTTTAATTGTGGCTATAACTGCACCGGTTAAACCAGTACCTTTAAGCAAAGAATCAAACATAGAATTTAATATACGAATGCCTTTGTCGTTAAGCACTTCCTCATCATCTTCATCGTCGCCACCAAATCCTGGTATAACAGCAAACAATGCACTTTGTAGCGCTGAAAATACAAAGTTTTGGACAGCACCGTAATATATTATTTTAGATATATTAGTTTTAGGATCACCGCGACCATTAACAAGATCTAGTGTAGCCTTTTTCATAAGCCTGCTGTACTGCATCGTTGTATTCTGAAACGATAATACCAAACGCCCTAGCATACTAGCTTGTTGCTGTGATATAAGCATTGGATCTGAAGACTGCTGCGCTTCGTCGGCTGTAGAAGAAAACTCTTCAAACGCTAATGTTTCCGCTTCTTTTTGACTCTTGCCTTGTTTAAGGTATGTATTAACTCTATTGCGATAAAATGCAGCTCCACCCGAAGCAACTGCAAAGCTATCCGCAATCTGTGTAGGTGTAAAACCAATTTTAAGCAAATAGTTTAACACTGCAGATGCTTTATTTGTTTGGCCCGCAACAGCGTTAGCAATCTCCGCTTGTGATACATCGGTTCTTAAACCAGCTCTACGTTGTTTTAACTTAGGTGAGTTAAATAACATTGCAAAATCTCCCCAAAATTGCTTTTGATTAGCAAATGCCATTGCAGCTTTTACAGGATTGTTATCACTCCAGTTAATAAAGTTAACGGTAGATAGCAACTGCAGTATAGCTGATCTTCTGTTGAAAAACATTATTGCACCAGTAGATTGATTTATCCAATTTAACCATCTGTTTGTTGTAGCATCGTCCCCTGTTGGTCTGTTTGTACCGTTTTCCATGCGATACAGTATGTCTTTTAAAGCGCTTACATACTTTGATCCATATACAGCTTCTATTTTAGCTAAATTTTCTTCGCTAAATATAATATCTTTAGCGACTAAAAACTCTTCAAGGTAGATCTTGCGGCCAATCTTCTCTGACATGTTGTTAAGATCAGACAATACCGTATTGGTTAACCAGTGTTCACCTGGTGCCATCCATTCACCTTGCTTACTAACTAACAGCATTGCATCTGCAAACGCAATCATAGCGGGATCTTCCGCAACAGTTTTGTTAAGTAAAGCTAAATCACGTTTAGACATACCTGGTACTTCCGTGCCCTGTCTAGTCCACATATACACTCTAATAGCTTGATCATAAGTATAATCGCTACCAGGTATTTTGTTTCTCATTATTTTTGCCTGAGGAGCAAAAGCTTTTACAACTGCGGTAAAATCATTTTTAATAGTTTGCTTAGCAACATCAATAGCATTAATACCTCTTTGATAAGGTTTTACCATAGCATCTTCAAAAAACTTCTGATCAGCTTCGCCTTGTTTTCCTTTACCCGCAAACGTATAAGAAGTTAATCCTCTAAAATCGTCTGCGGCTGGTGATAAGAAATTATACTTACCTATGGTTTTACCACGCTTTTTAGCCTGAACTGCTGAGAAAACTTTTTCAGATTGTACGCCTTTATTACGCTCAATCATGTCATTGATTGCCTTACTCATATCAGTTTCCTGAGTAACCGAAAACTTAGCTAAAGCTTTGTTCTTTGCTATATCTTGTTCAGTTCTTTTAGCAGATTCCGCTCTTCTAGTCAGTGGAATTGTTTTTGTTAATGTTCTTATAGCGTTTTCTCTAGCTTTTATAAGAGTTTCTGCTGGCTTAAGATTGTAAGTAAACACGTCTAACTGATCAGATTTAGATAAAGATCTTATTCTTAAATCTTTAAAAGGATTGTTAGCTCCAAATACATCTACTAATTTTAAAGTTTCCTTGTTCTCTAGCCATTGATCATGGTACTCTAATATGCCGTCAATTTTTGTACTAAGCTCGGCATCGGTTAATTCTTCAAAAGCTAAGTCTACAATTTCCAGCATGCTGCTTGCGTTATCAGCAAGGTGTTCCCCCTTAATGTTGCCTTGAGGACGGTCTTTAAATGTTATATATTTTAAGCCCGTTAAAGATCTAAGACCTTTCGTTGCCTGGGTCTGTAGCTGAAGCATGTTGATAAAACTTGCTTTAGATATTTTGCCCACTTTAACTAGTTTAACAAGCTCAGTTATTATGTGCTTAGCTAATAATTTATTTTGCATGTTAGCGGCCTCAACCTCTGGAATTAACTTTTCGTATAATTCTTTTTTCTTTGCTGCTGATATATCTTGATTTAATATTCTAGCTATTTTAGCCATAATACCAATCTTAGAATTCATAGGTCTAACTTTGCTAAGCTCAAGGCCAGGTGGTAATGCAGCGCCATCTTTTACTTTAGCTTTTAAGTTTGTTAAGTATTTAAAGAAATTACCTGTGGCACCGGGTATTTTTTTATTAGTTAGCTTATCTAATTTACTAGCAGCGGAGTCTAGCACTCTATTAATAAAACCTAAACCATCATAAGAAATTACATTCATTATGTCAGATCCTAAAGCTTCTGCAACAACACCCATGTCGTTAGCAAATTCATTAAGTGTTTCTGCTTTAGTTCTTTTAGCACTAAGAGCTTTCGCTACTTCATCCTTAATCTTTTGAGATATTTTTTCATTAGATTTTATACTTTGCAAAAACCTTAATACTGGCGCTTCTGACACAATGCCCTCGTCGAAAGCATTACGCACAAAAATACCAATGTCTTCGTATTCCGTATATATTTCTGGATTTACAAGAATATTTCCTTGCTCATCAATTGTATTATCTAAATCTTGTTGCGCTTCTCTGAATAATCTACCTGCCGCTTGAGCGTATTTATCTCCAATTGAAAACTTAGCGCTGCCTCTTTCAGCATCTTTTTTTGCTTCAGCAACGTAATTATCAAAAAGCACAACGCCTAATGCTTCTTGATTGTCTTTAAAAGCTTCTGCAATTGGACCATCTGGATTTTGTATTTCAGTTGTTAGTATATCAAACCCAATTTCTTCGGCAATAGCCTTGGCTAAGGAAGGTTTTTTGCCTGGCTTGATTACACCTTTATCATCAAACAACATCTCTACAAATTCTGCATCGGATATCTTGCTGCTTGCGTTAGGCAAACGTCTAACCATAAATGCGCCAGACGTTCTTCCTGCATTTGCGGTTGTTGTTTTTTCTCTTTGTATTTCTTTGCCAGCCCAATCGCTAGTCCACGTATCTGTGCCTTTAACTTGCTTTTGAATAGCAGCTGGAAACGCGCCTATCAAATAAGTAGTGGTCATGTTATCTAGTATAGCTGTCTTATGCTTCCGCATCCAAGACTTTAAGTCGCCGCCATTACCCATATCCTGGGCTACAGCTTTAACTAATTCTTTTTCAGCAAAGCCTTTTTTAAGCGCTGCTATATAAGGTTTTACTGTAACGTTTAAAGATGTATTCTTATTAAAGGGCACTTTTAAAGCCCCTATGGCGCGCTTAACTGTTTCTTGAGCCTTACTTATAGCTTCAGTAGAAACAACTCCTCTGGTGACCAGATTCATACGTTTAGACTTGCCTGTGTCGCGAGGATCAGCAGCTGTATCTTTGTCGGCAATTTCTTTAGCTTGTTCGCTATCGATGCTTACCTTACGAGCTGTCTCCTTTGCTTCAATAGCCAAAGACTTTCTAGCATCCAGCTTACCGAAATTTGTATTAGCAAATATAAATTCACCGAATGTTATAGGATCTCCGTTAGCTTTTTTTCTTACCGCTGCAGGATCATAGTTTATTAATCTATCAACAACACTTTCCATAGCTTTATCAGCTACTTCTTTGCTTTCTGATTTTGATCTAACATAATTGCTTATTGCACCACCTGGTTCAGTAGCAGCGTATACAGCGTTAAATACTTTTCTATTTTGAAACTCCGCTTTAGTTATTACATTATCGGGGACAAGAGCATTAATTGATTCTAAAACCGTAGGTTTAGATTTGCTTAACTTTGTATTATTAGAATTTTCACTAGCGGTTGTAGCGGCAGCTTTAACATTTTTAGAGGCTACTTTTTTAGCAAGGCCACTTAATTCTCCTTTATCAAAAGAAGAATTAAAAGAAATAATTAAATCAAGAACATCTTTACCGGTTTTTATTTCAGTTACCTCAGCTAACTTAGGGCTTCGAAGCTTGCGCCAGCTTGCCATTAGTTTGCCCTGCAATGTCTTGTCTAGCTTTATGTTTTTTTGTCGTGCATACTCTACTATAGCGTTAAGTCTCTCCTCAGCTATATCTTCTTTAGAAAACTTCCCCTCAGGGTACGTTTGCTTAACCTTATCAAATCTAGCTTTAGCACCTTTGTAGTTAGCCACCATGTAACTTTCTAGATTATCCGCAATAGCAATCATATCAGCATCGCCGTCTAAAAGCGCTTTAAATATAGTAGCATGGGCAACCTCGTGAGCCGCAACTGAGGAATTTCTCCTTGCTCCATCATCTGTAGAAAGAGCTATGGGCAATCCTACATCTGCACCGATATAAAATCCGTTAACTCCCTCTGTGTCTTTTACCTGGTTTAATTCAGAAATTAACTTAGCTTTAGCCTTATCATCTAAATTAGAATTATTTACATAATCTATTGCTGCCGTGGTTGCATCTTCGCTATTTGCGGCATTTATATATTCAAAGTCTATCCCTAATTCCGCGGCGGCTTGCATTTGCACGGACCTCGCATTCGCCTTAGCTTTAGAGTTTTCTGAGTTCCCTAATATTTGATCTTTGCGTTTTTCTAATTTATCTAAGCGTCTAACTGGGTCTTGTGCTAAATTAAGCTTTTCTTTTGTGGTTAGCTTAGGATTATTGTCTATCTTGTCGACTTCTGCCCTTACTCTGTACGCTTCTGATTCAGTATCTAATAATCTTCTCTTAGCGCCTCTAGATAATTCATCGATTCTATCCTCACTAACTTTCATGCTGTTCAGGTTCTCTGTAGCAAGTTCATCAGTTCTTTTCGTCAGCATAGCTATAGCGCTTGCTGTAGACGCATCTGGATTCGGATCTAAAGAAAGCTCGTCCACGCGAGCTTTTATGCTCATCATCTCCTTAACTCTGTCTTGATTCGCCTTCATTTCAACACCGGTAGTAGAAGCTCTATAAAGATCTTGAGCTAATACTGGCGCGCCAAAACCTATTCCTGACATAAAAGCTCCCGACCAGAATGCTTCTTGAAAGCCATCGGTTGTAGAGATATCTTCGCCTAGTATATATTTATCAGCAGCATTCCCAAACCACTGCGCACCCATTTCTGCAGCACCTTCACTAAGAACACCTTTACTCCAAGTGCCCCATGCCTTCATAAAGCTTGGTCGCATATTGGTAGCGTTAGGCATAAACTTAGTTATCTTGGCAGCTTTCTTTGACAACCCTAAGGCTCTCTTAGCCTGACCCAAGCTTACTCTCTCAGTTATATATTCACCAAGTCCGTGCATGGCTGCAGCCCCGTAAAATTGTGCCGGGCTTATCTTTTTGCCGCCATCAATATCTATAGACATTTCATGCATCTTAGAACCAGCTGCGCTACCTGATACCAAGTAAAGTCCAGCACCCGGCAAACCTACTGTAACCGCTGTATTGATTGCTTGAGCTGAGAACAAATCTATTGCAAAATCAATTACATCAGCAGGACTTTCTATTTTTAAGAACTCTTGTTGTCTTCTGCTTTTTCTCCGTAGATATTCGCCTTCTTCAAATAATTCATCTGAAACACTATCAAGAGTAGTATTCAAAGATTCGCCCCACTTAGGTACGTATTCTTCCATGCCTAGTCTAGCAGCAACACCTACCGGAGTTATTTCCTTAGTAAGCTTAGCTAGCCCGCCTATGAAGTTAGCTGCACTACTTTCCATTACATTTAAAGTAACATCAGTTTCGCTGTAAGAACGGCCCATCATGTCTTTAACTTCCGCTATTGTCCCTATACCTTCTGTGTTTTCGCTTACTTCATTCCAGATATCAGTTGCTTTGCTAGCCATGGTATTCCTGGTTGCCAGTAGCGCATTGTATTCTTCAGGATCACCACCGTTCCTGTCTATGTCTGTTTTTAATTCGTTAAGCTCAGCATCCGCAATTTTTATTAAGTTTGAATACTTCTCAACTTCTGCAATACCTTTATTGTTAGATTCAACAGCTTTCTCGTACTTTTCACCATACTCTTTAACTATAGACGCCTTGCCAATCTCTTTTTCTTTTTGACGATCTGTTCTAAATGTAGCGTCTATAACCTCACGGTTAAGTCCTGTTTTTGCTAAAGGGTTAGTAGATACTAGGCTAGCTACTCTAGCCACAGCTCTAGCAGCGTTCATGCCCCAGTCTAAAAAGCTACCATCCGAATATTCCTTGGTAATGTCTTCTATTCTTGAATCTAGGAGCTCACGTCTTTTTTCTGCGATTACTATATCGCGAGTAGCCGCACGATCTGCGCTTGTAATCTCAGCTATACCAATGTTTCTTTCAGAAGCTATTCTAGCATTTATGGCCTCGTAATCTATAGATTCATTAATCAGCATTTCGTCTTCTGCTGTTATCTTAACTCTAGATATGTCTTGTTTTGTCTTTTCTAAGTCACTAAGTTCCTCTTGGCTACTTAGCTCTAACTGCTCCAATGAAGTATCGGCCGAAATGGAATCCCCATCGGCCGTCATTGTTTCTGATCCCGCATTTGCAGTTGGTGCAAGATCGTTTGTCTTTCCCGGCTCGCCCTCTTCGCTAAGTGTAAAGCTGTTTTGACGTGCCCATTCTTCAACAGATATGCCCTCAAGCTCAGCATTATAAGCTATTTTTTCGTCGGAATAATCATTTCCCTTAGGAGACTTATACATAATTATATTTTAATTAGCTTTTTTAGTTCTTCTCAAACCATCTTCTATGGTCACCCACTTTAATTCGGTTTCACCAGTATCATTGCCTTCTTCATCCACACTATTGACAGGTATTAACATGCCTGGCTCATTCTCAACCAGCTCCATGCTGCCCACTTTTTTACCAGCCGGCACTATAGTTACAAATTCCCCATTTGCGGCGGCAATATTTTTTTGCACTTTGTCTGTTTCTACCCATTCGCCAACGGTGGTAATCCAGCTTCTGTTTACTTTTGTCTCTGGGTCTCTAGGTGTTCTTCTAGCTGCCGCTTTTCTGTCCGCTTTTTGTTCTTGCGCTGTTGCTGCTCTTTGTTTTTCTTGGTATCCCGAGTCAGCTACATCACTAAAGCTTTGTAACATAATTTCCGCTACTTGGTCTCTAGTTGCCTGTGGGTTAGCTTCATCGAATACAACGTCGGAGAAATCTAAACCCTCTCTGGTAAAGTCACCGCTTATTATAGACTTAATAGCATTAGGATCTTGTAACATTATATCTAGATCAACCATAAGGTTTTTTCTACCTACTTCCGTTAACTGTTGTCCTGTAGTGTACATTTCGTTAGCTTTAGCAGTGTAAGCTTTAGCTAATTCGTAATCTTTAAGTATAGGCTCTTCTAAATCGTTATAAAGAACATCACTTCCATTAGCTGCAAACGCTAAGTTACCATCTGCTGCCACAAACATTTCAGCTGGTTCGCCTTCTAATCTATATATGCTAGATAGGTTGTTAAACGAATCAGGATCCTGACCATTAGACAATAGACCATTTTTGCTTGAATCAGCAAAGCCTACTTTACCTTCTTTATAAGAGTCTAATTGTTTGTTTAAATTTGTAAATGAATTGTTCACACCATTCATTATATCAGTATAGTAAGCATGTTGCGGATCTGACGCATCTCCAATTTTAGAAATAGCATTAGCCGCTTCAGCATATTTGTTACGTTCTGAAAGCAAAAAGTCTTTTACGGCTGTTTGTTGATCAGGAGCGAGACCAGTAAGATCCATATCGGTCTTCATCTTACCCATGTTGGTGTTAATGCCCGCTTGTATTCTTTCTACCTTGCGTTCGTTTTCTTTCTTAGCTTGAAGGCCAGTCTCACGCTGCTTTTCCATTATTGGCGCAAGCTTTGCTCCATAATCTACAAACCCCTGGGTTCTTCTTAAGTCAGCTTCTCCTTGTATTAATGCGTTGTTCGCCATTGTTTATTTATTTAAAATCCAAAACCGCTCGCAACACCACCAGCTACCTGTCCAATGCCACTTACTAATGATTGCGTAGCATCTATTCTAGCTTGGTTAGCTGCACCAAGACGTCCTTGTGCCATACCTAATTCTGTTTCTGTTTGACCGCGCTCCATTTCCTGGCTTAATGCATCTCCTTTTCGTGACTGAAGTTGATTAGCGCCTGCTTGTTGTGCTGATGCTGCTTGATTAGAAGCTTCTTGCTGCCCTATGCTAGCACTTGCTTGCTGTGCGTTTTGTGATTGTTGATTAGCCAAAGATTGCGCCAATGCCGCTACGCCAGATCCACCAGCAGCTTGCTTCATAGATCCCATTATATTCCCAAGTCCTTGATTCTGCTGTTGTGCAGTAAAGTCCGCTGCTTGAGTGTTTACCGTAAGATCTTCCATAGTGTTCTCCATGTTAGCATACGGGTTAGACGTGTCTAAATTCCTAAAGTCGCTCATACTTGAATCATATAAACCTTGAGCAGATTTTTGCTCAGCTTTTCTTTTTTTGCTGCCGATTATAGAATTTGCTATTCCTATACCGCCTGATATTACTTGACCAATCATATTAAATTGTTTATATGTTATTATTACATGCTATTCGCTACTTATAAAGACCTCTGAACTTATTGAAAATAGCTCTTCTTTAGTAGGATCGTCTGTTATCATTTTTGTTTCTGCATAATACCCGATAATCCCAGAAGTGTTTATTCTTGTGTCTTTACCGAAAAATACAAAATCGCCTGCTTGTAAAGCTGTTCCCGCAATATTAGCAGCTAATGTTATGGTATTAGTTGTTCTATTTATACCTATTACAGTACCAACTATACGCAAGACATTCCCTGAACCTACAGTGTATATGGTATCTAAAGCTGCACTTGCGCCAGTCGGG
>Ga0307994_1001842_pt1 | contig 12344 bp, 10 predicted proteins | sample EllFjometagen261_FD_203171 | JGI IMG/M metagenome (GOLD analysis project Ga0307994, IMG submission 203171) | Marine microbial communities from Ellis Fjord, Antarctic Ocean - #261 | ecosystem: Environmental > Aquatic > Marine > Unclassified | place: Southern Ocean | collected 2014-11-02 | reverse complement strand
GCTGCAGTGTGAGCGATGATCTGAGTATAAAACGCTTAAAATTTGTTGGCATGAAACAGGAAGAGGCAAATGAGGAGATCGAAAGTGCTGCACAGAAATTCGATCAAGAATTCGCTGTGATGACATTGGAGTTATCGAATTTTTTCAAGTCTTATTTTGCTGCTTTCGGCGGATTGCAAGATCCGAAGGGTTAATCGGCGCCAAATAATTTCATTCACAAATACTAATTGAAGATTACAAAATGATGAAACTCTATGACTATGAGCGTGCTCCTAACCCAAGGCGGGTGAAAATATTTTTAGCTGAAAAAGGCGTAGAAGTCGAGTTAGTGAACTGCGACATGACCAAGGGCGAACACAAGACGCCGGAGTTTCTCAAGAAGAATCCCAGCGGCAAGATTCCTGTTCTTGAGTTGGACGATGGGCGTTGCCTCGGTGAATCAGTTGCAATATGTCGCTATATTGAAGGCGTTCATCCTGAACCTAACCTTATGGGGCGAGATCCGTTTGAGATCGGGCATATTGAGATGCGCAATCGCCATATAGAGACAGAATTTTGGAGCCAGGTGGGCGTGTCTTGGGTCAATGGCCCAATTGTTGGCGCTATGGGCATATTTAAGCAGATACCCGAGGCTAAAGTAGCGAGTGATGCGAATGTTGCAAAGTATTGTGAGCGTCTCGATGCGGAGCTTGCAGCAACACCCTATGTCGCGGGGGAACGGTTTACAATTGCCGATATTACGCTTTTAACGGCCATAGATTTTGCGACATCGTTAGTGGGATTGACTATAGATGAGTCGAATTCCAATCTCTGGCGCTGGCATGCGCAGGTGTCGGCAAGAGACAGCGTAAACGCTTAGGAATAATAAAACCGCAAGAGGGCGTCGTTCACATACCAGGTTCGCACGCCAGCGTGCTATTGAGTGCCGTAACACAAATAAACAAGGGTATGAGCAATTCGCGAAGTTAGCTATGTTTCATACACCGCACTTCCAGCCAGCCTATTCCTGCGGCCCCCTAGCCTGTCACCGGCATCGTGAGGGATCTGTTTGCTCGCGCCATTTATCGAATGCATCGCACTTGCTCAGAAATTTCTCCCGCAACTTTCTGGCGGGTCCATTTGTTCATTGAAGCCTTGGCGGGAACGCGCTGTTCGATGACGTCGGCGCGGCGCATTAGAACGTCATCTTCTGCCTCGTAGATCCTAAGTTCTTCGCTTAGCGCTGTGTTAATTCGCCTAATCGGAGCGTAAGACTCGTTAACACGTCTGCCGCTATTTCAATCTGCCCTGCGACTTGATCGTATTGTCGTTGCTCGATGGCCTCTCTAACTCCGGGGATGGTCTTTACGCCATATCCAGTATAGAAACCTGGCGCATAGATATGATGCTTGTACCAAGGACGACCAGTCAGTCCTTCTTCGCGAATAAGTTCGCGTTCGCTGGTATAGAGTAAGTAGTTGTGATGCGCGCTAGCTGGTGCGCCACTCGTTGCTAAGATCTGATAAGCATCGGCGGAGTTCTTTAAGCGTGCAAGCGCATTCTTTAGCGGCGCGAAATTAAAGTGTGGAACTTCAGGCTTGGGTAGGGGCGGCCCAAAAGACTTTGTTGGATCCAATATTATTCCATACACGCCTTCGCGAATGTCTTGGTTGTCGGTCGCGGTTTTGTCGCGCATGCCATCCGCTAGTGCTTCAATCTCATCTATGTAGCTGGCAACATTGTCGGTGAATCCCTGAAAGTCGAACGGCAGTCGCGGTGCGTTCGCTAAGCGTAAAGTAGCACGGCCGGCAAACTGAGCGAGGGTTCGTCCGTACACTAGGCCCGGATCGATCCACTTCGTATAGTGCTCGTAGGTATCGTACATCGTGTGATAGCTGCCACCACCGGAGTGCCCGCCGAAGCCAATATTGGCCGAGGCGATACCAAGATGTTGAAGGAAAGGAGTGTAGTCAGAACCTGAACCCAGCGGACTTATTCTCAGATCGCTGCGATCTCTTGCCTCGTTCCTGATCTTCTGCGAATTCCCGTTGATACGTAAATTTGCACGCCTTCTTTCCTGAACAGAAACGCCAGTTTGTGGATCTTCAACATCTCTCATAACTTCATTAAAGAATCGTTCCAAAACATGGCTTCCGCCAACATTCACGAAGCCGCGCCCGTTGCCATCGGTATTCAGATAGGCCACTGCATGTTCCTGCAATTCACCTGCATGATGCTCGGCCCACTCAGTCGATCCGATCAGCCCTGGCTCTTCTGCATCCCAGGCAGCATAGACGATAGTGCGCGCTGGCGGATAGCCTAATTCTGCCAAACGGCTTACAGCCTTCGCTTCGGCTAGCATAGCGACGATTCCCGATAGCGGGTCCGCCGCGCCGTGATTCCATCCATCGTGATGATTGCCACGTATGATCCATTGCTCGGGCATGTCGGTGCCTTCCATGCGGGCGATCACGTTGTATGCCGTTACCATCTTCCAGTCGAATTCAAGTTTCAGTCTGACTCGCGCCGGACCGGGTCCAAGATGGTAGGTAATCGGCAATCCGCCACGCCACTCTTCCGGTGCTACCGCGCCGCCCATCGCTTTTAACAGAGGCAGGGCATCGCGATAGGAGATGGGAAGTACGGGAATTTGGGTGATGGTTGGTGCATCGTCACGACTTAGTCGGTTCACATCACCGGTTGCACCAACCCCGGGGGTCAATACATCGCCGGGATAGGTAGGCATATCCATAACGGAGCCGCGCTGCACGCCACTGTCATTTTTATAGGGGCCATCTGGATACACATCGCCGGCCCCATAGCCATCATCAGCTGGGTCTGAATAGATAAGAGTGCCTATAGCACCCATCTCTCCGGCGAGCTTAGGTTTGATGCCACGCCAAGATCCGCCGTACTTGGATAGGGCGATCTTACCGGCGACGCTAATGCCGTACCGTTCCAATAATTCATAATCGGCAGGCGTACCATAGTTAACGAAGACCAGATCAGCTTCTACCTCGCCACCTATTGAAAAGGCATTGTAGGGCGGAAGCAAGTTGTCGGTATTCAAAGTACTAGCGTCTGACGCTACTGGATCTTCCGTGAGGGAGGCGGTGAAACGATTCGGAGCAACAAGCTCCAGTTCTCGCGTCACAGGTTCAGGAAACAACACTTCATACTCTGCTATTTCCACGTCATAGTTCCAAGAGCGCAACAAGCCGGCTATGGTCTCGGCATTCTCTTTACTCTTCGGCGAGCCCACGTGGTGTGCCTCGGAGGAGAAATCCTTCAGCCAGCGATCCATCTCAGCGCTGTCGATAAGCCCATCGAATTGCCCTTCCATCTGCCTTTGTTGTGCGCTGCTGTTTGCGTCAAAGCCAAAAAGGGTTTGCGCACTGCTAAGCGAAGCAACAGAAAGTAGGCTGATTATCGCTAAGCTATAAAAGGCGTGAATTGCATGCCGAGTCAGTGAATGCGAAGAATAGATCATAGTTAACTCCTGAGTATGTCTTACTGCATTCTTACATATTCTCAGCAATCGGTGAACGCTTAACCAACGTGAGGCACACCGAAAGTGCCCATTGGTGCTATAGTATGCGCCGCGTAACCATTGCTAACTGATTCCTATTCTTGACCCTCACTTAACTAGAGCGCCGCCGTGGCAATTAAGCCTACTATCTATAAACTGACAGTCTCGCTAAGTGACTTGAATCGGGATGTCTACGATTCGCTCAGTCTCACTATTGCACGTCATCCATCGGAGACGATGGAAAGAATGGTGGTGCGGGTGCTGGCGTTCTGTCTGAATACCCGGGAACAACTTGTGCTCTGCAAGGGGCTTAGCGATACTGAAGAGCCAGATATCTGGGCGCATTCGCTAGATGGAAACTTGGAGCTGTGGATCGATGTGGGAGAGCCATCGCCAGAGAGAATAAAGAAGGTGAGCCGCATTGCTAAGGAAGTCAAAATATACGGCTTTAATAGTAAGGCCCCAACTTGGTGGCAACAGAATGAAAAGCAGCTCGCTAGTTTGGACGCTAATGTTTACCGATTCCAATGGGAGCAAGTGCAGGCACTCGCATCTATCATTGACCGCGGAGTAGATCTGTCAATAACGATATCGGGAGACTCCTTATTTGTTGCCAGCGAATTGGGCGAGTGCGAACTTATCCTGCAGGCACTGCAAGAGGTCTCTTGATCTTGAGTTTTTTATCCAACTGTTTGAAGAGAAATACATGTCAGATTTTAAAAATAACACGACATCCGTGAGTGATGACGATGTGCAGATAGTCAAGTTAATAAAACAGCCGATCGACCTCTACAAGATTTTGAAGTTCGAAGGTCTAGTAGGTAGCGGTGGGCAGGCGAAAGCTGTCATTGCGGGAGGCCTTGTGATCTTGAACGACGTCGTCGAAACACAAAAGCGCAAGAAAATTGTTTCTGGCGATATCATCGAATTTGATGGCTCTCTTTACCGTATGCATTGTGACGAGTTGTTAGAGTCTACGAAGCTGAGCGCTATCGCTGAAGATGAAAACAAAGATGGCGTTGCAGGTACCGCCAAGGCTGTGCGTAAATCAACAGTGACAGGTAAACGTAAGAAGCCGGCGCCAAAGAAGGCGGGAAGAAAAGCAATTGGAATAAAGAGCTAAGAAATTATGACGAACAATGATTGCCTAAGACGAATACGCTATATACTAGATTTTAGCGACAGCAAGATGATCGCCATCTGCGGACTGGCCAATGTAGAGACGGATCGCAAGGAAGTTTCTGCTTGGCTAAAACAGGATGATGACGAAGATTTCGAAGAATGCAGCAATGCATCTTTTGCTGCTTTTCTTAACGGCATGATCATTGCCCTTAGAGGAGAGAAGGAGGGAGAAGCGCCGCGTGTTGAGACCAAGCTGAATAACAACATGGTATTCATGAAGCTAAAGATAGCATTAAGCCTGAAGGCAGATGAAATTCTGCAAATACTGGAATCTGCAGGTCAAGAAATAAGCAAACACGAACTCAGCGCGTTCTTTCGCCGGTCAGATCACAAGCACTACCGTGAATGCAAAGATCAAATTCTGAGAAATTTTCTCAATGGTCTGCGCATTAACTATCGGGAATAGCTTCGTAGTTCAGTGGATTCGTTGAATGTCCTTGGGCCCAATGAGCCAAAGAAATAACGCAGACACGGCAGGCCTTGCTTAATATATCGCGCTAAACACCAACTCTTAAACGCCACCGAGAGAGTGGAACTTCGTTTCATAGAAATCGGCGATGCCTTCCTTGCCACCTTCTGATCCTATGCCCGATTGTTTCCAGCCACCAAATGGTGCTACTTCGGTTGAGAATACGCCAGAGTTCGAGCAGACAATGCCATACTCGAGGTCCTCCGATACACGCACGACGCGGCCAATGTCGCGAGTGAAGAAATAGGCAGCGAGGCCGTATTCTGTCGCGTTCGCCTTCGCGACGACTTCACCTTCGGTAGTAAACGTTTGCACAGCGGCTATCGGGCCAAAAATTTCTTCGTTTGCCAGCCGCATGGAGTCGCTTATATTGCTTAGCAGAGTAGGCTGGAAAAAGTTCTGTCCAAGTTTGTGACGCGCGCCTCCCAGCAACACCTTCGCTCCTTTGTCTAGCGCATCCGCCATCAGCGCGTCCATCTTCTCTAGAGCCTGCGTGTTGATTAGAGGTCCGATCTCAGCGCCTTCTTCGAATCCATCGGCAACCTTTAAAGCGGCGATACTGTGCTGAAGCTTTTCAGTAAATTCAGCAGCCACCGCTTCGTGCACGAAGATACGATTCGTGCAGACACAAGTCTGACCACAGTTACGAAACTTCGTGGAGACGCAATGCGTGACAGCCTCTTCGATGTCGGCATCATCGAATACGATGAAGGGCGCATTGCCGCCGAGCTCCAGAGAAACCTTCTTTACCGTAGACGCACATTGCGCCATTAGGATTTTGCCGACAGCCGTTGAACCGGTGAAAGTAAATTTGCTAATCTTCTTATGCTGCGTGAGCACTTCGCCTATCGCTTGAGCATCACTACCTACAACAACGTTAATCACGCCGGCGGGTATGCCGGCGCGCCCTGCGAGCTCGCACAGGGCGAGTGCAGAAAGCGGCGTGCCAGCATCGGGTTTGATTACGACAGTGCAGCCTGCTGCCATGGCAGGGGCGGCCTTTCGTGTGATCATTGCGTTGGGAAAATTCCACGGAGTGATGCAGCCAACTACACCCACTGGCTGCTTGTAAACCTGCAGTCGCCGATCATTCGCCACAGTAGGAATGATGTCACCCATGACGCGTTTACACTCTTCGGCATAAAACTCGATAAATCCAGCGCCGTAATTTACTTCGCCTATGGCCTCAGCAAGGGGCTTGCCTTGTTCGGCCGTCATCAACATGCCAAGGTCATCGGCGTTCTCTAGAATCAGTTCACACCATCTGCGTAAATATGTCGCGCGTTCTTTCGCAGGTATCTTGCTCCACGTTTTGAAGGCGGTGGCGGCAGCCTCCACTGCATCGCAGGCGTCATCGGCATTCCCGTCAACAGTCTTGGCAAGCAGAGTACCATTGGCGGGATTCAGTACTCCTATGTGCCCGCCGGAGCCGCCGACCCATTTTCCATTAATATAATTTTCTGTTCTAAATAAGGTAGGGTCTTTAAGTGTTATCATGATAATTGTTTCTCTACAAATAGTATTATGGAAAGCTTAGCCTAGAACTCGATCTAGGGAACGAATCAATTTTTCTACTTCATCGATAGTGTTGTAGTGCGCCATAGAGCAGCGTACCAAGCCGTCCTTAGTATCCTTCACGCCTAAACTGTCTACTAGACGCTTGGCATAAAAGTGACCAAAGCCGATAGCAACTTTGTCCTGGCAAACCGCTCGTGCAATTTTTTCGGAACTCATCGTATTCGACGTAAAAGAGAATGTAGGAACACGACTATTTTTATCACTCTCGTGCCTACCAATTAATCTTATGTCCTTTCGAGAAGTGATGAAGTCCAGGAATCTCTGCGAGAGAAGTTGCTCATGTTCGGCAAATTTTGCGTAAAGCGCTTGGCTGCGCGCAAAGAATGATGGCTCATCCTTGTCGAAGTGATGCGTATACAGTGTGTCAAAATAGTCGGCAATGCCCGCTAGGGACGCTATTGATTCATGATTCGGGCCAGCCGGATTCATCTTGTGCAGCAGGTCGTCTTCTTCGAAGAAGTAATGACACTGCCCCTTTGCTTTTAGCAAGATATCTCGCCGGCCATAGAGACAGCCCATATGAGGTCCAAACACTTTGTAGAAGCTAAACAGATAAAAATCCACATCCCATTCTTTTACGCGTAAAGCACGATGAGGAGCATAAGCCACGCCATCTACACACACTAGAGCTCCCACTGAGTGCGCAAGTTTGGTTATGGCGGCAACATCGTTCACATTACCGGCAACATTCGAGACATGAGGAAATGCTACCAGCTGAGTCTTCTCAGTAAGTAATTCGTGCAGCGTATCCAGATTAAGCTCGGCAGTATCTGATTCTATTGGCCACTCGACGATCTTTAACCCAAACTCTTCCAATCTTCTCCAAGGACCCGAGTTCGCTTCATGATTGAGCGTCGCGACGATTATTTCGTCGTCCTTCTTCCAAAGATGCCGAAGTGCTTGTGCAAGAACGTAGACGTTAAAAGAGGTAGACGCTGATACTGTTATCTCATCGATATCTGCTCCAACGAATTCAGCCATCAATTTGTGGCCTAGATTCATTCGTTCGGCCGCGTCAGTTGATTCGGGGTAGGGGTAGCCCGGTTGCACCTGTGTTTTTGTCATGTAGGAGCTTATTCGTTGGATAACACAGTGAGGTACGAACGCGCCGCCGGCGTTCTCGAAGAACGCCCAGTCCCAATGATTTTTTGGATACTGTCGGCGGATGAACGGCAAGTCTAGGTCTGTTCTGTGGAGCATTGAATCCATTTTCTCATATTGTAATTATCGCAGTGATCCTTAGTGTAACCCAGTCCATGACAGCAGCTAAGCATCGAGTTCAGATTCCAGCTGAGCGCGAGACAGCTAGATGTTATTTCCATTAGTTTGCTATGCTTGAACTAGAACGGTTAAGAATTCGCCCCTAGGGGGACATAGAAATCACACTTTTACTGCTCGTGCTCGGACTTTTTCTGCTGCTTGCCGGCGGTGCCGCTATGGTACGTGGCGCCTCGGGTTTAGCTGAGGGTTACGGTGTTCCACCTTTGGTGGTTGGGCTTACGGTAGTTGCTTTTGGTACCAGCTCGCCGGAACTGGTAGTCAATGTATTGGGCGCACTGAAGGGTCAGTCGGAGCTCGCCTTCGGTAATATTACTGGGTCAAACCTTGCCAATCTAGGCCTAGTTCTTGGCTCGGCCGCTATCATTACTCCCATGTCACTGCAGGGAAAGATCATTCGCAGAGAGCTTCCCTTGTTGTTGTTGGGCACGACCGTTCTATTGTCCATGACCCTCGATCCTTTACTGCGTAGCGAAAGGTCATTCATTGACCGCTCCGATGGTCTTATCATGTTGTTACTGTTCGGAATTTTTATTTACCTAACCGTAGCCGACTTCATGCGCCAAGATCATGATCCGCTGGTGGCTACTATCGATGGGCTAAATATAGTTTCTCACGCCGAGAAGAGAACTAACTGGCTATTGGTGGTTGGCGGCGTTATTGGACTTGCGATAGGCGGGCAGCTAACGATTGTTCATGGTTCAGACCTCGCGGAGTCCTTAGGTGTGCCGCCGGTGATAGTCGGTATGTTGGTGATAGCGGTAGGCACAAGCTTACCTGAGTTGATAACTTCGGTATTCGCTGCTATGAAAGGTGAGGCCGACCTCTGTGTTGGTAATGTAATTGGCTCAAATATTTTTAATTGTCTATTTGTTCTGCCGATCAGTGCGCTAGTTAATCCATTAATGGTGCCACAAGGTGGAGGACTCGACATTCTGGTTTCATTAATTTTCGCTTTTTTCCTAATCCCCATATTCATCTTTGGCAGAGGAATAATGAATCGACAGTTCGGCATACTGCTTGTTATTGCCTATCTGGCTTATATGGCATTTCGAGTGACTGCCACCTAATCTATCCATTAGCTGTTTTAAAATGCTATCTGTGTCTAGTTGAATCCAGCCAAGCTGCTCTGTTGCAATCGACTCTGCATTTAAATTCTGATCAAAAGCTACGCGTCATATACTATGTTTGAAATCTCCACATGAGCCTAGCTGAAATGAAATTATATCACTGTAAAAATTCTCGCTCACTACGGCCGCTTTGGGCGCTCGAAGAGATGGGTCTAGATTACGATCTAGTTACCATGACATTTCCTCCACGCTTTGAGTATGCCGGCTATCTCGACATAAACCCCTTGGGCACGGTCCCAAGTTTAGTTGATGGTGAGCTAACGCTTACAGAGTCGACAGCCATCTGTCACTATTTAGTAGATAGCTATGGCCCAACACCTTTAGCGATACGCCCAGACGAGCAGGAATATGGCGAGTACCTAAATTGGTTATACCGCAGTGATGCTACGCTCACATTTCCGCAGACTCTCGTGCTGCGTTACACCCGACTAGAGCCGAAGAAGAGAAGAGTTCCGCAGGTGGTGGAAGACTATACGAAGTGGTATTTCTCTAGACTACGCAGCGTAGAATCGGCCCTTGAGGGCAAGGAATTTCTCTGTGCAGATAGATTCACTATCGCTGACATTGCCGTTGGCTATGCTCTGTTTATGGGAATTTCACTGGGCTTAAGTGAGCACTATAAACCCAATTGTAAGCGCTATTTGGCGAGTCTGATGGGGCGAAATGGTTTTAAGAAGGCGATGGCAAAATAGTTGGTGTGTTTATTCAGAAACGATGTGATGGAACGGTCGCAAGGTGCATCGTTAAGCGGTTATTGCGTAAACATCAGGGCCAGGCTAGGAAGATTGTTGCGGATAAATTGAGAAGCTAGGGTGGAATTTATAGAGAAGCAAATCCGCTCTAAATTATCTTTTAGAGCGCACTGCTGCGAACTCTTTCAGCACTTCACTGGCAGTGGGTCCGGGGACGGATACAGTAAAGTCAAAGAAGTTATCCTGGCTCTCCGCAGCGACAGCCATATCGAGCGGTGTCCGCCCTCGAGAATTGAGTGCATTTACGTCGGCGCCTCGCTGAGCCAACTCCCGTACTATGTTCGGAAGCTTTCTGGCTGCTGCATCGTGTAGTGCTGTCGATTCGCTGAAGTCGCGATGATTCAGGTCAACGCCATGTTCGGCGGCGGCTATTACTGCGGCTAGTGCAAGCTGCTTTTCGCCAGTGGGGTCTGGGTTAGCTTGGACATAATAACGGCCTCGGGTGTTGTCCCCGCGAATCGCAGCCTGAACGCTGCTCTCGAAACCACTAACCACTTTGGGGGTGTAGGATTCACGATCTTCCCGATTTCTCGGTATGCTCAATCGCCCTTCATTGGTAGCAGAGGGATCTGCTCCACCGGCAACTAGTGCGCGCATAATATTTGCTTCACGAAAACTGGCTGCCAACCAGTAGGGAGTGGCACTAACTTTTGGTCCCTTAAGTGACCAATCTTCGCTGGCGCGCTGCACAGGGTTAGGTCTGAGAAGTCGAGCATTAGGGTCAGCGCCGTGAGCCAGTAGAGCGTTCACGGTATCCAAATCACCGCGCAGAATGGCCGCATGCAAAGCCGTGTAGCCAGCGCCGATAGTATTTGCATTGGCGCCGCTGTCGAGCAACAGCTCTGCTAGAGCCGGGTGACCGCTATGAGTGGCAATGACCACAGCGCTAGTTTTATTGCCTGCAACTGCTTCAATATCCGCCTCACTGTCGAGTAAGAAGCGAGCCATCTCAATATCGCCACTGCGTGCGGCAAACAGCAGTGCTGTAAAACCACCAAGTTGTTCCATGATGCCCTGATCGAATGCGCCGCCATTTGATCTGTCGGCATACATGAGTCGTGACCGTAGTTTCGAGCGTGCCTCCAGATCTGCGCCAGCGTTTACAAGTAAGCGCGCTACTTCCACGTGTCCCTGAGCAGTTGCCCACATGAGAGCTGTCTGTTCACGTGATTGTTCTGCGACATTTACATCCGCTCCCGCTTCCACCAACAACTGTACTCCGCGGGCAGTGCCTGAGCGGGCCGCTGTCATTATTGGTGTTTCGCCCATCGGCATCGCGACATTTGGATTCGCACCAGCCTCAAGCAGCAGCTCAATCAAATTCGCACTGCCGTTGTTGGCAGCTAAATAAAGGGGTGATGCGCCTAGACGGTTGACAGCATTTACATTGGCATCGGCTTCGATGAGTGAGACCACGCTATCGACATTCTCGTGATACACCGCCCAGTGTAAAGCGGTTGCGCCATCTGCTTGTCGCGAGTCAGGATCGGCATCGGCATTTAGCAGCAGCTGCAACATCACTGTGTCTTGATGCCTAGCCGCGTCGACTAGTGGAGGGGTTTCAGCGGCAATGACGCTCACTGTAAGCAGCGTCGTCATTGCCAGCACAAACAATCTCAGCCTTTTTATCATGCTAACTCTCAAAATCAGACGCCACTCAACAGGTTGAGTCGGCCAGTGCTATTGGCCATCGACTCCATAGGGATTCCCATCTTCTCGAGCATGGTCAGGTGTAGGTTGCTAATCGGCGTGCCTTCGGTGTAACGAAGATGGCGACCACCTTTGACAGCGCCGCCTGCACCGCCCAGTAGTACCAGCGGCAAGCCAGTATTCTGGTGGCGGTTGCTATCGGACATACCTGCACCGTAGAGCATCAACATGTTATCTAACAGCGACCCGTTTCCGTCGGGTGTCGCATCGAGCTTGTCAAGATAGTAGGCGAACAGGCTGGTATGAAATTCGTTGATTTTTGTGACCTTTTCGTAAAGTGCTGGGTCATCGCGATGATGCGAGGTTGGGTGATGCGAATCGGGAACGCCGATTTCGGCGTAGGTGCGACCGCTTAGTTCTCGCCCTAACATGAATGTTATGACGCGAGTCAAATCCGTCTGATAGGCCAGCACCTGCATGTCGAACATGAGCTTGGCATGTTCCTCATAGGTATTAGGTATGCCTGCTGGTTGTTCTATTTGTGGGAGTTCTCTGTTGCTCTGCGCTTCCGCCATTTGGATGCGCCGTTCAACATCTCTAACGGCATCTAAATACTGATCGAGCTTGGCACGGTCGCCAGCCCCAACAGTACGATTGAGTTCGGAAACACGTTCGGTAACCGAGTCGAGCAGACTTCTATCTTTGAGAATGCGCTGCAGGCGTACCGCCGGGTCAGTTGTGCCGGTGTCTCCAAACAGTCTCTCAAACACTACTCGTGGGTTAGTCTCCATTGGCAA
>Ga0307994_1001838_pt1 | contig 12359 bp, 12 predicted proteins | sample EllFjometagen261_FD_203171 | JGI IMG/M metagenome (GOLD analysis project Ga0307994, IMG submission 203171) | Marine microbial communities from Ellis Fjord, Antarctic Ocean - #261 | ecosystem: Environmental > Aquatic > Marine > Unclassified | place: Southern Ocean | collected 2014-11-02 | reverse complement strand
CACTTCGATACGGTCGCCATCGATGCTGCTGGGATCGATGACGCCGTACGAGATTACTTCTTCAAGAGGGTAGCGACCAGCAGCAATCACGGCTGAACCCGTATCGGCTTGCACATCAATCATGCGACGTAAGAGAGCACCATTGTCGACCAGGATGTCGTCGGGCAACAAGACAGCGAATGGTTCATCGCCAACAAAGCTACGAGCCATACCAATGGCATGTCCCAAACCGAGTGGACGCCCTTGACGGGTGAAATGCAGCTTGATCATCGACGAGATGTTCTGGACCACCGCCAACATGTCGTGCTTGCCGCGAGCTTCGAGTAGCCCCTCGAGTTCGTAGTTGGTGTCGAAATGATCTTCGAGCGCCTTCTTCGACGGTGCGGTGATGACCAGGATGTCTTCGATGCCAGCACCGATTGCCTCTTCGATCACATATTGGATCGCTGGCTTATCCACGATTGTCAGCATCTCCTTGGGCACCGCTTTGGTCGCTGGTAAGAAACGGGTTCCGAGACCGGCCGCAGGAATGACGGCCTTGCGTACTGATGGCATGCGCTCAGGATAGTGCGCAGCAATGCACCGCCAGGCCCGGGCGGGCTAGGCAGAACGGGTGGCGAGGTAATCGCGAATGTTGGTGTGGTGGCGAGCAATAATCAGCACGGTCATTGCCCACGCGATCAGGACCTCGGCGATGGGCCGCCCCATGACCATTGTGCCGATAGCAACCGTTGGCGTTCCGGCCATCGCCCCAACAAACGAGTGGCCTGACAGCTTTGCGCTTCCGATCCAGACCGCGAGCGCGATCGGAGCCAGAATCGGCCAGGCGCCAATTGTGAGGCCACCAAAACAGGCGACGCCTTTACCACCGCGACTTGACCGAACGAGCGGGAAGACGTGCCCAACAACGGCTGCAGCACCGCAGGCTGCGGCCAGAGTGGTGTCGCCGGCCCAGTGGCCGAGCAGCGTGGCAACAAGTGCCTTAAGCACATCGATGATCAACGTGGCCCCGCCAGCGCGAAGGCCAGCGATGCGAAACATGTTGGTAGCACCTGGGTTTCCCGAGCCCTCCCGCATGGGATTGTGGCCGACGATGCGGCCAATCAGGAGCGCGGACGGGAAGGTGCCCAAGAAAAATGCACCTACAACCAGGAACCAAACGAAATTCACTGCCGCTAGTGTGTCAGCCGAGTTATGCCAACGTACGACTATCACTGTGAGACTTGTGGACTCGACTTCGAGTTCCAACAAGCATTCTCTGAAGACACCCTCGAAAAATGCCCGACGAAGAAGTCTGGACGCAGCCCCGAAGGCTGCGCCAAGAGCGGGCGTGGCAAGGTACTGAAGGTGTTTAGCGCGCCGGGAATTACCTTTAAGGGAACGGGATTTTACAAGAACGACAGCCGGGGATCCTCGTCGTCGAAAGACAGTTCGGGGGCATCGTCTTCGTCGTCGAGTTCCGACTCGTCGAGTTCGAGTTCTGACTCGTCGAGTTCGAGTTCTACATCAGACTCGTCTGCAGCGAAGTCAGAATCGTCTTCGTCGAAGCCGAAGTCGAAGTCATCCGATTCTTCTTCTTCTTCTTCTTCTTCTTCTTCTTCTGACTAGGCCGACGAGAAGCAGGGCCTTCTAAAGATCTGCTCACCAATACCCGGCTTCCCAACACTCGCTTCCCCCTCAATCTGGTTGATTAATGGGAGGCGGGCATGCGTGTTCGTCAACGAGCTCATGCATTTCGCATTATCTGGGCGCCATCGTTAGCCCGTCGGCTGATACGCCACCGGTTCGTTCAGGCAGCTGGCGTGTTGGCGCTGGGCGTGACCTTGGCGGTCACGGTGTCGTCGAAATCGGCGGCACTTCAGCACGAGCAAGAACAATGGGGGACAAGAGCTGAGGTCGCTGTGGTGCAACGATTCGTCGAGGTGGGCGAACGCGTCGCAGCAGCGGTTGAGACCGTGCTGTGGCCCCAAGCCATGATCCCGCCCAATGCCGTGGCGCTCGTTGGGCCAGAGAACTTGGCCAAGGTGGCGCTGTACCCCGGCGAGGTCGTGCTCGAAACGCGGATCACGATGCCAGGTGCAGATAACAGAGGCGTTGCGACAGTGGCGCTGACGTTGCCTGTGGCAGTGCAGGTGCCGCTGCTGCAACACGGAGACCTGGTCGACCTGTGGATCGTCGACAGCGCCGATCTGTCCAGTCAGCTGGTCGTCGAGCATGTTGTCGTGCTCGCCTTTTCGGACCGTGACATCACCGTCGCCGTGCCACATGATCAGGTCGCGACCGCGACCGCTGCGTCACTTCGCCCGGTAACGATCGCTCTGGTCGGCTGACTTGGCACGTGCAGGACGGGTCCGTGCGGATAAGAAGTTCTCGCGCCCTCGGGCTTTCGTTTCCTTCTCGTCCCTCGTCGGGAACACGTGACTCTTTTGATTGGGTGACCGGTTCTAGGTCTCGTACCGCGGCCCATTCGCTGGCGCAGCTCGTACATGCGTCAGGTTGGTGGGTGCGTCCGGTTACCGGACGAACAGGACGATGAAGATGCCGATGGCTGCCAGGACTCGGTACGCGGCGAAGCCATTGAAGGTCACCTTGGCCAGAAGTCTGATCAGTCCCCAGACGGCAAGAAAGCCAGTGATGGCCGATGCAATCATTCCGGCAGCGAAGGCCGCTTTCATGTCTGATGGGATACCGCTAAGGCCACCGATGTCCAGATATTTGAAGACTCCAGCGCCAGCGATAATCGGCAGGCTCATCAGGAATGACAGTCGGGCCGCATTGACGCGGTCAAACTTCAGGACGCGGGCAATAGTGATGGTGATACCAGAGCGAGAGACGCCTGGCTGCAAGGCCAAGGCCTGCCCAATACCGATTGTCAGCGCATCTTTGAGTTGGAAAGAGTCGACGCCTCGTTCACCGGGAAGTCGGTCGGCGAGAGCCAGGACCACACCAAACACGGCAAGGGCTGCGGCGGTGAGCCAGATCTTGTCGTCACTCTTCAGGACTTCCTCGAGTAATACGCCGGTGAGGCCGGCCGGAATCGTGGCCACTATCAAGAGCCAGCCAACCCGTGCGTCTGTCGACAAGCCATGCCTTCTATTGGCTGGGTGTAGTGAGCCAACACCAGCGTTGAGGTAGCGCCATATGTCGCTCCAGAAGTACGCGACGGCTCCGAAGAGGGTGCCCATATGGAGCGCGACATCGAACGCGTTGGCCAGATCCTCGTTGCCTTCGAAGTCGTTCCAGTTGAAAAGCCATGGCACGAGCTGCAGATGGCCGCTTGAGGAAACAGGGAGAAATTCGGTCAGGCCCTGGACAATGCCAAGGACGATCGCCCGAAAAATAGACACGGTGAGGAGTGCGATTGACTCAGGCGCCGCTGAGGGTGATGTCGCCGACCGCTAGCGACAAGCCAGCTGCACTGCTTGGTAGCCACTCGATGTCGCCGCCAACCTCGATCACGTCGAGCAGCATACGTTGCAGCGTGGAGCCAATCGTGAACTCGCGCAGCGGCTCGGCTAGCTCGCCGTTACGAATGCGTAGGCCGTCGGCACCGGTCGAGAAATCACCACTGATCGAGTTGACACCTGAATGCAGCCCCGACACGCCCTGGATGAGCACGCCGTTGTCGATGTCGCCGATCAGGTCGGCCTGAGAACGCTTGCCGGGTACGAGCGATAGGGCAATGGTGCCGACGCCAGGTGTAGACGAGAAACCTCGAACGGCGTTTCCGGTCGAGGCCGTATCGAGACGGCGGCCGGTGTAGCTGTTGTGAACGAACTTGTGGAGCCGTCCCTGATCGATCAGCACATTGCGACGTGTCGCCAGCCCTTCGCCGTCGGCCTCGGACGCGGTGAACGCCAGGGGATTGGTTGGATCGTCAACAAGCGTGATGGTTGCTGCAGCGACGTTGTCGCCTAGGCGGTCAGCGAATAGAGACCGGCCTTTCAGCATTGCTTCGCCAGACATGGTTGATCCAATGATGCTCAGGAACTGAGCCGTGACCATCGGATCGAGCACGACAGTCAGGCGTTCTGTCTGCGGCTTGATAGCACCGAGCAGCCGAGTTGAACGTTCAACTGCCATGTGCGATGCGTACTCAAGGTCGAGCTTGTTTGGGTCTCGGTCGACTGAATAGCCGAAGCCAACTTGGGTGTCTTCTCCGCCGCCAGCAATGACAGCGGCGGTGATATAACAGCCGCTGTCTTGGCCACCGATACGAATGCCCTTGGTAGTGACCACGGCCGCATGGCCGACACTGTCAGCGAAGTCGACTGACTCGACCAGCATGACACGGGGGTCGCGGTCCTTGGTCATGGCTTCGAGTTCGAGGGCCAACGCGATTTTGGCATCGGTGGCAAAATCGTTTACCGACTCGTCGAACAGAACAAGGTCGGCCATTTCGACACCATCAGGTTCTGCCAGATCCAGGTCGGGATCGACGGAGCCGAACGTGGCATTGTCTCGGGCCTCACTAAGTGTGGAGTCGATGACATCGGGGTCAAGCGAGCCAGCCCAGGCAAAACCCTGGCGCTGGTTGTTGATGACTCTAATGCCGATTCCTTGTGAGGTTGCCGAGGTGAAGGACTCGACGTCGCCGTCGAATACCCGAACCTCGGTCTCGGTTTCGTTGACAACAATGGCTTCGATTTGTTCGCCAGGTTTGGCACGGGCAATGACGCGGTCGCCGAGAGCGAGAAGTTCTTCAAGCATGCTGCTCTGCCCTACGCTGCCGTGCCGCCGACGGTCAACGCTGGCACTCGCAACGTTGGGGTGCCGTCGCCGACGGGAACACCCTGGCCATCTTTGCCGCAGGTTCCAGGGCTGCCCATCTCAAAGTCGTTGCCAAGCGCATCGATGCTGGTCAGGACCTCGGGGCCATTGCCGATCAGGTTGCCTTCACGAATTGGCTCGGTGATCTCGCCGTTCTCGATCAGATAAGCCTCGGTCATGCCGAAGACGAAGTCGCCGTTGACGGTATTGACCTGACCGCCGCCAAGCTGGGCTACGAAGATGCCCGAGTCGGTGTCGGCGATGATGTCACCGGGGTCGGTGTCGCCATTGGCGATGTAGGTGTTGGTCATACGGACCATGGGCAGGTGCATGTAGCTCTGACGGCGACCGTTGCCGCTGCTGGAGCGACCTTCGGCCCGAGCCCGCAGCTCGTCCCACATGAAGTCGATGAGCACGCCATCTTCGATCAGAACGTTGCGCTGTGCAGGTCGGCCTTCGTCGTCGATCGCGAAGGCGCCCCACTCGTGGGCCATGGTGCCGTCGTCGATCAAGGTGACCATCGGGCTGGCGACAAGTTCGCCGACACGGCCAGCAAAGACAGTGGATTGTTTGGCGACATGGTCAGCTTCGAGGCCATGACCGCATGCCTCGTGGAACAGAACGCCGCCGCCGCCTTTGCCAATAACTGTGGTGACGGCGCCAGATGGCGCAGGGCGGGCGCGCAGCTTGGTGACTGCACGTTGGGCCGCCTTGCGGGCGAGCTCGGTGACGTCGTATTGATCAAACAGTTCGAAGCCCATCGTGTGGCCGACAGACTCGCGGCCGGTCTGCATGCCAGCATCGCCGTTGGCGACACACGACACCGAGAAGCGGGTTTTGATCTGGTCGTCGCCGGTCAGCAGCCCGTCGCTATTGGCGATCTGAATGCGTCGACGTGAGTCGCCGTAGCCGACCGACACCTGAGAAATGGCACCACCAATGCCGCGGGCAGCGTCATTCGCCAGGTTCAACAGCTCGACCTTGCGTTGCTTGGCAACGCTGTCTGGGTAAATCGAGATCGGGCTTGGCGACCTGACGGTCTGCGTCGATAGGTCGACGGTGGTCACCCCACCGGTGCCGTCGCGGGCAGCGTCGGCGGCAGCGTTGGCCGCAGCCAACAGACCTGATTCGCTCAGGTCGGCGGTGTGAGCGAAACCAGTCGAATCACCCACCACAACTCGGATACCTGCACCGCGGCTGCGACCGGAGGTCAGCTCCTCGATGCGGTCATCGTCGAGTAACGCGCCAGATGACTGGCGATCTTCGACGAAAATCTCGGCAAACTCTCCGCCTCGCCTGGTGGCGGTAGTGAGAGTCTTTTCCAGCAATGCCTGATCGATCACGATCCTCCTCGGCTGTTGTGAGTAACAGCGAACGCAGTGGTGCCGCCAAGGTGGTCGTTGGGCGGCGAGGTTTGCCGTATCGTACCCAGGTGCACATCGAACCGGGGGCGCAGGCCCGCGAGCAGCGAATCGTCAATGAATCCGACACTGCCTGCAGTGTCGGAACAGGAGACGTGCCGGTTTTGGCGACCTCGCAACTCTTTGCGTGGTGCGAACAAGCGAGTTTCGAAGTTCTAGCTCGTTACGTGCCCGAGGGTTCGACGTCGGTAGCTATGCGCGTCCAGATCGATCACATCCGAGCGGCATCTCCTGGATGCACGGTTACAACTATTGCCACCCTCGAACGTGTCGAGGGTCGTCGCTACGTATTTGTTGTGTCCGCGATCGATGATCAGAATCAAGAGTTGGCCAGCGGCCGGGTGGTACGAGTGCTCGTTGAAGTTCAGCCGTTCCTCGCTAAGGCCTGCGGATCCCCGCAGTAGGGCTGACGCTGTAATGACGAGGAAGTCCGCTTTGATATTGCTGCTGCGCCTGGGTGTCAGCGCTGGTTTACTTGCTTTTCTTTTTGTCTGGGTTGATGTCGATTTTGGCATCTTGTGGCCCGACGATGGCAAGGCAGTTGCCTGGCTAGGTGCCGCTCTTGCGTGCGTGGCCGGCTCTGTCGTGCTTGCAGCATTACGTTGGAAACAAGTCTGCGAAGCGCTCAACCTGCAGGTCTCCACATGGAGACTTGTCTGGCACAATTTCGCTGGGCAGTTTGTTTCCAGCTTCTTGCCGACCACAGTCGGTGGTGATGTGGTGCGGGTGTCGCGACTCGGCAAGGACACCGGCGACAGGCCAACCAGCTTCACCACGGTGATCTTCGAGCGGCTCAGCGGCTGGATGGTGCTTCCTGCATCGATCTTCCTGGGGCTGGCGCTCGACTCAAACCTGCGTTCGTTGGGGGCCGCGACCCGGGGTGCCTTCATCGCAGCGGTGGTCACGCTGCTGGTCTTGTTGATGATCATCATCGCTGCAGGTAACGACTACAGCGGCCGCTTGTTGGCACGTTACGAAGGCTCACTTGCCTGGATCCATGCGATCCATGAGGGCCTCGACGTGCTACGTAACAAGCCCAGCGAAGTCGGCCGAATTTTGGTCAGCGGCGCTGCATACCAAGGCATGCTCGTGCTCGGGTTCTGGTGTGCAGCCCATTCGATTGGCATCGAAGGGTTCGGCTTTCGCGCCGCTCTTGCGTTTGTGCCTGCAGTCCTGATCGTGCAGGTCTTACCCCTCGGCATTGGCGGGTTGGGTGTGCGCGAAGGTGCGCTGGCCTTGTTTCTTGGCGAGCTTGGTGTGCCCCGGGAAAAGGCGGTTGCCCTGGGGCTTACCATCTATGCGTTGACGATTATTACGTCACTCATTGGTTTGCCCTCGCTGGTCTTCAACAAGTCGTCGCCTGACCAGGATCCTGTCGAGGCGGCAGTGGAGTCCACTTGAGCGGTACCGACTCCGCGGCCTACCGCAAGGAAGCCGGCCTGCGGTTCTGGGTTGAGGCGTTGCTTGTCGTTGGCGTCTATTTCGGCTATTCGGTGGTGAGGAACCTGTTCGGATCCGCAGCCGTCACTCCCGAGGTTGCTGCCGACAACGCCGACCGAGTCATCGACATCGAAAAGGCCATGGGGCTGTACATCGAAGCCGACATCCAGGAATTGTTCATCGACGCGACGGTGTTCATCCAGTTCTGGAACCTGTTCTACGGGGTCTTCCATTTCCTGGTCACGTTCGGCGCATTGGTCTGGTTGTATCTACGTTTTCCTGACGACTATCGGTTCTGGCGCCGAGCAGGCCTGATAGCGACGGCGTCAGCAGTTGTAGGGTTCGCTGCCTTCCCGCTGATGCCACCTCGGCTGCTCGGCGACTGTGGCAAATACGGTGCGTGTCGCCCTGGGGAACTGTTCGTCGACACCGTCATCGAAATCGGCGGTATCTGGTCGTTCGAGTCGTCGGGGTTCGAGATGATCTCAAATCAATATGCAGCGATGCCCAGCCTGCATATTGGTTGGGCGCTTTGGTGCGCACTCATTCTGGTCCCACGGCTGCGATCAACTTCGGCCCGGATGCTTGCAGCGTCGTATCCGCTCCTAACAATGTTCGCAATTGTCGTCACAGCGAACCATTACTGGATCGACGGCCTGGGCGGCGTCGCCGTGATCGGCTTCGGCTATGGGGCCAGTCGACTCTATGAACGGGTGATGGCCACAACATGTGTCACACCAAATCCCGCGGCCTTCGACTCGGGCGCGGACGATTTCGGCACTAACGTGGGCTCCGGTGTTACTTAGTCAGATCACCCAACCCTCCGACCTGCGTCGGTTGTCGCCGCCGCAGCTCGACGAGTTGTGTCAAGAATTGCGCGACACCATCCTGGGCGCCGTAGCGGTGCAAGGCGGGCATTTGGGCTCGAACCTGGGGATCGTTGAACTCACCATTGCCCTGCATCGAGTATTCGATTCGCCACACGACGTGTTGTTGTTCGACACCGGGCACCAGGCGTACGTTCACAAGATGTTGACCGGCCGTGTCGACGATTTCGAGACATTGCGTCAGACCGGCGGGTTGTCTGGCTACCCATCGCAGTCCGAGAGCGAGCATGACTGGATCGAGAACAGTCATGCTTCTACAGCCATGAGCTATGCGCATGGGCTCGCGACAGCGTTCGAACAAACACCCCAGAGCACCCGAAAAGTCGTCGCTGTTATTGGTGATGGTTCGATGACGGGTGGCATGGCCTTTGAGGGTTTGAACAATCTCGGCCATGCTGGCAGCGATGTGACCATCGTGTTGAATGACAACGGCCGTTCCTATGCGCCAACTGTTTCGAGACTTGGCGAGAGCCTGGCTCGGTTACGAGTCAATCCCAAGTTCGTACGCCAGCAAAACCGTCTCGAGCGCCTGATAAGTGACGTGCCAGTTGTCGGGCGCGAAGTCGAGCGGGCCATGGACGCAGCGAAAGCTGCGGTTCGCGAAATGTGGGAGCCGACCTCGTTCTTCGAGAATCTAGGCGTGCGCTACACCGGCCCATTCGACGGCCACGACATTGCTGGTCTTGAAGAAGCGTTGAGCAATGCAGCTGAGATAACTGGGCCTGTTGTGGTCCATGTGGTCACTCAGAAGGGTCGGGGATACGCGCCGGCAGAGAACGATCAGGTCAAGCGCATGCATGACACAGGGCCTTTTAACAACGGAACGTCCAACACGAGTACAGCGTCAACGCCGACGGCACCGCCACGCGGCAAATACACCGATGCCTTTGCGGAAGCACTCGTCAAGGCTGGCGAACGAGTCCCCGAACTGGTTGCTCTGACCGCAGCGATGCCCGACAGCACAGGGTTGCTTCCATTCGCCGAACGTTTTCCTGATCGTGTGTTCGATGTCGGTATCGCCGAACAACACGCAGTCACATCAGCAGCGGGTATGGCTATGGGCGGCCTACGGCCTGTGGTCGCCATCTACAGCAGCTTCTTGACTCGTGCCATCGACCAAGTGTTGCTCGACGTTGGGCTGCATCAACTCCCCGTGATCTTCTGCGTCGACCGTGCCGGGGTTACCGGCCCCGACGGCGCATCGGCTCACGGTGTGATCGACATGGTCTTGCTGACCAAGGTCCCTGGCCTGACAATGCTGGCACCATCGTCGTATCAAGAAGTCCAGGTCATGCTCGACGATGCGCTCGATATCACCAACGGGCCTGTCGCCATCCGTTGGCCGCGCACAAGCGCACGGCTGGTCAACGAACATGAAGTTGGCACTGGTCTTACTGCCCGCAAGATCAGCTTGGGCGAAGACGTGTGCATCCTGGCCGTTGGCAAAATGGTCGAAGCGGCCGAGGCTGCCGTTGCCGAACTCGTCGACAGCGGCGTGTCCGCCACGCTCTACGACGTTCGCTGTATCAAGCCGCTTGACCAGGACATGCTGGCCGATGCGGCAACGCACCGGCTAGTGATCACCATCGAAGATGGGTTGGCCGCAGGTGGCGTGGGCTCGATGATCGCCCTGGAACTTGCCGATGCCGAAACGCCGCCACGAGTACGGGTCATGGGCTTGCCCGACGCCTACTTGCCTCACGGCGACCCCGATGAACTGCTTGGCGAGGTCGGCCTCGATGCTGCAGGCATCGTCACGCAGGTTCAGCGCTACCGGGGGTAATACGGATTCGCTTCACCGATCTGCAATCCCTGCCGGTTGATTGGATCGCGGTTCGTACCTTGTTAACCAGAATGGCTTCGCGGTGTAATGGAGAATCCTTCGCGAGACCCGGGCGACGGAATCGACCCCCACTGACCCAAACCAGTTTCTCTGACCCCATTGGCGCGATTATTCAACCTGTGGGGTCAGAGATCCATTGGGTTGAAGGGCTATTTGCTACTCTGGCCCGTAGCCGGGGATGTAGCTCAGTTGGCTAGAGCACCTCGTTCGCAACGAGGGGGTCGGCGGTTCGATTCCGCTCATCTCCACTGAGTGTTGTGGAGCGCACAACGCAACTATTTAGTCCAGTTCAGGCTGAGCGACTCTGCTGTAGCGCTGAGGTCTTTGTCCCAACACACAACGACGGTGTCTGGTTCGGCAACGGTTTCGGCTGCCGCTATTCGAGCAGGCGTCGTCGCTACCCCGGGCCTGCCTCAGCGACCCGACTTGGTATGACCAGGAGCGTGACCGACTCTTCCAATGTTTGCTAGCGCAGAACGACGGCCATCATGGCTGAGCGGTCTCGTCAGCGCCATCGCTGCAGTGCCCCAATCTCCTTCGGACCTTCAATCATGACGGGCAGGTGTGTGCAGTGCCGAGTGTGGACCAGACCGCCGGGTTCACCATGGCTGCACTGTGTTTGACGCAGTTCGCGGTCGACGAAAGACACGGCTTCGTTTTGGTCAACATCGACGGCAACGCAACCGCACTTCGCCACGGTGGCCAGGTCTCGACGCTCTGTGCGCCGAGAACCGCATCGGCGAGTGCGTATCGGTCGGGTAACTCGAGTACCCATCGCCGTGGAACTGCAAGGTCAGCGTAGAAAACTTCCTCGAGTCGTACCACCATCGGGGAATCCACCCCGGAACACTCGAACCGACGTATCCAGCGGCGCGATCTTTTGGGTGTTCAGCGGGGACGAGCCGTGGGCAGGAGTCGACCATGTGAACGTCACCGAGGATAACGATCCCTTCACAGCGCTTTCCGAGTATCCCTCGACGCTTGTGGTGATCGACCGAGGTCTCGGCATGTTCTGCTTCAGGGCCGAACCACTCTCGACTGCCACCTGCCAGCTAATGATCGAGTCCTTCGTGCTTGCCGGATTGGCGGACGTGCCAGATATCGGCGCCGACCTCATTGCAGCGGTAGCAGTCATCAATAATGAGGACACCTTGATCAACGAGCGCACGGCTGCTGGGTTGTGCCCGAAGTGCGCTGCCCTGGGCAGGGTGAGCCATCTCGAGGCGGCGCCATGGCACTTCCGTCGGTGGCTTGTCCAGCGCATGGGAGAGTCGACGTAAGGCAGGCCATCGATGTCCTGCCGTCAGTCCGCCTACGCTCTGTCGAATGAGTTGGAGCGTTTTCATAGAGATTGTCGGTTATCTGGCGTCGGCACTCATCCTGTTCTCGATCATCCAAAAGTCGATCTTGCGTCTAAGGGTGCTGGGCCTCATCGGCGCGTTCACATTTCTCGTCTATTCGATTGCCATCGGCGCGTATCCCATTGCTGTGCTCAATGTCATTGCCGCAGCGATTCACCTTTGGTACCTACGCAAGCTCACCCGCCATCAGGACGAGGTGTTTCGTATCCTGCATGTGCGCCCTGAGTCGAGGTTCTTGGCTGACTTCCTCGACTTCTACGGCGATGAGGTGAAGGTCGGCCTCCAACCCGACTTCACCCACCAGCCCAGCAAGGACAACATTTGCGCATTCATACTGCGTGACATGGTGCCAGCGGGCTTGCTGATCGGACGAGCGAACGACAACGACATGCTCGAGGTAGAGCTCGATTTCGCCATTCCGCAGTATCGCGATTTCAAGATTGGCAGATTCCTGTATTCAGTAAACTCGGACCTGTTGACTAGTTACGCCTTAGAAGGCGTGCAAGCGAAAGCTGCGAGCAGCGACCACGCCGGGTATCTGAATCGCATGGGTTTCGAGGAGCTCGCTGACGTGCCTGGCCGTTACGAGATCAAGATCGCCCTGACCCCAAGTGCCAACTGATTCGCGAGTCTTATG
>Ga0307994_1001834_pt1 | contig 12370 bp, 16 predicted proteins | sample EllFjometagen261_FD_203171 | JGI IMG/M metagenome (GOLD analysis project Ga0307994, IMG submission 203171) | Marine microbial communities from Ellis Fjord, Antarctic Ocean - #261 | ecosystem: Environmental > Aquatic > Marine > Unclassified | place: Southern Ocean | collected 2014-11-02 | reverse complement strand
TTAAGGTGTTGTTGACGTTATCCATTGAGTTTAATCAATCTATCCTATTTGTTCATTTAATTTGCAATATCACTAAGTGGTCTATAACATTGCCTCGAGTTTTGAACTAACTCCCAATTCGAAAGGAGAATTTAACGATGGCAAATAAAACGTTTGACGCGGGTGTCCAAGATTATAAATTAACTTACTGGACTCCGGACTATGTTCCATTAGACACTGACTTATTAGCGTGTTTTAAAGTAGTTACACAAGAAGGTGTACCTAGAGAAGAAGCAGCAGCTGCTGTTGCTGCTGAATCATCAACTGGTACTTGGACCACTGTGTGGACTGACTTGTTGACTGATATGGAATTCTATAAAGGTAGATGTTACCGCATTGAAGACGTTCCTGGTGATCCATCAGCGTTCTATGCATTCATCGCATATCCATTAGATCTATTTGAAGAAGGTTCTGTTGTTAACGTTCTTACTTCACTTGTTGGTAACGTATTCGGTTTTAAAGCTGTACGTTCACTACGTTTAGAAGATCTACGTTTCCCTATCGCATTCATTAAAACTTGTGGTGGTCCACCAAGTGGTATCCAGGTTGAACGTGATAAGTTGAACAAGTATGGTCGTCCAATGTTAGGTTGTACTATCAAGCCTAAGCTAGGTCTATCTGCTAAGAACTACGGTCGTGCTGTATATGAGTGCCTACGTGGTGGTTTAGACTTAACTAAAGATGATGAGAACATTAACTCACAGCCGTTCCAGCGTTGGAGAGATCGTTTTGAATTTGTAGCAGAAGCTGTTGATAAAGCTGCTCTACAGACTGGTGAAGTAAAAGGTCACTACCTAAACGTTACTGCTGGTACTGTTGAAGAAATGATGAAACGTGCTGAGTTCGCTAAAGAACTAGGTCAGCCTATCATCATGCATGACTTCCTAACGGCTGGTTTCACAGCTAACACAACACTTGCTAACTGGTGTCGTGATAACGGAATGTTATTACACATTCACCGTGCAATGCACGCTGTTATTGACCGTAACCCACATCACGGTATTCACTTCCGCGTACTGGCTAAGTGTTTACGTCTGTCTGGTGGTGATCACCTACATACAGGTACTGTTGTTGGTAAGCTTGAAGGTGACCGTGCGTCAACTCTAGGTTTTGTTGACCAGTTACGTGAAGCATTTGTTCCTGAAGATCGTTCACGCGGTATCTTCTTCGACCAAGACTGGGGTTCAATGCCTGGTGTTATGGCCGTTGCTTCTGGTGGTATCCACGTATGGCACATGCCTGCGCTAGTTAACATCTTTGGTGATGATTCAGTACTTCAGTTTGGTGGTGGTACACAAGGACACCCTGCTGGTAACGCAGCGGGTGCAGCAGCAAACCGTGTTGCTCTAGAAGCTTGTGTTAAAGCTCGTAACGAAGGCCGTGAGCTTGAAAAAGAAGGTGCAGATATCCTTCGTGAAGCAGCACGTCACAGCAAAGAACTTGCAGTTGCTCTTGATACTTGGAAAGAAATCAAGTTTGAATTTGACACTGTTGATAAGTTGGATGCTTAATTCCTGTTTAAAACAGAAATTAATCCAAGTATAAGATTAGGAGAATGAATTATGAGTACTGAATACGGTATTGCTTTAGGAATGATTGAAACACGTGGTCTAGTACCTGCTATTGAAGCTGCAGATGCTATGACTAAGGCGGCAGAAGTTCGTCTTGTAAGTCGTGAGTTTGTTGGTGGTGGTTACGTAACTATTTTGGTTCGTGGTGAAACTGGTGCGGTAAACGCTGCAGTTCGTGCTGGAGCTGATGCTTGTGAACGTGTTGGTGACGGCCTTGTTGCTGCACACATTATTGCACGCCCACACAAAGAAGTTGAGCCAGTATTAACAGCTGACGCTAAGTAATATAAGGAGACAGAATTATGTCAACAATGATGCAATATGATGACTATCAAACTAAGTCAACATTAGAAACTTTCGGATTTCTTCCAGAGTTAACATCTGATGAAATTTACGACCAGATCGTATACATCATCAACCAAGGTTGGACGCCTGCTCTTGAGCATGAAGAACCAGCTATGGCTACAGATTACTATTGGGGAATGTGGAAGTTACCATTCTTTGGTATGCGTGATCCAAACGAAGTTTTAACTGAAATTGATCAGTGTCGTTCTATGTATCCTAACCACATCATTCGTGTTGTTGGTTACGATAACTACACACAGTGTCAAGGTCATAACTTTGTGGTTTACCGTCCAAGAGGCATGTAATCCAATTTTTCTGGAATTTTAAGGAGGCTTAAGCAATGAGTGTAAATTCTTCGCTAAGCGGGCGTGAGCAAGCTAGAGCACATCGTCAAGCAATGAAGACAGGTAAAACTGGTCCTTCAAGTGTTGCTAGACCTGCTGCAAAAGTTGCTGTAGTTGAAAAGACTGCGCCAGTTGCTGCTGCTAAGTCCCCTGCAAGACGCCAAGTTACCCAAGTAGCGACTGCACCTGTTGCAGTGGCTGCGGGTCGCGAGGTTGCCAAGCAGGCTAGACAACAGCAAAAATCCGGAAAAGTATCACGACAAATGCAAAGTGCTGCCCCTGCTCCACGTTTAAAGGCAAAAGATCGTATGAAGCCAGAACACGTTGTTGAACAACGTGCAAAAGCGACATCGACTGAAGCGCCTAAGCGTCGTCCAACTGACCGTAAGGTTCAGGCTAAGACTGGAGCTGTGGCTTCATCTGGCGGACGTAACGTTGCTAAAGCCTGGCGTCAAGCCGGTGCTACAGGCAGAACTGGACAGGATGCTTACAAATCTAAAGGTTCACAATCTGGTGCTTTAGCTAAAATGGCTAACCCAGGTGCGTCTACACGAGACATCGCTAAGAAGATTCGTGCTGACAAGTGTACTCGTGGAAAATCAGGCTGTGCACCAGCAGAAACTGCTGGCGCTAAGCGTGTTCGTCAATCTAAAGATCGAAGTTCATCTTCGGTAAAGGCTGATGAGTCGAAAACGCTTAGTGGACAAACTGTTTCAGGTACAACAATTGGCCAAGGTAACAAGGTCATGACGGGTGCTGAAACAGGTGCATGCAAGTTAGTAAGTGGTACTGAGTATCTAGGTGCGGAAGAGTTTTCTACGCATTGTGATACGACACCAGATGCGAAACCAGCAAAAGTAACAATGACGCAAACTACTCGTGGTCAAACCATTAGTGGTAATGAAGTTGGAAACTCTAAGAAAGTATCCGGTGATGCGGCTGGACAATGTTCAGCTATTACAGGTACAGAGTATATTCCTGCGGATCAAGCGGCGTTATTTTGTGGTACTAACGCGCCAGTTAAAAATACAGCTAAAACCTTTTCGGTTATGAGTCCTGCGACTCAAGCAGAGAATGGTTCTAATGTTACTGGTGGCGATGGTTACAAGTCACAATCAACAACAATACGTCCAGCAAGTGCACCAGAAAAAGTCGTTATGTCGCAAACAGCGATGGGTAACATGACTTCTGGAACGCAAGTAGGTCGTCTTGAAAATGTAACCGGTACAGAAGCAGGTTCTTGTAAATCTGTAACTGGAACAGGTTATCAGAGTGTCGAAGAAGCTGAGACTTTATGTCAATCTTCTGCCACACCAACAGCACGTAAAGTGCTGGTTTCCGGAACTAAGGGCGGAGAATTCGTTACAGGTGATCGTAGCGGGGGAAACGTCGGAATGACAGGCGCTGAAGCAGGTTCTTGTCAAGCTATTAGTGGTACGTCTTATATGGGTACTGAATCGTTAGCAATGTGTTCGTCAGATCAACAAGCTGCGGTTCAAAAACGTCAACGTATGGGAGCTAATCATGCGGTTTCTGGTGTTCAACCAGGACCAACTGGATTAACAGGTGCTCAAAAGGGCGCATGTTCATTAGTTTCTGGAACGCATTATCAAGGTGATGATCAAACTTCAATGGTCTGTAATACGTCTAACGTAGCACAGCCAGGAGAGTCTGACTTCCCTCAAATGATGGGTTCAGTTATGTCGATGCCTGTTGCAGCAATGCCGATTCCAACAGCCCCAGTAGCAATGCAAGCGGCTCCTGTTCAACAGGAAGCAGCACCATCGCTTATTACTGGAGACGGTTGGGATAGAGGAACAAAGGTAACGGGTACTGAAGGACCATGGGCTTCACAAAGAAACCCATCAGTTCGCGGTGCTCAAGGTCAAGCTCCTATGAGTGCAAGTCAATATAGACCTGTAGCCATGGAAGAAGTACCACAAAGCCCTATTACAGGATCAGCGGGTAATACCCATGTTGGTGCTAAAGTAACGCTTTCTGGTGGATCAAGAGCATAATTGATTAAGTATTATGTTTAATAAAAAAGTTCGTAAAAATTCTCCTTTTGCTAGAAGAACGGCTTCAAGTTCATCTGTTCAAAGGAGAGCGTCATTTGGCGTAGAAACTACTCCGGTAGTTAGCGCTGTTGATCGTTCTTTAGAAACTAAAGATAATGCTCATGCATTAGTAAACAGTGTTCAGAATCGTGTGTTTCATGATTATGATTCTCAAACTAAGGCACGCTTTGATGATGTTGAAGCTGTTTTAAAAGAGATTCTTAGCCATCATTCACGTAGTGATTTTAAACGGTTTGCTAACCAACAATTATTCTCACGCCTTGGTGTGACACTTGAAGAAAATGTATGGGATTTGAACAAAGGTTCAAGTTCCCATCGTTTCCCTCAAGATTTATATTCAAAAATAGTTTTTGAACTGTTTTTAAAAATGTCTAAAGATTTTTTTATCAATGATCCATTGTCTGGTCAAAGTAAACAAAAAACTGAAGATGTATTTAGAGAAGCTGGAATTCATGCAGTAGGTATTGCACCTTGTGCAGATGGAAGGTTAGCGCATTTTGTTAGTTATGTGTTGAGATTACCTTACACAATGGCTAGAAGAAAAGCACACGCTGGCGCCTTATTTGACGTAAGTGAAAGTGTTAGGAATTGGGTGTTCGTAGAACACAGCCGTTTTCGTGAAGGAGTGCCAAATAATGCGGCAGATCCTACTCGTTATTTAAAGATGGCAGTTTATCATTTTTCAAAAGTAGATCCTTCTCATCAAGGTTGTGCTGCACATGGAAGTGATGACAAAAAAGCAGCTGAAGCCGCACAGGCCAAGCTCACAGATTTTAGACAAGCAATTGAAAATAGATTCGGTTGTGGTTCAACAGTTGAAACCATGTTAATTGGTGTGAATACGGATGATGATAGTTTAAAAATCCATATTCCCAATGAACAAGGTCGTATTTGTTTAGATAGGTTTATTGAAACCGATATCCTGTACTCTAAAACGTTAGGGTTAGAGGCTTATGAAGCGCAAGCGGTCATTGAAGCAGAAATAGACAAATGCAATCTTGGTAGACGTTCAACCCGACCACAAGCGGCTATTAAAAAGTTAATTGCTTGGCTTACCACTAATAATTTTTCGCAAATAGAATATGTGAAAAATTATGAGCAGGGCCTTTATAAAGATTTAGGCCATGCTGAAAGATTTATAGGTATTGGTAGTGGGTTTGAAGAAGTCCAACTGCGTAATTTGAGTTACTACAGTTTTTTAGACACCATCGAAGAAGGTGTCAATGACGTAGATGTTGGAATTAAAATTTTCAAGGGCTTAAATGTAAAACGTGGGCGACCAATTCCTATTATAATTCGTTGTGATTATGATGGAAGAGTGCCAGGCTCTAAAACAAGAGCAGTTAAAAAGGCACGTAGATTAGAAAAAGCTATTCATAATCGATATCAAGAGTTATCCTCTTGTGGTCTTTTACAAACTATGGGCACATTAAGAGATAACACAGGTTGTCTACCAGCAGAAAAGCTGGTTTAACGTAAATTTACGATCCTGTTCAACGGAGTTTAAATATGAAGATATATAAGGTCGACGGATCACTTGTTTCGACAAATCGTATTGCCATGATGGAGCACAAGCCTCTCTTGGTTCTTCGTGAAAAAGACGGTGGTACGCCAATGGTTGCAGTTGACCCTATTGGTTGTAAACCTGGTGACTGGGTTCTGTGTTGTGGTAGTTCTGCCGCACGTGATGCCACGGGTGTAAAAGGTTATCCTAGTGATTTAACCATTGTTGGTATCATTGATAAATGGGAATAACTTAGTATGGAAATACATCAAGTTAGAGAACAGTTAGTTTTAACCAGTCGACTAGATGATTTAGGTCACCTACCGATCAAAGTGTTAACAAGTATGTCTGGTGCAACCTTAGCTGCCATGGATCCAATTGGTGTTAAGGAAGGTGATTATGTATTTACAATTGCCAATTCTGCTGCCAGAGATGCAGCGGGTGATAAAAGATATTTAACAGATTTAACGGTGGGAGGCATCATAGATGGCTTCAAACCATAATTTTTATAAGTTTTATAAGTAACAACTCTTAGGGAGATGAAAGATATGAGCACTGAATACGGTATCGCGTTAGGAATGATTGAAACTCGTGGTCTAGTTCCTGCGATTGAAGCAGCTGATGCAATGACAAAGGCTGCTGAAGTACGTCTTGTTAGTCGTGAATTTGTTGGTGGTGGTTATGTAACTATTTTAGTACGAGGTGAAACTGGTGCGGTAAACGCTGCAGTTCGCGCTGGTGCTGACGCTTGTGAGCGTGTTGGTGACGGTCTTGTTGCTGCGCACATCATTGCACGTCCACACAACGAAGTTGAATCAATAATTACAAAATAATTTTTATTTTAGGAGTAAAAGATGTCTACTGAATACGGTATTGCATTAGGAATGATTGAAACACGTGGTCTAGTACCAGCTATTGAAGCTGCGGATGCTATGACTAAATCTGCAGAAGTACGTCTAGTTAGTCGTGAGTTTGTTGGTGGTGGTTACGTAACTGTTATGGTTCGTGGCGAAACTGGTGCTGTTAACGCTGCAGTTCGCGCTGGTGCGGATGCTTGTGAACGTGTTGGTGACGGTCTTGTTGCTGCTCATATCATTGCACGTCCTCACAATGAAGTTGAGCCAGTACTTACTGCTACTGGTAACACTGCAGGTCGTAGCTAAGTTTGAATAGCATAGGGTGGCTTAATAGCCACCTTGTATATTAGGAGATATAAATGCAATATTCATCAGGAATACCAGGTGGTGTTTTTCCAGGTGCAGGTGCTTTTCCTCAAATGGCTGGCGTACAAACGACTATTGCAAATAGTCAGATACTCGGTTATTTAGGTCGTGCATTAAGCTTGGAATTCTCTGCTGCCCAGCATTATCTCGCACAAGCTTCGTTAGCTAAATCAAGAAATGAACTTAATTATGCTGAGAGTTTTGTAACCTTAGCAAATGAAGAGTTACAACATGCGAACCTGATTACAGATCGTATGGTTTCTCAAGGTGCATTGCCTTCTGGAAGTGTTTTACGACCAGCGTCAGTTGCATCGAATGTTTTAGAAGCCCTTAGAAGCTGTGAAGAGCGAGAACTTGCTTTGATACAACTTTATTCTGAAGCAGTTCATTATTGTGCAAATTTAGGTGCTAAAGAAGACCATGCGCTTTTTACTAGATTGCTTCAAGAAGAGCAGTCTCAGTTAATGAGAGTACATGCTTGGTTGGAAGAGTATTATAAAGCAGCTTCTACTGCACAGCAGCCTAATGGGAGCTTTGTGTGAACGAACGTTGGAAACAAAAGAAAAAACCAGCTAGTTTAGATACGCGTTTTGACTTTGATGACTATGATAGTTTAAGAACTTTTTTAGATGAAGCGGCTGAAGTCTCTGAAAAATTAGACCATCATGCAAACATTAGCTTTGGCAGAAATCATGTTTCTATTATTATTTATTCCACAAGTGATGAATTAAATGAACTTGATATTTCATTAGCGGATGGCATTGACGAATGTTTCCAGCGTGTTATTACAAAATAAAAAGGAGAATGTCTGATGACTACTACAAAGACACCTGCGAAAGCAGACAATAAAACAACAGCAGTAAAATCGAATTCTCAGCCTGCCTCAACGGCGGCAAAGACTGCAGCTACTAAACCAGTTGCTAAAGCAGTTCATATTGCTGATCAGATTAAAGCGTTTCCAAGAAGACGAGTTTGGCCTGATTAATTAACAATGTAAATGATTTAATTGAGGGGGTTTTATAAACCCCCTTTTTTTTAACTATTGATTAGCTTCTATGTCTGATAGTTAAAAAATCTATTTTTAAATATAGATGAAAGTAGGTATTATTAATCAGTTACATGAGTGACTCTTTTTGTCAGGGTTTGAATTTAAGCTAAAGGCTTAATGTTTGCATTTAAAATATAAATAGGAAGATATCTAGGTATAACCTGGTAAGTATTGAAACTATGGATACAAATAAAATAACAAATAATAACGAGCATGGTTCCGCCGCATTTAGAGCAGAATATGCCGTTAGAGATATACAAGCGGGTGTTATAACAGCAACAATGGCCATACCACTATCAATTGGTATCGCATTGATGTCTGACTATCCCATTCAAGTTGGTTTAGCCACGGTTGCATTTGCATCTTTTATCGGTTTTTTATTTGCATGGTTTAGACCAGGTAATTATATAGGTGCACCTGGCATTGCTGCGGGTTTAGCGCCTATTTTAGCAATGGGTGTCGCTACTTTCGGCATCCAAAACATGGCGTTTATTATTTTCTTAACCGCTACCTTCCAAGGGATTATTTGGAAGTTTAACTGGCAACGATATCTTCTTATGGCTGTTCCTACCTATTTGGTAGAAGGTTTGCTAGCCGGAATTGGCCTTAAAATCGCCCTTAAATTCATCCCTTTTCTTTGGATGCTACCGGTAGGGCTCGTAGCCACTGCAGACTTTTGGAATGATGAACGTATTACGGTTGTTATCCTATCTATTGTTGGTGTGATTGGGTTCTTAGCTTTATTCCAAAAGTTTAAAGATACTAAACCAGCTATGCCTTATTTTGTTTTAATAATTTTTGGAATTATTGTTGCCCAAGTCTTTAACCTTAATATGCTAAGAGTTGAAGATGTTGAATTCAATTTGGCCTTGCCTATTCCAGACTTTGATACGGTTTACCTTTGGACCTATGCAATCTTTTTCGCATTAATGTTGGCCACGGTTGACGTTATTGAACAAGTTATGAGTAATGCGGCGATTGAAAAGATTGACCCCCTAAAGCGTTCTTGTAACAGTAATAACAGCCTACTATCTATTTGGGTGTCAAATATGGGTGCCAGTTTCTTTGGGGGGATGACGAACCTAGATGGGTTAGCGAAAAGTTCTACTAACCGTTTAGCGGGTGCTTACACAAAGTTCTCGGTCCTTGTTATTGGTTTGATGATTACTTTCTTTGTGTTCAATGTAGACCTGCTACACAACCTGCCTTATTTTGCTTTAGCGATTATTATGGGGTTTGTGGGAATTCGCATGGTGATGGGTTTATTACATGTTGCACATCACGGTCCTTATGCGCTTCTACTTGCAACAGTCTGTGCTCTTCTGGTATTTAAGGTTGGTATTTTTGAAGGATTGATTATTACGCTGGTAGCCCATGCAGTTATCAATTTTGTCATTTTCAAACATATTGATGAGATGGCAACAGGATCAATTATTCGCAAGTACTTCGATCGTTTCAAAAATGATGAAGGTGTAAACTAATATAGTTTAACTAACATTAGTATCTAACTTACTACCCTAATTTCAAACAGGCAGTGGGTTAGTATTCATTTATTAGAAGTTTAGTGTTTAGAAAGTTAATGAATGAGTAAATCAGTTATAATTCACGGTTTGAGGTTTTAATGGGCGTCATAGTTTTAGCAACAGGTAATCCGCACAAGGTTAAGGAGCTTGCTCCTTTGGTGGAAGCGGCTGGCTATGATGTCAAACTTCAAACTCATTTTTTTACGGATGAAGTAGAAGAAGATGGATTAAGTTTTGTAGAAAACGCCATAAAAAAAGCCCGCTTTGCGAGTGCTAAAACAGGCCTACCCGCCATTGCGGATGACTCTGGCTTAGAAGTAGATGCCCTTAATGGACAACCCGGAATTTATTCTGCAAGATACGCAAGTGACCACCTTGGTGAAACCACCGATGAGCAGAATTTACAGAAAGTCTTAGATGACCTAGGTGATTTACCTTATAAAGACAGAACCGCTCGTTATTCATGTGTGGTTGTGTATGTTGAACATGCCAATGATCCTATGCCGATAATTGGTTTTGGGCATTGGTATGGCGAAATCTTAAAAGAGCGCAGAACCCAATTTGGAATTGGTTACGATTCTATTTTTTGGGTTCCACAATTAGTTAAGACCTTATCGGAAATTCCGCTTGAGGTTAAAAACAAAATTAGTCACCGCGCTAAAGCGATTAAGCAGGTCCTTGAAGGATTGGAGCATAAGAGTAAACGATGACAACAATCGAGTTAAGAACATACATTTTTTTGGATTCACTCCAGCCTCAACTAGCCTCATACATCGCTACGGTTTCTATGGGGTTCCTACCGGTTCCGGGAGACTCTTGTCTTTGGGTGGAAGTCGCACCAGGTATGGCGGTTCATAAAATTACAGATATTGCCCTTAAAGCCAGTAACGTTCGCCTTGCGCAACAGGTTGTAGAGCGTGCTTATGGCTCAATGTTATTCAACCATCGCGATCAAAGTGATGTGTTGGAGTCTGGTAAGCATATATTGAACTACCTGAAGACGAATGAATTTGAGCGTGATAAATGTAATGTTAAATGGTCTGAGATTATTCGGGGTATTACCGCTGACCATGCTACGTTAATTAACCGTGACAACCGAAAAGGTTCTATGGTTCTGCCAGGGCAAAGTATGTTTATCATGGAAACGGATCCTGCGGGTTATGTTGTTTACGCCGCTAATGAAGCCGAAAAAGCCTCAAATGTGACGCTTGTTGAAGCACGTGCCGTTGGTGCATACGGTCGTTTGATTATGGCTGGAAAAGAAGCCGATGTGATCGAAGCTGAAAGAGCCGCCAGAGCCGCTTTAGAAAGAATGCCATGCCAAATTCAATAAGACAATAATTAAATATATTAACGGGTTTCTATAATTTGTAGTCTAAATCGTTTCTTTGTTGTAAAGTTATTCCATAATTATTAGCTAATGAATAAACGTCAAGGAACACAATGGCAAAATCGGTCAAAGGTCAGTCTAACTTCCTTATCAGACATGCTTCATTACGACAGATTCAAGTCTTTGAATCCGTCTCACGTCATCTCAGTTTCACCAAAGCCGCTCAAGAACTCTTTTTAACGCAACCTACCGTCTCGTCACAGGTAAAAAGCCTAGTAGAGGCGATTGGTATGCCGTTGTATGAGCAAGTGGGCAGAAACATCTATTTAACCGAAGTGGGTGAGCAGGTTGCTAGCAGTTGCCGTGCTGTGATTGGTAAGCTCTCTAACCTAGAGATTTTATTAGACGACTACAAAGGCATGAAACGAGGTCGTTTAAAAGTATCAGTGGTTTCAACCGCTAAATATTTTGCGCCTCGTGCATTAGGGACCTTTTGTAAACAGCATCCTAATATTGAGTTAGGTTTAAAAATTACCAATCGTGACACCATTTTAAAGCGCATTGATCAAAATCTCGATGACCTCTATATTCTAGGTCAAGTCGCGCCGATTGATTTAGATTTAAAAGTCATTCCTTTTGCACCAAACCCATTGGTGATTGTTGCGCATAGAGATCATGAGTTAGCTGGAAAAAAAGTCACCTTAAAACGTTTAGCTAAAGAACAGTTTTTATTACGTGAAGATGGTTCCGGTATTCGTTCAGCGCTACAGAGTTTGTTTAAAGAGCGTGGTTTAGAGCTTAACGAAAGGTTGACGCTAGAGACTAATGAAGCCATAAAACATTGCGTTGCAGGTGACCTTGGTGTGGCCTGTGTGTCTGAACATGGTCTTAAACTTGATTCGCCAACGATGCCCATTGTGAAATTAGATGTTGAAGGGTTTCCTATTAACAAACAATGGAACATTGTTTATCCAGCAGGCAAAGAGCTTTCTGTTATAGCCCAAGAATTTTTAGAGTACCTGCAAGAATACGGTTTAGATTTCATTGATTTGAAAGAACACGTTTAATTTAAATTATTTTATAGGTTTGTTCTTGACCCTGTAAATTAAACTGTGTAAACGCTCATAGATTAAAATCCTACAAAAAGGAAAAATACTATGAGCAATACAGACCACACCAAACTTAAAGAACTTGCCCAAGAGTTGGGCAAATCCATTAAAACCCAAGAAGAGCTTTCCAGCCTAACCTCCATGTTCATGAAAATGGCGATAGAAGCCTCCCTTGGTGCTGAAATGGAAGAGCACTTAGGCTACAGTAAAAACCAACCCTCTGACGTCTCCAATAGTCGTAATGGCTATTCAAGTA
>Ga0307994_1001831_pt1 | contig 12377 bp, 10 predicted proteins | sample EllFjometagen261_FD_203171 | JGI IMG/M metagenome (GOLD analysis project Ga0307994, IMG submission 203171) | Marine microbial communities from Ellis Fjord, Antarctic Ocean - #261 | ecosystem: Environmental > Aquatic > Marine > Unclassified | place: Southern Ocean | collected 2014-11-02 | reverse complement strand
AGATTGCCAAAAGGCAGAGACTAACGCTTTGGAAGGGCTGGATAGCGATGCAGCAGAAACCTTGAAGACCATGCTGCAGCGCATCATCAAAAATACGGATTAACCTTGCTTAATTCTTTTTTTGATCTTTTTTTGAAGTATGCTTGAAGTATGCTTGAACTATGTTAGCTCTTGTTAAAGGCGGAGTTTGTCGGCACTAAGTCGGCATACTCTGGGTTACGCTTTTGGCCCTTACTCATCATCGCTTCCATCATATCTACTTCTGGCTGTAACATTCCGGCTTGCCAGGTAGCCTGGTACTTTAGGGCATTAGCTATATCGTGGTCGCGACCATAATTCATTATTTCTTTGCAACCATGAACGGCTAAGGGTGAATGATTAGCTATGGTTTCGGCTATGTCCATTACCACGCTGAGCATGGTTTCAGCATCCCCCAGAACTTGATTAACTAAACCGCTTGCTAGGGCTTCTTGGCTCATCATCCGACGGCCAGTATATGCTAACTCTTTGGCTAAGCCTGGTGGTATAAGCCGAGGTAAGCGTTGCAAAGTGCCTAAGTCTGCCGCCATGCCTAAACGAATTTCTTCTATGCTTACAAAGGCATCTTCACTCATATAACGGCAATCGCACGCGCAGACTAAGTCTAAGGCACCGCCAATAGCACCGCCTTGAATGGCTGCCAATACAGGTATACGTAGATTCTCTACGCTGCTGATAATGGCTTGCAGCTGCAATACTAGCTGGCGCATGTGTTCGTTACGACGGGCTGGGTCTTTTGGACGCTTAATAGCACCGCTAGTAAATACGGCTAAATCCATACCTGCACAAAAATGCTTTCCTTCACCACTAATCACTAGTACTCGTGCTTGAGCGCCTTCATCGATGGCTTTAATGGCGTGGGGAAATTCTTGCCAAAATTCTACCGTCATGGTGTTGTACTTTTGTGGCCGATTAAAGCGTAAATGGGCCACATGGTTGCTGATGGTTAGGTCAAACGTTGTGTATTCCATAATCTATGCCCTATAGTTTAATAGCGAGTAACGTACCCTGGCGAATTGCCCGCTTGGCGTCTAACTGAGTGGCTTTGTCGGCACCTCCAATAAGGTGGTGTTCGCGTTCTAAGCCGTTACACAATCGTTGGTCTGGGTCTTGGCCAGCACATACAATAATGTGGTCTACGTCTAAAATTTGATTTTCTCCAGCAATCGTTAAATGTAGGCCTTGGTCATCAATGGCTTGGTACTCACAACCGGCGATCATATTCACTTGTTTTTGCTGTAAACCTGTGCGGTGTATCCAGCCGGTGGTTTTTCCTAAACCGGCACCTACTTTACTGGCTTTACGTTGTAACAGGTAAATCTCTCTGGGAGATGCTTCTATATTTTGTGGCATATCAGCCACGCCACCACGGGCTTGCATAGTCATATCGATACCCCATTGGGACATGAACTGTTCGATGTTTTGACTCGGTTCACGCTTACCATGGGTTAAAAATTCAGCCACGTCAAAACCAATGCCGCCGGCACCAATAATGGCAACCTTTTGGCCTACTTTTGCGCCCTTAATAACGTCTAGGTAGTTAAGTACTTTAGCGTGATCGTGGCCTGGTAGTTCAAGGTCACGTGGGCTAATGCCTGTAGCCAAAACTAATTCGTCCACTTGCATGTCGTTTAATTGCTGGGTAGTTAACGTGGTATTAAGTTGCACATCTACATTTAGCTCTTTTAGCCTTACGTCAAAATAACGAATGGTTTCGAAAAATTCTTCTTTACCAGGAATGCGTTTGGCAATGTTGAACTGGCCGCCAAGCTCACTGCTCGCATCATATAAAGTAACACTGTGACCACGTTCTGCGGCTGTGACAGCGCAAGCCATTCCTGCAGGACCTGCGCCAACAATGGCGATGGTCTTCTTAGCGGTTGTTGGCTCAATAATAATGCGAGTTTCTTCACACGCTCGTGGGTTCACTAAACAGCTGCTTGGTTTGCCGCTAAATACATGGTCTAAACAGGCCTGGTTACAGGCTATACAGGTATTAATACGTTCTGGTGTTCCAGCCGCTGCTTTGTTTACGAATTCTGGATCGGCCAAGAATGGACGCGCCATAGAAATGAGGTCTGCATCGCCATTGGCCAAAACGCTTTCGGCCACTTCTGGGGTATTAATACGGTTTGAGGTGATGACAGGCACGGTTAGATGTTTACGTACTGTATGCGTAACCCACGTAAACGCAGCTCGGGGTACTTTGGTGGCAATGGTAGGGATGCGTGCTTCATGCCAGCCAATACCGGTATTAATGATGGTTGCACCGGCTTGTTCAATGGCTTTTCCTAGCTGAATTACTTCGTCTAAATTACTGCCTTCCGGAACTAAATCCAACATGGAAAGGCGGTAGATGATGATGAACTTTTCACCTACGGCGGCTCGTACACGTTTAACTACTTCAATGGCAAGGCGGGTACGGTTGTCATAACTGCCACCCCATTCATCGTCACGTTGGTTGGTACGTGTGACAATAAATTGATTTAAAAAATAGCCCTCACTGCCCATAATCTCTACGCCGTCATAACCAGCCTGTTGAGCTAATTTAGCGCTGTTAGCGAAGTCTTCAATCTGCTGTTCAATCTCTTCACTAGTAACAGCCTTTGGGGTAAAGGGATTAATGGGCGCTTTTATGGCAGAAGGTGCAATGGAATCTGGTGAGTATGCATAACGCCCTGTATGCAGGATTTGCATACAAATTTTGCTGCCAGCATTGTGTACTGCTTGGGTTACCAACTGATGCTGAGCTACGTTATCTACGTTATCTAGCGCGGCAGAACCTGAAAAGGTTAGGCCTTGTTGGTTGGGTGAGATGCCCCCTGTAACGATAAGGCCTACGCCACCGCGGGCACGTTCCGCAAAATACTCGGCCAAGCGTTCAAAGCCATTTTTAGCTTCTTCTAGGCCTGTGTGCATAGAGCCCATGATGACTCTATTTTTTAATCTAGTAAAACCGAGGTCTAGCGGTGCTAATAAATGCGGATAGGGTGAAGAGGAGGGCGTAGATGATGTCATAATTAAAACGATTGTTTGATTAATAGGATGCCAGATTAGGGCTTGCGGCCCAATGGGTCAAGTTATGTAGTGTTCATGACTAAAAGGTCAATTATGCTCATCAGACTTATAGGGCAAAGCTGTTTCGGCCCACTGCATGTAGTGCTCTATTTGTTGGGCTTCTGCGGCACAGAAATTTTTGATGGCATCATTAAACCCAGATTCCGCTAGATAGTGGTAAGAATGGGTGAACTGAGGCACAAAACCGCGGGCGAGTTTATGTTCACCTTGTGCGCCTGCGTCGAAGTGGGGTATGCCATTGGCGATGCAATAATCAATGCCTTGGTAATAGCAGGTTTCAAAGTGAAGAAAGTCTACTTCTTCTAAACAGCCCCAATAGCGACCATAAAGTGTTTCATCATCCACAAAAAACAATGAGTATGCCAGAGGAGAGGCTAGAGGAGAGGCCAGAGGAGAGACAAGAGCCGATTCATCTGTTGCCGCGGTAACCAATAACAGCTTGTCTGGCATTTTAGTTAGCAACTCAGCGAAGAATTCATAAGTTAAATAACCTTGCCTGCTACGTTTCAGATAAGTGCTCTGATAGCAGGCATAAAACTCTTTTAGGGCTTGTGGGCTTATGTCATGACCCTGTTGCCAGGTGAATTTAATGCCTTGTTCAGCAATGATTCGGCGTTCTTTATTGATGGATTTGCGTTTGCGGGAGGTTAGTCGAGCAGTAAAGTCTGAAAATTCACTGTAATTCTCATTGTACCAATGGTACTGACAGCCAATGCGTTGATGCCATGATTGCTCTTGAGCAGGTTGCCAATCGGGTTTTTGAGCAAACAGCCAGTGCCAACTGCTCAACTTTAATTGCCTACATAAGTGGGGTAATTGCTGGCTTAAAAAGGTAAGAACCTTGGTTAAATCAGCACCTTCAGCTAGCAGTATTCGTGGGCCAGCACAGGGGGTAAAAGGTACTGCACTAATGAGCTTTGGGTAATATTCTAAACCATAGCGCTGATAAGCATTAGCCCATTCAAAATCGAATACATACTCTCCCCACGAGTGGGTTTTAACATAGCTAGGGATAAGGGCAAGGGGCAGTCCATTATCTGTGATTTCAAGGTGTAAAGGCTGCCAACCACTGTCTCCACCCACGCTGCCACTTTGCTCTAAGGCAGCATGGAACGCATACTGGCTAAAGGGATCTGCCAGAAGAGAAAGGTATTGCTGCCAGCGGCTTTGGTCTAGTTCAAGGGTGCTTGGGTGAATGTGAAGTTGCATGAAATATTGCACAAAGGGTAGCTAAAGCGTGAAAATGGATAATGCTAGAGGCAGCATACAATAATAATACCGATAACAATATAAATTACTCTACTGGTACGGTGCCGTTAGGTGTAAATTTATCACCGGATCAAATCACAGGCCAAGTATTCCAACAATACACTGATAACACTTTTGTAGGCTTTATATAACGTTATGTAATGCATGCCTTGGTGAATATGTTGTTTGACCCAGCCGCTTGGCAGGTTCTAAACTAGGGGCACTTAGTTGGGTCTGGGTGGATTTAGTTCACTTTAGACAATTTATACAATACGAGATGACTATGCAATTCAACGGTATATATGTTCCCGTCATTACTCCTTTTAATGACGATTTTTCGATTAATGAAACAGGCTTTGCTGCAATTATAAATGGAGTCATCGCCTCTGGGGTGCAGGGCATCATTGTTGGCGGTACCACAGGCGAATATTACGCTATGGACAAAGCCGAGCGAGTGCGCACCTTTACCCTGGCTAAAGAGGCCATAGGTGGACGTGTGCCGTTAATCGCTGGTGTGGGAGCGTTACGCACAGAAGATGCTATTTATTTTGCTCAAGAGGCAAATAAAGCGGGCGCAGATTGTCTGTTACTGGGGGCACCTTATTACGCTATCCCTACATCAGAAGAATTGGTACGACACTGCTTGGCAGTAGAGCGAGCCACCGATTTGCCTATTATGTTGTATAACTTCCCAGACCGGACGGGTGCGCCGTTAGACGAAGCGTGTTTGGAACGGTTAAGCATGCGGCCTAATTTCTGTGCCATTAAAGAAAGTAGTGGCGACATTAACCGGGTGCATTTATTGGCGCGCCGTTTTCCTCATATTCAACTCAGCTGTGGTATGGATGATCAGGCGTTGGAATTTTTTGCTTGGGGAGCTCAGAGCTGGGTGGCAGGTGCCGCTAACTTCCTACCCAAAGAACACTATGCGCTTTACCACGCCTGTGTGGTGGAACAAGATTTTGTTAAAGGCCGTAAGATCATGACGGCGTTATTGCCGCTTATGCAAACCCTTGAACAAGGTGGAAAATTTGTCCAGTGCATCAAATACGGTTGTCAGTTGGAAGGCATTATTACCGGCCCCGTGCGGAAACCTTTGCGAGACATGAACAATGAACTCAAACGTGAGTTTGAAGTGACCGTGCGCACTGTTAAAACCACTATTGCACAAATTTGCAACCATTCTACTGAGGCATAAAATCATGTTAACGCAAACTGAATACCTTGCCATCGCGGCGCAGATCAATTTTCCAACTAATGCTTGGATAAATGGTACCTATGCACCTGCTATAAGCGGCGACACATTTAGCACCCTAAACCCTGCAACAGGGCAACAATTAGGACAAATTAGCGCTTGTGATAGTGCTGATGTAGATGTCGCTGTAGACAAAGCACGGCAAGCATTTGAAGCGGGTGTTTGGAGTAAAAAACACCCGTCTGAACGTAAACAAGTGATGATTAAGTTCACCAAGCTCATTAAGCGTAATGAACGAGAACTAGCGGTGATGGAAGCTCTTGAAAGTGGCAAGCCTATTAAAGACTGCGTGGCCATTGATATCCCTGAAACCATTGATTGTATTCAATGGCATGCTGAAGCAATTGATAAAATATATGACCAAATATCACCTTCTGGTGATACTTCGTTGGGTTTAATACAGCGCGAACCTATTGGTGTTGTAGCGTGTGTGTTGCCGTGGAACTTTCCTATGCTGATGGCCGCGTGGAAATTAGGCCCTGCTTTGGCAGCGGGCAATAGCGTGATACTTAAACCTGCTGAACAAACCAGCATGACGTGCTTGCGGTTAGCTCAGCTTGCTCACGAGGCTGGAGTGCCCGCTGGTGTGATTAACGTATTACCAGGTTTAGGGGAAACCTGTGGTAAAAGTTTAGGTTTACATGCAGACATTGATGCCGTGTCCTTTACAGGATCCACAGAAGTGGGGCGGCTATTTTTGCAGTACTCTGCACAGAGTAATCTAAAACGCGTGGTGTTGGAGTGTGGCGGCAAAAACCCTTGTATCGTGTTAGATGATGCAGAACGTTTAGACGAAGTGGCAGAGCATGTGGTTAACGCCGTATTTTGGAATATGGGCGAAAACTGTTCATCTAACTCACGGCTTATTGTGCATAGCGCAATCAAAGACCAATTGATGGAAAAAGTGCTCGAAAAAACCCGTGATTGGATTACTGGCGACCCTATGGATCCACGTAACGCTTTAGGTGCCATGATCAGCCAAGAACACTTTAGCAAGGTGATGGCGTACATTGAAGGTGCGAAAGAACAGGGTGCTGAGTTAATACTTGGTGGTAGTCCCATTAAGCTAGATGGTGAACTGGCACAGGGGTTGTTTATAGAACCGACCATTTTTGACCAAGTAACACCCGACATGACCATCGCTCAGGAAGAAGTGTTTGGCCCCGTGTTAGCGGTGATGACCGTGAACTCTGCAGCTGAAGCAGTGGCCTTAGCTAATGATACCTGTTATGGCTTACATGCCTCTGTATTCACCAGTAATGCTAGGCGTGCTCACAATGTAGCCCGCGCTATTAAAGCCGGTACGGTGAGCATTAATTGCTACAGTGAAGGGGATATGACGACTCCTTTTGGAGGATATAAGTTGTCTGGCTTTGGTGGGCGTGATAACTCACTGCTAGCCCATGATCAGTACACGGAAACGAAAACTATTTGGTTAGATTTATCCACAGAATCGGATGCCGAGCTGGATTAATGGCCGTTGTTAAGCATCTGCCAAACTATGAAAATGACTGTGGCTGGTATAAAAATCTGCCCGAAAGGGAGCCTAATGCCAGCCTACAGGGCAACATAGAAGCAGACATGGTGGTGATAGGCGCAGGTTTTACTGGCCTTGCTGCGGCCCGGCGTTTGGCAGAACTATCACCGGATAAACACATTGTGTTATTAGATGCCTTAGCCATTGGCATGGCTTCGTCGGGGCGTAATTCTGGTTTCATGATTGATCTACCCCATGCACTCAACAGCCATGCATACACCGCTGAAAAATTGAATGATCAACATATGATCGCCTTTAACCGCTCGGGTATTGCCTATGCCAAGGCGGTGGTTGAGCAACACAGTATTTCATGTGATTGGAGTGAGACAGGAAAAATACATGGCGCTACTTCTGCTACTGGCAGCAAAAGCCTTCTAGCATACGGTACAGGCTTAGCTAGCCTAGGCGAACCTTTTAGTATGTTGTCAAAACAGCAAATGCAAGAAACCACTGGCTTAGACTACTATCACAGTGGAGTATTTACTCCGGGTACAGTGATGATGCAACCTGCAGCCTTTGTGCGCGGCTGCGCAGACCATTTGCCAGCTAATGTGAGTGTGTACGAAAATACTCCTGTAACTGAATATGTTTGGGGAAGCCTAGTTACACCCCATGTATTGACTACCCCTAATGGCCAAATTACTACACCTCAAGTACTGTTATGCAACAATGGGTTCGCACAAAGCTTTGGCCAACAAAAAGGTCGTTTAGTGCATGTGTGTACGTACGGTAGTATGACTGCACCCATGAATGAAGATCAACAAGCGCGCTTGGGCGGCAAAAAAAGTTGGGGGTTAATTCCATCACATCCAGCTGGTGCCACACTGCGTCGAACTGAAGATCAGCGGTTGCTCATTCGTAGTGTGTTTACTTGCAACCCGGGTCTGAAATACCAGCAAACCCAGTTGCGACGCATAAAAGCGCAACACCAAAGCAGCTTCAAACGCCGCTTTCACATGTTGCCAGAGTTAGAATTTGAAGACACATGGGGCGGCTTACTGTGCATGTCGAACAACGAAGCCAGCTACTTTGGCCAATGTCATGCCAATGTCTTTGCAGCCGTGTGCCAAAATGGCCTAGGTATAGCTCGTGGTACTGCCGCAGGTAAACTATTAGCAGAATTAGCACTGGGCCAAGATAGTGAGCTGCTCCAACAGCAGCTTGCGCAAGCCGGCCCAAGCTGGCTACCACCGCAACCCTTCACTAACCTTGGGGTGAGCGCTACTATCGCTATGCATGAGATGAGAGCCGGGCGCGAGGCTTGATTTAGCAGTAAGTGTTTAAATCATTTATATAACGTACAAATATAGGTACAATGATCATAATTGTAATTATTTAGTGCTGGAGTACGTTATGGATACGATGAGTTATTCATCTTTTAGAGCCCAATTGGCGGGGACCTTAGATCAGGTTAATGATAATCATAAACCGGTGTTAGTCACACGACAAAATGGCCGCCCAGCGGTCATTATGAGTCTTGAAGACTATCAGTCCTATGAAGCGACTGCCTATTTAATGGCCAGCTCTGCTAATGCCCAGCGGCTTAATCAAGCAATAGCAGAAGTAGAAGCGGGCAACTTAGTTGAACACAAGCTGGTCGAACTATGATTCTCTGCTGGGCAGAGACTGCGTGGCAAGATTATTTGTATTGGCAAACGAACGATAAAAAAGTGGTGCAGCGGATCAGTAAATTGATCAAAGATATACGCCGTCACCCACAACAAGGTTTGGGGGACCCAGAGCCTTTAAAACACAACTGGTCGGGTTATTGGTCCCGGCGAATTGACCGTCAACATAGGCTTGTATATAAAGTCACTGATGAAAAAATCATTATTGTTCAGTGTCGGTATCACTACTAATAACTACTCAACAACCACTGACTTAGAGCTTGTACATCAGGGTGGTGTACTAGGTTAGATTTAATGGCGAGATAGTACCCACGGCCCGTATCCCACACCTTATCTGTTAAGCGAACTAGCTTTCCTTGGGCCACTAAATCGCCACTAGTGTGCTCAAAGCCTAGGGCAATACCTTCACCTTCTAATACGGCTTGGATTAACAAAGGGTAGTTGTTAAAGGTAAACCCTGCAGGTATTTTCACAGCAGCATCCGTGTCTAAACCATCCACATTAAAATGACTAAACCATGCTGGCCAGTCAATGGCATCCCAGCCGATGTTATCCCACAATTGTTCGTCTAAATGTAATAGTCGGTGTTGTAATAAATCTGAGGCTTGTTCTGGTTTTTGTCTATTACGTAAGTATTCTGGGCTACATACGGGGTAGGCCTGCTCAGAAAACAAGTAATGGGTTTGGTTGCCTTGTAGCTGGTTGTTACCACACGTCAATGCAAGGTCTACTTTATCTGAGCGTAATTCTTGGGCATTGTCTGATGCAATAACGTGTACTTTTACGTCGGGATATTGTTGGTGAAAAGCTCGAATTCGTGGCATTAACCAAAAGCTAGAAAACCCTAAGGTTGAGGCAATGGTAATTTCACCAGTGGACTGGGTGCGGCGGATATCACTACTTACCGTAGCAATGTGCCCTAAACCCATAGTGACTGCTTGAAACAGTTTTTGGCCATCCTTGGTGAGTTCTATGCGCCGTTGGGCCCTATGAAATACGGGGCACCCCAACTGTTCCTCTAACCGTTTTACTTGCCTGCTAACAGCGGCTTGAGATACACAAAGTTCGTTGGCGGCTAAGGTGAAACTCAAATGCCGTGCTGCCGCCTCGAAGGTGACCAAGCCATTAATTCCTGGGAGTTGTTTGCGTAACAAAAAATATTCTCCTTATGCCCAGCTTGTTAAAGATAATAACATTAAGTTATGTATTGTTATGAAAATGTCGTTTGAATCTTAACCCAAAAATACCTAACGTATGGCATTAATATTGGTTTGGAGTGAACATGACTAAGGCATTTGCAGATGCGACGCGCCCCGTACGAGGTAAGCGCAGTGGTGGGCGTGCCAACAGACAGTTGTTACGTTGTCATAACATAGAGCAAATGTTGCCTCACCTGCGCCATGGTTTGCCTTATACCGAACCAATGGATGAAGACCAAATAGCTAAGATAGATGATGCCTCTATGGCCATCCTAGAGGAAGTGGGTGTGATATTTCGCGATCCCATTGCCCTAGAAGATTGGCGCAAGGCTGGCGCAAGGGTAGAGGGAGATTTAGTTAAGTTTGACCGTCACCATATTCGTGAATTGATTAAAAGTATCCCTTCAGATCTTGAATACCATGCTCGTAACCCAGAAAACAACCTTAAGTTAGGGGGACGGAATTGTATTTTTGTACCTATGACAGGGGCACCTTTTTTACGTGATTTGGAAGATAAGCGGCGCAATCCTACGCTTGATGATCTAGCGATGTTTCATAAGCTGGCCCACATGAGCCCAGGTTTGCACTCTTCGGCTCATCATATTGTAGAACCCATGGATCATGCAGTGCCTTGGCGGCATTTACGCATTACTCATTCGTCTATGAAGTATTCTGATAAAACCTTCATGGGAATGACAACGTCTGGCAAAAATGCTGAAGACGTTATCGCTATGTGTGATATTTTATTTGGCAAAGACTATATTGATGACCACCCTGTGACCACGGGCAACATTAACGGTAATTCCCCGTTGGTTTGGGATGCCACTATGCTGGGAGCATTACGGGCCTTTGTGAAACGGAATCAACCGGTACTTTGCTCACCCTTCGTTTTGGGTGGCGCAAATACACCGGCTTCAACGGTTCCTGCTGTGGTGCAGCTTAATGCTGAGGCTTTGTCTGCGTTAGCTTATACCCAAGTGGTAAGGAAAGGTGCACCGGCTATTTATGGCCATTATTTAGCTACTGTGTCTATGCAATCGGGCGCACCGATGGCGGGTACACCCGAAATTTGTTTAATGAACTTTTTGATCGGACAAATGGCACGTCACTACGATGTGCCATGGCGCACCTCCAATACCTTAGGGGGTGCTAAAGTGTTAGATGCTCAAGCAGGCTACGAGAGCGGCGTTAACCTGATGGCAGTGATGATGTCGGGGGCTAACTACATTTGGCACTCAGCTGGTTGGAATGAAGCTGGTATGCATTGTTCTACCGCTAAATTCATGGTGGATGCTGAACAGTGCGCCATGGCATACCGTATGGCTGAAGGGCCCCGTTGGGATGACTTTGATGAGGCCTTAGCTGCAGTGCGAGATGTGGGCCCAGGAGGCCACTATTTGGGCCACTCTCATACTCAAGACAACTTTCAACGGGCCTTTTACATGCCCAAGTTATTAGATAATAATAACATTGAACAATGGATTGCCAACGGTAGCAAAAGCATTACCGAAAGAGCGTTAAATTTAGCCAAGGCAAAATTGAACGAATATGAAGAACCTAAAATAGATCAAGCTGTTAATGATGAACTATTAGATTTTATTGCTCGGCGTGAATCAGAAATCCCTGATGACGGTGGCCTAAACGAAGACTATTAGCCCCAGTTGTTAAACCTTAGTACCAGGGGCTCATATTATGTGTACCGTATTGGCGATGCTTGGGCTGGGCGTAATGTTCATGCTGCCTTGTATGACGCCTTACGGTTGTTAAAAGACTATTAAACTAGCAGGAGGGGGTCCCCCTCCTGCTAGCTCACATTGAGCCAGGGCAACGAATACTATTGAGTGGTGAATTCTGGGTAGGCTTCTATACCGCACTCAGAAACATCCACGCCTTTGTATTCCTCTTCTTCAGTGACGCGAATACCAACCACTTTTTTGATGATATACCACACCACAAAGCTGGCTAGGAATACCCATGCAAAAATAGTGAGTGCACCGATCATTTGTCCTATAAATGTGGAACCATCATTGGTCACAGGGACTAACATTAAGCCTAGCAAGCCGGCACTGCCATGTACTGAAATAGCACCTACGGGATCATCTAGTTTGAGTTTGTCCAAGGCCAGAATGCTGAATACCACCAATACGCCACCTAGAGCACCAAAAAGACTGGCTTGCAGAGCTGTAGGGGTGGAGGGTTCTGCAGTGATGGTCACTAGGCCTGCTAAAGCGCCGTTGAGCATCATAGTGAGGTCGGCTTTACCAAACTTGAGGTGAGCTACTAGCAATGCTGCAATGGCACCTGCAGCCGCTGCGGCGTTAGTATTAAGAAACACCATGGCTACAGAGTGAGCCGAGTTAATATCACCTAGTTTAAGAACAGAACCACCGTTA
>Ga0307994_1001830_pt1 | contig 12379 bp, 11 predicted proteins | sample EllFjometagen261_FD_203171 | JGI IMG/M metagenome (GOLD analysis project Ga0307994, IMG submission 203171) | Marine microbial communities from Ellis Fjord, Antarctic Ocean - #261 | ecosystem: Environmental > Aquatic > Marine > Unclassified | place: Southern Ocean | collected 2014-11-02 | reverse complement strand
AATACCAAAGTATTGCAGTTTTTGAAAAAATAGTAATTATTTCAATTATAACTAAAAAGCCTTTATCATGGATAAAGGCTTTTTTTATAAAAAAAATCTTATCTTGATACCTTCAATAACTCCCTCGTTTTGAAAATTAAATGGAATGCTTACAAAAGTATACGGGAGTGCTGTATTTGGTGTTGATTCTAGCACCATTACCATAGAAGTTAACGTTGACAAAGGTGTTGGGTATCATTTAGTTGGTTTACCAGATAATGCAATTAGAGAAAGTAATTATAGAATTGCCGCCGCCTTACAAAACAACGGTTTTAAAATTCCAGGAAAAAAGTTAATATTAAATATGTCTCCTGCAGATATGCGAAAGGAAGGCTCTGCTTATGATTTAACGCTAGCTATGGGAATTTTAGTAGCTACAGGACAAATTAAAGAAACCAATGCCCTAGAGGATTATATCATTATGGGAGAGTTGTCTTTAGATGGAAACTTAAAACCAATACGCGGAGCCTTATCCATTGCGGTTAACGCAAAAAAAGAAGGATTTAAAGGATTTATACTTCCTGAAAGTAATGGGAAAGAAGCAGCTATTGTAGAAGGAATCGATGTTTTTGGAGTGAAAAATATCAAAGAAGTAATTGATTTTATTGATAATGGAATTCCTTTAGAAAAAACAATAGTTGATATTGAAGCTGAATTCAATAATCAATTAGAAAATCCTGAATTTGATTTTGCAGATGTAAAAGGGCAGGAATCTATTAAACGTTGTATGGAAATTGCTGCCGCTGGTGGTCATAATATTATTTTAATTGGACCTCCTGGTTCTGGAAAAACAATGTTAGCCAAAAGATTGCCAAGTATTCTGCCTCCAATGACACTAGGTGAAGCGCTTGAAACTACCAAGATTCATAGCGTTGCAGGAAGGACTATTAGAAAAGGAGGAATTATAAGCGCTCGACCTTTTAGAAGCCCTCATCACACTATTTCAGATATAGCTTTAGTTGGTGGCGGTACGTATCCACAACCTGGGGAAATTTCATTGTCACATAATGGTGTTTTGTTTTTAGATGAATTACCTGAATTTAAAAGGGGAGTGCTCGAAGTTATGCGACAACCTTTAGAAGATAGAGAGATCACCATCTCTAGAGCAAAGTTTACGGTAACGTACCCCTCAAGTTTTATGTTAGTGGCTAGTATGAATCCAAGCCCTAGTGGATTTTTTAATGATCCTAATGCTCCAATGACTTCTAGTCCAGCAGAAATGCAACGGTATTTAAGTAAAGTATCTGGTCCATTATTAGACCGAATAGATATTCATATAGAAGTAACTCCAGTTCCTTTTGAAAAACTGAGTGATGATCGTAAGGGAGAAGAGAGTACTGTCATTAGAGAACGCGTCACCAAAACCAGAAAAATACAATCAGAACGATTTTCAGAATCAGAAAGTGTTCATTATAATGCCCAGATGGGCGTGAAGCAGATCAGGAAGTATTGCAAATTGGATAAAGCCTCTTTGCAACTATTAAAAACAGCCATGGAGCGATTAAATCTTTCCGCTAGAGCTTATGATCGGATATTAAAAGTTTCCCGAACTATAGCCGATTTGGAAGCTTCGGATAGTATTAACGGTGATCACATTTCAGAAGCCATTCAATATAGGAGTTTAGATCGCGATGGTTGGTTGGGTTAATTATTATTTAATAATAGATCTAAAGGTAAGATTGATTCGAGGAGTATTAATTTTTTTAGTAGGAGGGAGTCTATGCAACCAATGAGTTTGAGTTTTACCTTTCATAATTAATAAGCTGCCATGTTCTAAGTATAACTCTATTTTTTCTTTAGATTCCTTGTGTTTAAAAGCAAATTTCCGTTCAGCTCCAAAACTTAGGGATCCTATAGCTCCATTTTTTTTTAAATCTTTTTCACCATCACTATGCCAAGCCATTCCTTCATCACCACTATGGTAAAGGTTTAGTAAACAGGAATTAAATTGCTCTCCTGTTTTATGTTCAATTAATTCTTTTAAAAAGAATAATTCTTTAGTCCAAGGCACTGCTTTTTTGGTAACTTTAGAGTAGGTATAAGGAAACTCTTCTTCTGCATACCAAGCTACTTTGCGTTTGGTAATAATTTTTTTACCAAATATGATGGCTTCATCGTTTTTCCATGCTATGTTATGAACTAAGGCTTGATAATAATGGTCTGCCTCCTTTTGACTTAAAACTTTTCCAAAATAATTAACAGTGCCCTCTTTAGGGAGTAAATTGATATTGGAATCAAACTCTAAATCAAATAGCTTCATGTTAACTTTTAATAATTAAGTGAGTAACTAATCTTTCTATAGGTTTTAGTAATTATTTTTTATATTTAAAACCATCATTTTTATTTTTAAGGAGTTAAATATAGTAAAGTTTTTATGCAGTTAATGTTAATAATTTTAAATAGTTGTTAATCTCATTTATTTGATTTAACAATAAATTAAGGTTTAAAAATTAGGACTATCGTATCTTTATAGTTGATACTAAAACTAATAAAATGTTAAAACATTCTTTAAAACTTACGCTGGCAGCAGTAGTTGCTTTTTCCTTATTTATGGTTTCCTGTAAAGATGCTACTAGCACCCAAAAATCTTCAGCAAAAACCGAAACCAAACTTTCTATAGAGTTTGAGAAGTACCAATTAAAAAACGGACTTGAAGTCGTTCTACATCAAGATAAAAGTGATCCTATAGTTTCCTTAGCAATTCAATACGGAGTAGGGTCCAATCGTGAAAAAACGGGAAGAACTGGTTTTGCTCATTTATTTGAGCACATGCTTTTCCAAGAATCAGAAAATGTTCCTCAAGATCAATTTTTTAAAAAAATACAAGATGCTGGAGGTACCTTAAATGGAGGTACTTGGAAAGATGGAACTATTTATTATGAAGTTGTACCTAACAATGCATTAGAAACAGTGCTTTGGTTAGAGAGTGATCGCATGGGTTTTTTAATCAATACCGTAACAGAATCTGCTTTCTATAACCAACAAGAAGTAGTGCAAAATGAAAAAAGACAACGGGTAGATAATAACCCTTATGGGCATACCAGTTGGGTAATCGATAAAAACTTATATCCAGAAGGACATCCATATAACTGGCAAGTGATCGGTGAATTAGCGGATCTTCAAAATGCTACGATTGATGATGTAAAAGAGTTTTATAACAACTACTATGGACCAAATAATGCTACGCTAGTCTTGGCTGGAGATTTTGAAACAGAAGATGCTAAAGCCTTAATCGAAAAGTATTTTGGAGAAATCAAACCCAAGGAAGAAGTAGCTAAATTAGAGCCGCAACCAGTAACGCTTTCTGAAACAAAGAGATTGTTTCACGAAGATAATTTTGCAACAGCACCGCAATTAAATATGGTTTGGCCTACACTGCAGCAATATACAGAGGATGCTTACGCTTTAGATTTTTTAGCGGAGCTAATCTCCAGTGGAAAAAAAGCGCCATTGTATCAGGTATTAGTAAAAGATAAAAACTTAACATCAAGAACTACAGCATACAATAATTCGCAAGAGTTAGCGGGTGAGTTTCATATCATCATCACCGCTAATAATGGAGTCAACTTAAATGAGGTGGAAGCTGGAGTATTTGAAGCTTTTAAATTACTTGAAAAGGAAGGCGTTTCAGACAGCGATGTGGAACGAATTAAAGCTGGATTGGAAACAGGTTTTTACAATGGTATCGGTAGTGTTTTAGGGAAATCTTTTCAGTTAGCTCAATACAATGTTTTTGCTGGTGATCCTGGATTTATTACTACAGATATTGAAAATATTAAAAAGGTAACTAAGGAGGACGTCATGCATGTCTATAACAAATACATAAAAGACAAACCTTTTATAATGACCAGTTTTGTTCCTAAAGGACAATTAGCATTAATAACAAAAAATTCTACTAAAGCTCCAGTGGTTGAAGAAAAAATTTCTGAAAACATAGCTAAAACTGTTGAAAGCGCTAATGAAGAAATTGCAAAAACTCCTTCAAATTTCGATCGTTCAGTGGAACCTTCACAAGGAACATCTCCTAAGTTGAATATTCCATCTAGTTGGACAGCAACCCTAGAAAATGGAATGAAAGTTTATGGTATTGAGCAAAATGAAATTCCAACAGTTAATTTTAGTTTAGTGATGAAAGGTGGTCATTTATTAGATGATATGAATAAGAATGGTGTCGCAAATTTAATGACAGACATTATGATGGAAGGTACTGCTAATAAAACCCCTCAAGAATTGGAAGAAGAAATTGAAATGTTAGGTGCAAGAATAAATATGTACACTACCAGAGAATCTATCGTGATTAGTGCTAATACCTTAGTGCGTAATTTTGATAAGACCTTGGCTTTGGTGGAAGAAATAGTATTGCAGCCAAGATGGGATGAAGAGGAATTTGCACGTATCAAAACAAAAACAATCAATGAGATTAAGCGATCTGACGCAAACCCTAATGTAGTTGCAGGTAGAGTTTATAATAAAATATTATATGGAGAACATCATATTTTTAGTTTTCCTACTAGCGGAACGGTAGCTTCTGTAGAAGCAATTACTATGGAAGATTTAAAGGCTTTCTATTATAAAAACTTTTCTCCTTCAATTAGTAATTTCCATATAGTGGGAGCAATTACTGAAGTTAATAGTATAAATAGTTTAGCTTCATTCGGTGAAAACTGGGAAGCAAAAGAAGTAGTAATCCCTTCTTATTCTGTAGAAAATAATAGAGATAAAGCCTCTTTATATTTTGTTGATATTCCAGGCGCAAAACAATCGGTAATTAATATTGGATATATTTCTATGGCTAGAACGGATAAGGATTTTTATCCAGCGGAAGTAATGAATTATAAATTAGGAGGTTCTTTTTCAGGAAATGTAAATCTAATTCTTCGTGAAGAAAAAGGATACACCTATGGAGCAAGAACAGGATTTAGTGGTTCTAAAATTAAAGGAACTTTTAAAGCTTCTTCTAGTGTAAGAACCAATACAACAGGAGAATCTGTTTCTATTTTTAAAGAACAAATTGCAGACTATAAAAACGGTGTGAGTCAAGAAGATTTAGATTTTACTAAAAATGCGATGATAAAATCGAATGCTAGAAGGTTTGAAACACAATCTTCATTATTGGGGATGTTACAAGAAATGAGCACCTATGATTTACCTGTAGATTATATAGCTGAAGAAGAAGCGATCATCAGTGCTATGACTTTAGAGCAACATAAGCAATTAGCCAATAAGTATTTAGATGAATCTAAAATGGCTTATGTGGTAATTGGAGATGCAGCAACGCAATTTTCACAGTTTAAAGATATGGGATTTGATGAAGTAAAACTAATGAGCAAAGACGGAGAAGAAGTAACACTAGACGATGTGAAAATGTAAAAATATTTTTGCATTCAGAACGCAGTTTACATTTGAATAATTTTTAAAAAAAAGGAATCCATTTTGGCTTCCTTTTTTTTTTATCGGTGAACTTCTGCGATATAATTTTTCACCAATATCCTTGCAAGAAAAATAAAAAAACTATCTTTATTTCTAATATTAACTAAAGTCAACTATTAAAATGAGCAAGCCAAAAAATTGCATGACCGTAACTAAAGCAAAAGCACTGCAAAAAAATTGGAACGATACCAGAGCTGTAGATATAGAAAAGGCGAAGGGAACTAAAGATATTAATGCAGTAACTTTTAATATTGATCAATTGCAAGAATTTATTAATTATGTAAAAAGCGAATCTGCAAAACAGCGCATTGACGCACCGGGAATTAGAGTTTATTTTGCAGCTTATAATAATAAAGTTTCAGATAAAGCGACGGTGTTCTTAAGTGCTACCGAAAGCGATGATGCTAACGCTGCCAATAATTACGGGATTGATCCTTTGAATTTAGGTGGTGGACTTTGGCCACCTTATAATTATTAATATTGGAACCTATATTAAATTATTATTTAAATGTATTGCCTATATATTTTTTAGAGGTATTAGCAATTATAACTGGTTTTTATTTTCTGTTTAAAAGAAAAGCAAATAATTGGAATAAGGGGCTTGTTTATTTTTTAATGTTTACTGTTTTTACAGAGTTAATAGCTTCTTATGCTATTGTTGGTTTTTTCTCAGATTACAACTATTTTTCATTTGTGGAGGACACTTTGTTTAAAAAAAATACTTGGATTTACAATTGTTTTTTGCTTTTTGAATTTATCTTTTTTATATTATATTTTAGATATTATATAAAATCACATTATTGGAAAAATAATATAAAAATTGCTGTTATTGTTTTTGTAATTACATCAATTTTAAATTTATTACTGACGGATGTTTTTTTTAGAAGTTATTCTCAAATAACTATAATTTTTGGCACATTGTTGCTTTTAATTACTGTTTTTAGATTTTATTTTGAATTATTAAATAGTGATGACATATTAAATATTAAAAGATATTTACCTTTATATGTATCCATTGGAATTTTAATATTTTATTTATGTTTTTCGCCTTTAAGTATTTATTCAAATTATTATAATAAAGAGAATAAATTATTTATGAAAGTATTTTCAAACGGATTATTATTTGCGAACTTGTTTAAATACCTGATTTTTTCTTTAGGTTTTTTGGTATGTTCAAAAAAGAATAATAATGAACTAAATGACTAATAGCAGTTTTTCAAAACTGGGCGCTGCTAAATCGTTTTAATTATGATTCAAGAACAGGAAAAAATCATCACTCAAGAAACAATTGTATTAATTGTTTATACCATTGTTGTTATTTTTGGCTTGCTGTTATTTGTAATATGGTTTTTTATTGCTTTTCAGAAGCGTAAAAATAAATTATTAGTAGAACAAATTGAAGCAGAAAAAAAATATGAACGTGAATTGACAACTTCCCAGTTAGAAATTCAGGAGCAAACATTTAAAAATATTGCTTGGGAATTACACGATAATGTAGGTCAATTACTATCAGTGGTAAGTCTACAATTAAATATGATACTAGTAAAAGCACCAGAAACCATACAAGAACAATTAAAAGATACTAGTGATGTTCTTAGCAATACCATACAAGAAGTTCGTAACCTATCTAAAACGTTAAACAATGATGTAATTAATGAAAACGGATTAATTCGTTCTTTAGAGATTGAAGTGGAGCGATTTAACAGATTAAAATTTTTAGAAGCCGCTATGCAGGTTCACGGAAACATAAGATACATTTCTGCTGAACATGAAATATTAATTTTTAGAATGTATCAAGAATTTTTATCTAATGTAATGAAGCACTCTAAAGCAAAAAACTTATCTGTAACTTTAAATTTTAATGCTAATGATTTGGAAATCATTGCAGAAGATAATGGTGTTGGTTTTGATACTTCCCAAAAAACAGAAAGTTCTGGATTGCAAACAATAAAAGGAAGAGCCGCACTGTTGAATGCAAAATATTCATTAACTTCAGTACTTGATAATGGCACCAAATTAGTACTGCTATATACCTTCCCAAATGCCACAAAAAATTGATTATAATATAGTAATTGTAGACGATCACTTATTAGTTGCAGATTCCCTAAAAATGTTAATCGAAACGTTTTCTGGTTATCGTGTATTGTATCATGCTAAAAATGGGATGGATTTACAGCAAAAAATAATTGCTAAAAAATCTATTCCTGATGTTATTTTACTAGATGTTAATATGCCATTAATGAATGGTTATGAAACGATGGAATGGCTATCTAAAGAGCATCCAGATGTTAAAGTATTAGCCTTGTCTATGGATGATGATGAGCAAATGGTTTTAGGAATGTTAAGTAGGGGAGCAAATGGTTACTTACTGAAGGACATACATCCTGATGCTTTAAAAATAGCTTTAAACGAAGTGATTGAAAAAGGGTATTACCATTCAGAAAATGTTGTAAATACTTTATTAAAATCCTTAAAACCAAAAAAAGAAATACCAACTATTAGGTTAGCAGAACATGATTTGAAATTTCTGCAATTATCGTGTAGTGAATTGACCTATACTGAAATAGCAGCGAAAATGTTTTTGAGCCCCAAAACAATAGATAATTACCGAAGTAAATTATTTAAACGATTCCAAGTTAAAAACAGAGTTGGTTTGGTGATTTTTGCTTTAAAAAATAATTTAATAAGTATATAATTATCAAACACAAGCTTTCCAAACAGGATCGTCAGGTACTGGTGCTACTAAATTAATTTCTTCTTTTTTCACGGGGTGTGTAAAAGATAATTTTCTTGAATGCAAGTGGATTCCTCCATTTTTATTACTTCTATCAAAACCATATTTTAAATCTCCTTTAATTGGAGATCCTATAGATGACAATTGTGATCTAATTTGGTGATGCCTTCCAGTTTTTAAATCGATTTCTAATAAGGAGTATCGATCTAGTTTTTTAATAACTTGGTAATCTAAAATGGCTTTTTTGCTATCTGGAACTTCATTTTTATGAGCATGCGATTTATTTTGCTTAGGATTTCTTTTTAAAAAATGAATTAAAGTGCCAGAAGAAGTAGCAGGTTCGTCTTTTACAATCGCCCAATATGTTTTTTTTGTATTTCGCTCTGCAAAGAGTTTGTTTAACCTTGACAATGCTTTACTGGTACGCGCAAAAATAACAATACCACTGGTAGGTCTATCCAAACGATGAACAACTCCTAAAAATACAGCTCCTGGTTTGTTGTGTTTTTCTGCAATGTATTGTTTAACTACTTCAGATAGGGGAGTGTCGCCAGTTTTATCTCCCTGCACAATATCACCCACTCGTTTATTGATAGCAATGATGTGATTGTCTTCATATATAACTTGAAGATTATCTTTATTTGAAATGATTTTTGAAGACAAATTATTTGTTTTTACTCACTACTCACTACTCACTACTCACTACTCACTATATTAATACTGTTCCTTCTCATTAGGGAAATCACCACTCTTTACATCGTTAATGTAATTTTGAAAAGCAGTAGTCATTTCGTGATACATGTCTAAATAACGTCTTAAAAAACGAGGATTAAACTCATGGGTCATTCCTAACATATCGTGTGTTACCAAAACTTGTCCGTCAACTCCACTTCCAGCACCAATTCCGATAATAGGAATTTGAACACTTTTGGCAACTTCTTCAGCCAGTTTAGCGGGTACTTTCTCTAAAACAATTGCAAAGCAACCAGTTTTTTCAAGCATTAAAGCATCTTTTTTAAGTTGTTCTGCTTCTTCTTCTTCTTTAGCTCTAACGGTATAGGTTCCAAATTTATATATAGACTGTGGTGTAAGACCTAAATGGCCCATAACAGGTATTCCGGCATTTAATATTCTTTTAATAGAATCTTTAACTTCTTTTCCGCCTTCAAGTTTAACAGCGTGACCACCACTTTCTTTCATGATTCTAATAGCAGATCGCAACGCTTCTTTAGGATCACTTTGATACGTTCCAAAAGGTAAATCAACCACTACCAAACACCGATCAATAGCTCTCACTACCGAGGAAGCATGGTAAATCATTTCATCTAAAGTAATAGGAAGTGTAGTTTCATGACCTGCCATAACATTGGAAGCAGAATCACCCACTAGTATAATATCAACACCAGCATTATCTACAATCTTTGCCATGGTATAATCGTATGCAGTTAGCATCGAAATTTTTTCACCTTTACTTTTCATGTCTACCAATGTTTTGATAGTAATGCGTTTGTACTCTTTTTTAGCTATACTCATAGTGTCATAAATTGGATGGTAAATGTACTAATTTTGCAACGTAATTTTAAGGTGGATTCTAAAAATTCATTTCTTTCAAAAAACAAATAGAACAAATAAGATGTGAAGCATTAATTTTTTTGAATAGCATTAGCTATTGAACAACGTTATAACGAAGCAATTGTTTGTTATAATTTTGTTCCCTCAGGGTTTCCAGAGTTTTTTATAGAGGGCTTCAATTTTTATTGAATTATCTTTAGAGTACTTCAAAAAATACCATTTCTTGAAAAATATTTGGAATATATCCATAGTTATTATGGATATATTCCATAATTTTGAAGAATGGAAATATTCTCATCAGGAAAACTTAGTAAAATAAAGAATAGGCATGCTCCAGAGCTGTCCAAACAAACAGGCTTCCCTAGTCCTGCAACGCATTATGCAGAACCGAGTATCGATTTGCATAAAGAATTAATAGCTAACCGTGACGCTACTTTTTTTGTGCGAATAGCTGGGGATGAACTCTCATATTACAATATCTGGGATAAGGATGTATTGTTAATTGACCGATCATTAAAACCTAAAAAAAATGATTTGGTATTGGTGGTCATAGGCGGAGCGTTTAAAGTGATTAAATTTCCTACAATGTTTTTAGAAACCGAATTCGTCCTTTGGGGATTGATTCGTTATATTATTCATTACGCTCGATGATTGCTTTGGTAGATTGTAATAGTTTTTATGCTACATGTGAGCAAGTGTTTCGTCCCGATTTATGGGGAAAACCTGTTGTAGTGCTTAGTAATAATGATGGTTGTATAATTGCTGCCAATAAAGAAGCGAAGGCTATTTCAGAAATTTCCATGTTTGAGCCTGTTTTTAAAATTAAAAAGCAATTAATTAAAAATAAGGTTACTTTTTTTTCTTCTAACTATACCCTTTATGGTGAAATGTCACAAAGGGTGATGAATATTCTTAGTGCTTTTTCGCCACAAGTTGAAATTTACAGTATCGATGAGGCTTTTGTAGATGTTTCAGGAATGGAATATCTTTCCTTGAATGAATATGGTCATCAGATGAAGGATGCCATTTTTCAGTATACGGGGCTTCCTGTAGGGGTGGGGATAGCAGCTACCAAGGTATTGGCTAAATTGGCAAATAAAATTTCTAAGAAGCGGGTTTCAGAAAACAAAGGTGTTTTTGTGATTGATTCCGAAGAAAAAAGAATAAAAGCTTTAAAATGGGCAACTGTAAAAATGGTATGGGGTATTGGCAGTAAACATGCAAAGCGTCTAAAAAATATTGGAATTTTTACTGCTTATGAATTTACGCAGCTTCCAGAAGAATGGGTTCGGAAAAACATGACGGTGGTAGGGGTCCGTATTTGGAATGAATTAAAAGGAAATCCAAGTATCGAATTTAAAACGATGCCCAAACCAAAAAAGGGGATTGCTACTGCAAAATCGTTTGGAAAAAAATTGGAAGATTTAGGAATGATTCAAGAGGCTTGCTCTTATTATATTAGCGAGGTTAGTGAAGCGCTTCGGAATCAAAAATCTTGCGCAACCTATCTTCAGGTCTTTTTACATACCAATTACTTTAGTGACCGCGATAAACAATACGCTAATAGTGTTACCATAACATTAAGTATTCCTACGAGCGATACATTTGTTTTGATTTCAGAAGCAAAAAAAGCGTTGGATGCTATTTATAAACCGGGATATCGTTATAAAAAAGTAGGGGTGTGTTTAAGCGGTATCATTCCGAGTGAATATGTGCAAGGCAATTTATTTATAGCAGCTCCACGATTTGATAAAAAAGAGTTAATGAATGTTTTTGACAGGATTAATAGGAAATACGGAAAGTCTACTTTGTTTTCAGGTTTGGTTGGAACTCGGGTAAAAGAATGGGAATTAATAAAAGAAGATCGAAGCCCTCGGTATACTACACAATGGAATGAACTATTAACGGTAAAAGCGAATAAGTACTAAATTTGACTACCTTTTTAAAAATAAAACTGCCAGCCTGTCATATCAAATCTACTGGCATAAAGATTGCCATATACAAATTGTCTCATTAATTTTTGAGATTTGAAATTTTTGATAAATAAAAATATAATTTATAATTATGAATAAAATAATAGGAATCGATTTAGGAACAACCAACTCTTGTGTGGCTGTAATGGAAGGTAGTGAGCCGACTATAATTCCTAATGCTGAAGGAAAGAGAACGACACCTTCAGTTATTGCATTTGTAGAAGATGGTGAAATTAAAGTTGGAGATCCTGCAAAAAGACAAGCAGTGACTAATCCAACAAAAACTATTTCTTCTATAAAAAGGTTTATGGGAAATACGTTCACTGAATCTAGTAAAGAAGCAAAACGCGCTGCTTATAAAGTAGTAAAAGGAGACAACGATACTGCTCGTGTAGATATCGATGGTAGAATGTACACTCCGCAAGAACTTTCTGCAATGATTCTTCAAAAAATGAAGAAAACTGCTGAAGATTATTTAGGACATAGTGTAACGGAAGCTGTAATTACAGTACCAGCATATTTTAACGATAGTCAGCGTCATGCAACTAAAGAAGCAGGTGAAATTGCTGGATTAAAAGTTAGGAGAATCATCAACGAGCCAACGGCAGCTGCTTTAGCTTACGGAATGGAC
>Ga0307994_1001828_pt1 | contig 12383 bp, 9 predicted proteins | sample EllFjometagen261_FD_203171 | JGI IMG/M metagenome (GOLD analysis project Ga0307994, IMG submission 203171) | Marine microbial communities from Ellis Fjord, Antarctic Ocean - #261 | ecosystem: Environmental > Aquatic > Marine > Unclassified | place: Southern Ocean | collected 2014-11-02 | reverse complement strand
TTTTACAGAACCTTACAGGTGACCAACAAAAAGATTCACAGTTGATTGGTCAGTTTGGCGTTGGTTTTTATTCATCTTTCATCGTTGCTAATGAAGTAGAAGTCATTACCCGTAAAGCCGGTTCAGAACCTTCTGAAGGTGTTCTATGGCGCTCAAAAGGCGAGGGCGAGTTTGATATCTCTGAAGTTGAAAAAGCCGGTCGCGGCACAGAAATCATCTTACATCTTAAAGCGGATGAAAGTGAATTTGCAGAAGGCTTCCGTCTACGTAGCCTAGTACGTAAATACTCTGACCATATCTCGATCCCTGTCATTATGATGAAAGAACATTATGGTGAAGATGCAGACAAGCAAGAGCCTGAAGAAGAAACAGTTAACTCTGCTACAGCCCTTTGGACTAAGTCTCGCTCAGAAGTGAAAGACGAAGAGTACCATGAGTTTTATAAACACATATCGCACGACTTCCAAGATCCTTTGTCATGGGCCCATAACAAGGTAGAGGGTAAGCTTGAATATACTAGTCTGCTATATATCCCAGCCAAAGCGCCAATGGATATGTATCAGCGTGAAGCAACACGTGGTTTAAAGCTATACGTACAACGCGTATTTATCATGGATGAAGCTGAGCAGTTCTTGCCTATGTACTTACGCTTTATTAAAGGTGTAGTAGACAGTAACGATTTGTCTCTTAACGTGTCTCGTGAAATCTTACAAAAAGACCCCGTTATCGATTCAATGCGCGCTGCATTAACCAAGCGAGTGCTTGATGTGCTTGAGAAAATGTCCAAGAAGCAGCCTGAACAGTATGCTACTTTCTGGAAAGAGTTCGGCCAGGTCATGAAAGAAGGCCCTGCGGAAGATCACAACAACAAAGAAAAAATTGCTAACTTGTTGCGTTTCTCATCCAGCACCGATGACAAAATAGACCAAATTCACAGCTTGGCTGAGTACAAAGGCCGCATGCAAGAAGGTCAAGATAAGATCTACTATGTGGTTGCCGATAATCACAATACTGCCAAGAATAGCCCTCACTTGGAGATCTTCCGCAAGAAAGGTATCGAAGTGCTTTTGCTGTCTGAGCGTGTAGACGAGTGGTTAATGTCTCACATGATGGACTTTGACGGTACTCAGTTGCAAGACGTTGCTAAAGGCGCTTTAGACCTTGGCGAAGTAGAAGACGAAGCTGAAAAGAAAGAACAGGAAGAACAGGCCAAGCAATACGAAGGCCTTGTTGAGCGTGTAAAAGCGTTGTTGGAAGATCAAGTAGAAAACGTACGCATCACCCATCGTTTGACGGATTCTCCTGCGTGTTTGGTGGTTGGTGAAGACGATATGGGACTGCAGATGCGCCGTATTATGGAAGCCGCTGGCCAGGCGATGCCTTCTACTAAGCCAACCTTTGAGCTAAACCCAGAGCACCCATTGGTTGCCAAACTTAATGATGAAGCCGATGAAGATCGTTTTAGTGAGCTAACTCGTGTTCTGTTTGACCAAGCACAATTGGCAGAAGGTGGACAGCTAGAAGACCCCGCAGCCTATGTTTCACGACTTAATAAATTATTATTAGAACTTACTGCTTAATTAACTTCATTAACTACAGTAGCTTAAGTACCTTAAAAAGCCCTCGACTAGAACGCTAGCCGGGGGCTTTTTTATGGGTTAAACACTCTCCATCAAGGCTTCCATCGATACAGAGGTCTTCTACTAAATCCTTTATCAAGCGAGCTACTGCTTGCATTGCATGAGATGGTGCTTGTTTAGATAATTGAACGAGCGAGTGAACTCGTTCAATGCTTGGGTTAACGATTTTTAGCGCACATAGTTCGCCTAATTTGAGTTCTGCCGACATAACGTCCAGAGGCAATACTGCATACGCCATGCCATTATAGGTTAGGCAGCGCAGTGAAAGCCCAGTGTCTTGTTGGTATTTAATGTTTAACAGTTGCTGAGTCTGCAGTGCAGCCTCGTCTAAATGATGACGTAGGTTAAACCCCTTATTGGGTGTCACTAACGGAAACTGGTGCAATTTTGAACACTCGATACACCCATTGCCACCTTCATCGGTCAGGTTCCTACCGATGAGATGCAAGGGCTCACGGTATAGGGGGGTCACCTCCACACCAGTCAGGTCTTCAGCGCCTGGAATGAGTGCCATATCGACTTTACCTTCTGCAAGTGTTTGGGCAGCATGGGTGCTCATGGCATCGGACACACTTAATTGAATATTAGGGTATTGAGTCATGCAGCGTTTGAGTAATGGAGCAAGTAAGGTATAAGCTTTCGAACCATCAATCACTAATCGCACCTCTCCCTGTGGGGAAAATTCATCTGAACCCACATGGTCTTTAGCAGCCTCAACTTGTCGGGTGATGGTTCGAGCATGATCAATAAGTTTTTCACCTGCACCGGTAAGTGAAACACCTTTTACGCTACGAGTGAACAATGCCACTGCTAATTCAGCTTCTAAATTAGCAATCTGTAAACTTAACGCAGGTTGTGCAACATACAATGTCCGTGCGGCAGCCGACATACTGCCCATTTCAGCAATAACCAAAAAGTATTTAAGCTGTTTTAAATTCATGAAAATAATCCATCCATATGAATAATGTATAGATAGCCATACTAATTAAGTATTTTTTATATTTCAATAAACCCCTTAAACTAACTCTATATTTAATAATAAGAGGAAATAGATATGGGGAATACTTTTGCAGGTACCGGACAAAAAATGCAGCCTATCACGGGCCCAGCTGTATGGAATCGGAAAGAAATAGAAGCAGATAAAAGTTGGTTATTCACCCTATCTAATCAAGTTCAACGAGAACTGCACCAAGCCGTAAAGACATTGATGACCGTTGATGTTGTAAAGCTAACGCAGGAAGATTTTTACTTGCCTTCATTTACAGGTACTGCAACCGCAATGCGTGAGATATTAGGCTATGGACGTGGATTAGCTAAGCTGTCTGGTTTTGATGTTACCCATTATACTTTAGAAGAAGTTAAGTTGGCCTACTTTGGAATATCACTGCACTTGGGTATACCAGTATCTCAGAGCCACCGTGGTGACTATATTGGTGAGGTTATCGATAAACAAGATCCTGTAGACCGCAGGCCATATCACAATGGAGGGGAGTTTATTATGCACCGAGACCCAACAGCTGATGTAGTAGGCCTAATGTCGATCAGAAAGGGAAAAACCGGGGGTTTAAGTAGAGTTATGAGTTCGGCAACGGTACACAACGTTCTGTTAGCAGAAAAACCTGAATTGATGGACACACTATATCAAGGCTATCCCTATATGCGCACTACGCCAGACCGTGGCGACACTGAGCTATATACGCCTTATCGAATTCCAGTGTTTAAGTTTGCTGACAAAGGAGAGTTTATAGCCCACTATATCCCTGGTTTCAGTGAATTCTATCAAGAGAGAGACGAAATTTCTGATGATCACATTGAAGTTACAGCCCAAACAGCAATGAAAGATGTGTTGTGGTATCGGCCAGAATTATACTTAGAAACAATGTTACAGCCCGGCGATATGCAATTTGTCAACAATCGCTTCCTGATGCATGCTCGTACAGATTATGAAGACTGGGAAGAAGCAGCCAAATACCGTTTATTATTACGTATATGGATGCAATTACCTGGCTTGAGTGTAGTACCTAAAGATATGCAGCACTTTACCAACCGTGACCGAGCTGACGGCGGTATAGCCAAATCGTCAGCTAAGTAAAACAATTGGAGAGTCGTCAATGAAGACAAAACAACAAGGCCTGACAGAGTTAAAACAAGCGTTTGGTGAGCAATACAGTGACAATGCCAGTGCTCGCCAAGAACACAGTTGCGGTGAAGGCTATGTCAGTGAGCTGTTGCCAGATGCAGTGCTTATGCTCAGTTCTACTCAAGCGGTCTCAAAGGCAGTATGTATCTGCAGTGAATACAACATTCCAATCATTGCCTTTGGCACAGGCACATCGTTAGAAGGCCAGTTAGTTCCTGTTCACGGCGGGGTGAGCATTGACTTAACGGGTATGGATCAAGTTCTGGAAATTAACGCTGAGGACTTTGACGTAAAGCTGGAGGCAGGTGTTACCCGTGAAGCCTTGAACTATGCATTAAAGACAAGTGGTTTATTTTTCCCCTTAGATCCCGGTGCTAATGCCAGCTTAGGCGGTATGGCTTCCACTCGAGCCTCAGGGACCAACGCTGTGCGTTATGGCACTATGAAAGAGGTGGTTCTTGGGCTTACAGTGGTGACGCCCAATGGCGATGTGATAAAAACTGGAGGCCGGGCAAGAAAGAGTGCAGCGGGCTACGACTTAACTCATCTCTATATTGGAGCTGAAGGCACGTTAGGAATTATCACTGAACTAAGGCTACGGATATTCCCGGTTCCAGAGCAGATTCGTGCAGCTGTATGTAGCTTTCCTAGCGTCAATAAAGCCGCCCAATGTGTGATTGAATGCATGCAGTTAGCTGTCCCTTTGGCGCGAATTGAATTACTTAACAGCTGCCAAATGGGTGCCTGTATAGAGTATTCTAAGTTACAAGGATTTACTGCCCAACCTACCTTGTTTATGGAGTTCCACGGTTCACAATCTAGCGTTGATGATCAGGTCGCTTTGGTTGAGTCTGTAGCTAAAGAATATAATGGAGATGACTTTCGCTGGGCAGAAACCTTAGAACAACGAAATGAATTATGGAAAGCAAGGCACCAGGCCTATTTTGCTGGTTTAGCACTTAATCCAGGCGCAAGTGCCATTAGCACCGACGTGTGTGTGCCTATTTCTAAGTTGGCTGATTGTATAGAATTAGCTGAAGCCAAGGCCCTAGAGCTTGGCTTCAATTGCCCATTAGTTGGTCATGTGGGTGATGGTAATTTTCACCTTATTATTCCGTTCTACCCCGATAACAAGGCACAAGTGGAGGCGGCCAATAAGTTAAGCCACTATCTTGTTCAACAAGCCTTAGCACTGCAAGGCACGTGTACAGGGGAGCACGGAATAGGTTTAAGGAAGAAGGCGTATTTACTGGAGGAATACGGAGCCCATGCAGTGAACACTATGGCTCTAATCAAACGTGCCTTGGATCCAAAAAATATTATGAATCCAGGCAAAATATTTGATCTTTCTTGATTTACATTAGGAACAGTATAACTCGTGTAGAGTTTTGATAACTTTTGAAGCGCGCACATCTGAAAGCGAATAATAGATGGTTTGTGATTCTCTGCGAGTCTTAACCAAGCCGTCTTTTCGCAATACCGCGAGATGCTGTGACAGCGCTGACTGACTCAAATCTAAGTGGTCATTGAGTTCTGTAACAGACAACTCTTTACCTTCTAAGTTACATAAAATTAGCAAGCGGCTTTCATTAGCGATCGCCTTAAGCATCGTTGCAGCAATTTTGGCGTTAGTTTTTAGGTCAGATGCCACTTCTACGGCTTCTAGCTTAGGGTTAGACATGGGCAATTTTCTCCGCACTTATATTAGTGCTTTTGAGTCAATGATTAACTGGTTACTACGCATTATAGACCAATCTAAATTAGTATTTACACATATTATTAATGTATTAAAACATTATAACCAAAAAGCATATCAATTAAAATTGTTATACCGCTTTAAACTAATGTTAATTCCGCAAAAATTGGACAATGGTCCGATGGTTTTTCCATGCCTCTCACAACATAATCAATGCCTGCCTCGTTACAACAGTCTAGCAACCCTTTAGTTAACAGTATTTGGTCAATACGCAGACCGCGTTTTGGTTCACGTTCAAAGGCTCTGCTTCGGTAATCAAACCAGGAATAATCCTCTAATTCGGGGTGTAATTGACGGAAGCTGTCTGTTAGCCCAAATTGACGAAGATCACTTAGCCATTGACGCTCTTCAGGTTGAAAGCTAGCTTTACCAGACTTAAGCCAGCGCTTACGGTTGTCTTCACCTATACCGATGTCTATGTCTTGTGCTGCAACATTAATATCGCCCATTACTACTAGATGTTCTGTGTTCTTGTATTCTGTATTTAAAAGGGCAGTGAGGCCTGCATAGAAATCCCGCTTAGCTGGGAATTTGCTAACATGTTCAACGTTTTCGCCTTGGGGAAAGTAACCGTTGAATACGGTCATGGTGTCTCCAGTAGGAAGCTGTAAAACTGCACCGACCAACCGCCGTTGGGAGTCTTGAGTGTCCCCCGGTAAACCTTTAATCACCTTTAGTATTGGCAAATTGGTCATCAATGCCACGCCATAATGACCTTTTTGGCCATGGAAAATTGTTTCGTAGCCTAGTCTCTGTGTCTCTTCTATAGGAAATTCAAGATCCTGAACCTTGGTTTCTTGCAAACCAATAACGGCTGGCTGATATTGATTAACAATAGCTTCCAGTTGTGGGATGCGTGCGCGGATGCTATTGATGTTAAAGGATACAAGATGCATTTTTTTAACTCGATTAAGATGATGTAAACCAACAATAACGCTGGAAGGCTGATAGATTTTGTACTATTGTAATGGAAATAGTGATTGGTGAAAACGGACCTAACTTTGTTTACTTTGGTTTCCGTTGGTTTCCGTTGGTTTCCGTTGGTTTACTTTGAACAACTAACCTGGCTGTAGAGATTTGTCCTTATGAAATTTGATTTTGATGTTTTTGTTATTGGTGCAGGTTCAGGTGGTGTAAGAGCTGCACGGATGGCGGCAGGTGAAGGTGTAAAGGTGGCGATTGCTGATGACAGAGCACTAGGGGGTACTTGCGTGAATGTAGGCTGCGTGCCTAAAAAGCTCTACACATACGCCAGTCACTTCAGCCATGATTTTGAAAACGCCAAAGGTTTTGGTTGGAGCGTAGGTTCAGCCACGTTCCACTGGCCTACGTTAGTGGCCAATAAAAAAACAGAAATTAGTCGCCTTAACGGTATTTATGCCAACCTATTGGATAATTCAGGTGCACGCATTATTCGTGGCTATGCCAGTCTCAAGGACAGAAATACTGTTACTGTAGATGGCACTGATTACACAGCCGAACGTATTGTCATAGCAACAGGGGGCGCTCCTAATATTCCTGATGTTGATTACGCCGATTTACTAATTAGTTCGGATGAGATATTTGATCTTACAGAATTCCCAAAACGGTTGTTAGTCGTGGGGGCTGGTTACATTGCCCTTGAGTTTGCTTGTATTTTTCAGGGTTTAGGCAGCCAAGTACAAGTGTCATATCGCGGTGACCTTATTATGCGTAGCTTCGATGAAGATGTAAGGCATTTTGTTGATCAAGAAATGCGTAAGCAGGGTATTGAAATGAATTACCAAAGCCAAGTGAGTAATGTTACTCGCCAGGCTAACCAAAGTCTGTTGGTAACCTTTGCAGACGGCTCTAATATAGAAGTTGACCAAGTGCTTATGGCTATTGGGCGAAAACCTCGGTTGGCAGGGATTGGTCTGGACACCTTAGGTATAGAGACTACTTCGAAAGGCACTATTGCAGTCAACGAGAAATTTCAGACTAATATAGACAATATCTATGCTCTGGGTGATGTCACTGGAGGTATTGAACTGACCCCCGTGGCCTTAGCTGAAGCTATGGTGTTAGTGAATCACTGGTATGGTGATGGCGCCAAACGCATGGACTATGAGCTTATTCCAACCGCCGTGTTTACCCAGCCTAACGTAGGTACTATAGGCTTAACAGAGCATCAAGCAATTGAGAAGCACGGTGAAATCACCGTATATCGTTCAGACTTTAAACCCATGAAACATACATTGAGTGGCAGTGATGAGCGCAGCTTTATGAAATTGATTGTTGATACTTCTACGGATCAAGTAATTGGTTTACATATTGTTGGAGAAGGCGCTGGTGAAATGTTACAAGGTTTTGCAGTGGCTATGAAGGCCGGAGCTACCAAGGCGGATTTTGATGCAACCATTGGTATCCATCCTACCAGCGCGGAAGAATTGGTAACTATGAGAACACCAAGTTAAAAACACAGTTTAAAACACAGTTTAAAACATAGTAAAAAACGTTAAGCCATTTACACGGTCATTGATCAAGCCCCAGCAGTATTCCTGTTGGGGCTTTTTTAGTCGTGTCGTAAATGATCTTTCACTGCGATAGGTGACTTGAAATTCCATACTACAAGGTAAGACGATGCCACAAATGTAATGATCGCCGTGGCTTGTATCAGCAGGGAGGCTGATTCGGTTATCAACATGCTGGAGGCTGCCAGTGTGGCAATTAAAATAGAAAACTCGCTAGTTTGGCCTAACCTAAAACCAACTTCCCATGAAGTTGCCTTAGACTTACAAATTGGTCTGATAATCCAGCCGAATACAACAGGTTTTATGGTCACCACCAGAATAGCTAACACCAAACACTGAAACCAAATGGAGTGCATCAAAGGAAAGTTAAAACTGGCACCTATTGAAAAGAAAAACAACACCAAAAAGAAATCTCTAATGGGTTTTAAGTTAATCGCAATGTACTGGCTGATCACACTAGAGGCTAAGCTGACTCCCGCAATAAAAGCACCAATTTCGGCTGACAAACCAATACTGTGAGCCAGTTCAGCCAAACCTAGACACCAACCTAGGGCCAAAAGAAAGATGTACTCGTGAAAGCGGTCAAATCGTTTTATGAGAGGCAGCAACACCCAACGAACAAAACCCAATGCAGCGAACATAACTACAGGTAAGGCCCCAAGACTTATTAGCAAATCAACGTTTAAGGATAGGTCTAATCCCTGGCTAAACTGTTCGCCTAACGTGGTCAAAAGGGTTAAAAGTATAATGGCCAACAGATCCTGCAGTAACAACAAGCCAACAACGAGTTCACCTGTTTGTTTATGATGTAATACCGTTGTAGGTAGTAGCTTGATTCCAATGATGGTGCTGGAGAACATGGTGGAAGCCCCGATAATAAGGCTATCTATCATATTAAAGCCGAAACCGTACCCCACCAAAAAACCTAATAGAGCAAAAGCTACAGAGCTTATAAAGGCCACCATATAGCCTTTCCTAAGCATCTGTAACAAATGGCTAGGTTGCATATCAAGACCGATAAGAAACAGCAGGAAAATAATGCCGATATGAGATACATCCGCTAACAACTCTGTATCCACCACCCACGCAAGGCCAAAAGGCCCCAGTATTGCGCCTAAAACGATGTAGGCTAAAAGTAATGGCTGGCGAAAATACAAGGATAAGGTAGCTAACAGGGCAGCGCCTGTAAAGATCAAGAAAAATGAAAATATTACCGATTCCGTATGCATCCTTATTCCTTATTAAGTGAAAAATTTTGGCCCGTAGATAAGCCATTTATATAACGTCGCCAAATCCACCAAAGTATTACTACCGCTAATATTCGATAAACAATATGCAACCACCACACGGCCATAAACCCATACGTTGGCGCTAACCAAGCTAATAGTGGCAAGAACAGCAGCCATTGGCTAGCCGTCACAAGTATTAAACCAGTCTTGCGCAGGCCCGTTAGCAGCACAAAGCGGCTTAGAATAATGATACAGGTTTCTAAAATCATGGCCGTGGCATACCAGGGTAAGGCCATCGCGGTCAGTTGTTGTAATTCCCTATTAACCAATAGCAGTTGCGCAAACCATGGCGCCATAACGCCAACAAAGAGAGCCAGTGCAAGGGCCGTAAGTATCCCCGTGGCCAAGATCAGTTTACTCCACGCCATAGTTTTAACTTTATCTTTATTCGCCATGGCAGTGCCTATTAGGGACAATGCCGCTTGGCCCAAACCAATGGCTGGTAGAATGAGCAAAAGTCCCACATTAAGTACAGCAAAGGAAGCCGCCATTACGGAAGCCCCAAGTTGGCTTAATATCCACAAAAACAAAGCTAAGTGTAGGGCAAATGCCAGTTGTTGCAGCATCGGTGGCCAAGTAAAACGCAATAACAATAGCCAGTTTGTCATGCTAGATTGACAAGAAAATGCTTCAAACCTAAAGTTTCGCTTAAACAATAAAAACAGTTGTAACAAAACACCCAACCAAAGGGCAATGCTGGTGCCGACTCCCGCGCCTACCGCTCCCATAGCAGGTAACCCACCAATACCGTAAATGAGACCGTAACTAATAGGTATATTAGCTAGGTGGGCGAGTACAACTACCTTGGTATATTGCCATGGGGTTCCCTGTTCACTCCAATAGATTCTAGCCGCAATGCTTAGAACAACGGCGGGTAAAGCCCAAAGACGAAATTGAGCATAATAGGTCGCAAGGCTATTGATGCGATCATCTAACACAAACACATTGATCACATCATCCACCACAAATGCACCGGTTATACCTAAACAAATTGAGATAACGATGCCGTACACCAAACCTAAACCCATTAACCCCTTATGTGACAGGGAATGTTGTGACACTAGTCCATGCCAACCAGTACCCAATCCAGTGATGATGGCCACCAAAATAAACACCAGATAACTACCAATACTCACACTTGCTAGAGCCAATCCACCCAAATGCCCAACAAGGGCGGTGTCAACTAAGCCTACTGCAGCTTGGGACAACATGGCGCCACTCAATGGCAACGCAATGGGCCATAAATTGGCCAAAGTAGGTTCCCGAGTAGAATGTAATTGGTTTGTTTGAGAATTGCTCATGTATCGCTGCTTAACAGATGCCTAATTAGTATGTTGATCTATTGATGCACTATTATATGCTTTTTTGCTTAGTCTTTAAAATGAATACCCAAGTAAAACAGTAGGGTATATAATAGCCCACTAGTTGAGCACCTATGGGTTGCTCATGTGGTTGGTAATAAAGGAAAATACAGTGGATTACATAGACATCACCCCCAGTGCCCAAGACTATCTAGCAGAGTTGCTTTCAAAGCAAGATGTAGAAGGTATTTCAGTCCGTATTTTTGTGACTGATCCAGGCACCCCAAACGCTGAAACTTGTTTAGCTTACTGCCGTCCAGATGAAGTTAAAATCACCGACGAGTTTTCAGACTTAGAGAAATTCCGAGTTTATGTCGATCCGGCTAGCGTAGACTATCTGGATGACGCCTTTATTGACTACAGTGCAGATCGTATGGGTGGTCAGCTCACTATCAAGGCCCCTAATGCTAAAATGCCTCAAGTGAGTGCAGATAGTCCATTAGATGCACAAGTTAATTACTACTTATACACCGAAATTAATCCAAGTTTAGCCTCCCATGGTGGCGATGTAAGTTTGGTCGGTGTAGTTGCTGAAGAAGATTGCAATGTGGCCGTACTAAAATTTGGTGGTGGTTGCCAAGGTTGTAGTTCTGTTTCCTTAACGCTCAAGGAAGGCGTAGAAAAAACCTTAATGGAAAGAATTCCTGGCATTGGTGCAGTTCGCGATGTTACAGATCACTCAAATACCGAAAACGCCTACATGTAGAGTGTAGGGTGTAGAGCTTTTCTTAAAGCAAAAAAACCAGCTCTAATTGCTGGTTTTTTTGCTTTAAAGAAAGTTTTAAGCTACCCGAGATCGTTTAGGTAAGCTCTGTTTCAATTTACTGGCGAGTTCACGCATGCTCGTTTCTGTTGTATCCCAATCTATACAAGCATCTGTGACAGAGACTCCGTATTGCAATTCAGATAAGTTTTGTGGAATAGATTGGTTACCCCAGTTAATGTTACTTTCAATCATAAGGCCAACAATAGAGTCATTGCCTTCATTAATTTGTTGCGCAATATTATCCATCACCAAAGGTTGGATAGAGGGGTCTTTACTCGAGTTGGCATGACTACAGTCCACCATGATATTGCCAGACAAACCGTCTTTTGCAAGCGCTTGTTCACACAAGGCTACATTCACCGAATCATAGTTTGGCTTGCCACCACCTCCACGAAGCACTACGTGGCCATACTGATTTCCACTAGTGCGAGTAATCGAAACTTGGCCATGAGGGTTGATGCCTAAGAACGAGTGGGGTGATGCCATAGATTCTAACGCATTAAAGGCAACCGTTAAGCCACCGTCAGTGCCATTTTTAAAACCAATGGGACAGGATAGGCCAGACGACATTTCGCGGTGGGTTTGAGATTCTGTGGTACGTGCGCCGATAGCTGCCCAACTCCACAAGTCTGATTGATATTGAGGTGAAATAGGGTCCAGTGCTTCTGTAGCCAACGGTAAACCCATAGCTGATAAATCGAGCATGAGCTTACGGCCAATGTGTAAACCTGTTTCAATATCAAACGTACCGTCTAGGTGAGGATCATTAATAAGTCCTTTCCAACCCACTGTAGTACGCGGCTTTTCAAAATAAACCCTCATGACAATGTAAATGGTATCTTTCAGCTCGTTTGCTAATGCTACCAAGCGGCGTCCATAATCTAAAGCAGCTTCTGTATCGTGGATAGAGCAGGGGCCTATTACCACAAATAAACGGTG
>Ga0307994_1001827_pt1 | contig 12384 bp, 8 predicted proteins | sample EllFjometagen261_FD_203171 | JGI IMG/M metagenome (GOLD analysis project Ga0307994, IMG submission 203171) | Marine microbial communities from Ellis Fjord, Antarctic Ocean - #261 | ecosystem: Environmental > Aquatic > Marine > Unclassified | place: Southern Ocean | collected 2014-11-02 | reverse complement strand
TGTGAATTAATGGATCCACCTACATCTAAATTATGGGGTTTGCATCGATAAGCGTTAGTTAAATCTAGCCTACCTACAGTATCCCTTATTACCTGCAAGTTTTCAGCTAATTTAATTACGTTTTTTTTTACAAAGTCAGGCATTTCACAACCGCATTTGCATTCAAATTCTTTTAAACTAAAGTTTTTAGTTATCTTCATCTGATTCTTTTTTACCAATCCATTTAGATGCAGTATAACCTATAGTTACAGCTAAAAGTATTATTTTTAAAGAACTTTCTAAAAAGGGTAATGTAGTTACCCCTACAGTCAGACTATTTATCATGTATAATTTCATATCAGTTTTAAACATATCTATTAATTTTTACACCCGCAGGCTTTAGCTGGGGATGGATTAACCTCTGGTACAATCGGTCCAGTGCCGTCAGCGCTTATTGATATTTTCATTCCTTCAGGAAATTCAACGCCCTTCCTTGCTTGCTTAATTCTAGTTGTAATTGGTATACCGTTCATTATTTTTTTATATATCGTTCTCCTCTTAATAACAAAGAATCTCTTCGTCTTGATTCTTTTTCTCTTGCTTCTCTTTTTTCTTGATAACGTATTTTTCTTTTTTCTTTAGCAATAGCTTTTTTAGCGTCTTTCTCCTTATTGTCTTTAGCAATTTCAGCTGGTGTTCTATTTAAAAGTTTTTGCTTTTTATCCTCAGCTTTTTTAGCTTTGTTTATAGCTTTTTGTTCAACTTTTATAATTTCATGTTCTTCGTTTTCCGCACCAACATCCCAACTACGCCATCCTAAACCTAATGCTATACGCTGCATAGTAGTATTGCGCGTATCAAAAGCTTCAACTATAGCGTTAATTTCATCTACAGCTCTACCTAGCGGAAGGTTTGTTGCCCCCTCAATATATTTACCCCATACAGAAAACTTAGGACTTAAATTAACTTTGCCATCTAAAGATACACCAAAGCCTCTATTCTGTATAACTTCTTTATTAAACTTTTTACCCTTAATTCCTGAATATATTTTACCAACTTTAGAGCCTATGGGAGGTGCTAGGTTAATAGCTTGAATAATGGTGTACCCATGATCAGCTTTAAAGCCTTTTTCCTCCTGTTTGTTATATTCCATTATAACATTTTTAATAGTAGCTAAGACGGCTCCTGGTAAGCCGAAGCCTCCTTTAAAAGTTGTGTCTATTATACCATTTGCCATTCTTGTTAACTTCTTTTCCTTTAGTTTTTGTGCATCTTCTTCAGTAGGTTCTTCATCGTCAAATCCAGGCAATAAAGCAAACAAAGCATTAGATAAAGCTGTAAATATTATATTTTGTATAGCTCCGTAATATACTATTTTACTTATATTAGAAAAATCACTTTGCATTTGGGATTGACCAGGCATTCTTCTTCTATTATAAATGTCTTGAGCTGATTTCTTTATAGATCTATTTAATTGTATAGGTGTATTTTGAAAAGCTAAAAACAATCTACCAACTCCACTTGCTTGGTCAGAAGAAATTAAAGCTGGATCACCAGACTGTTGAGTTTCTTCAGATATTTCGCTAAAATCTTCAAAAGCTTTGGCTTCAGCATCCGCTTTAGTCATGCCTTGACTTATAAGAGTTTTTATTCTATTACGATAAAAAGTAGCGCCTCCGGCCGCAATAGCAAAACTATCTGCCATTTGTGTAGGTAGGAATCCTTTTTTAAGCAACCAACTTAAAGCCGCGGTAGCTTTATTCTTAGAACCTTTAACAGCACTAGCAATTTCCGCTTCGTTTATATCACTCTTCAATCCAGATCTACGTTGCTTTAACTTAGCTGAATTAAAAATTGTTGCAAAGTCTTTCCAGTATTGTGGTTGATTAGCAAATGCTGCTGCTGCTTTAGCAGGATTATTGTCACTCCAGTTTAAAAAGTTAACAGTAGATAACGTTTGTAATAACGCTGATCTTCTATTAAAAAACATGATAGCACCAATAGAATTGTTAACCCAGTTATTAAATATATTTTGATTCTTAGAAGCTCCAGCCGGACGATTAGTTCCATTTTTCATTCTATATATAATATCCTCTAAAGCATTTCTATGCCTTGTACCATATAATGCTTCTACCTTATTAAGATTAGTTTCGCTAAATATAACATCAACATTTTCTATAAACTCTGATATATAATTTTTTCTACCAACCTTTTCTGTCATATTACCTAAGTCAGAAAGTATTGTTTGAGCATCCCAAAAAGCACCTGGCTTAATCCACGCTGATTGTTTAGACACTAACAACGCTCCGTCTGCATAAGCTTGAAGATCTGGATTATTATTTATATGTGCTAAAAGTTTCTTTTGATCTCTCTTTGATAAACCTGGAATTTCAAATCCAGCTTTAGTCCATAAATAAACTCTTATAGCTTGATCATTTGTGTAATCACCGCTTTCAATAAGAGTACCTAAACTTTTAACCACAGGTTTAAACATTTTATTTAATGCTACAAAATCATCTTTCATTGTTTGTCTAGACAATTCAATTTCTGCAATACCTTTAAAGTAAGGATCTAGTAAAGTTTCTTTAAAAAACTTTTGATCAGCATCCCCCTGTCTACCTTTACCTGCAAAAGCATACGACGTTAGCCCCTTAAAGTCATTCAACGAACTAGGCATCCATACTTTAAATTTACCTTTAGAAGCTCCTCTACGTTTAGCCACTACCCTAGAAAATTCAGCTTCAGAAGTTACTCCTTTACTGCGTTCAAGCATGTCATTAAAATCTTTATTTAATTTCACACTAGGCTTATAGGTAGTGCCTTCTTTTTGAACTGGGGGGAAATTCGCTTTCTTACCTATCTCAACCGCTGTTCTGATAGTTTGTTCCAATACTTCTAGAGCAGGTCTTGCTGGCTGTAAATCATTTGTAAATACATCATTAACTCGAGCATCACCTAATAAAAGTATTCTTAAAGATTTGTAAGAATTGTTTTTACCGTAAACATCAATCTCGTCTAAAGTTTGTCTATTCTCTAACCATTGATCATGAAATTCAAATATAGCAGATATTTTATAATTAATTTCTTGCTGAGATTTTTCACCAAAAACTAACTCTAATATTTTATACATGCTACTTGCATTGTCTGCTAAGTGTTCTCCTTTTAATCCTCCTTGTTCGCCATCTTTAAACGTTATATACGAAAGACCAGTCAAACCTCTAAATCCATCTTTTATAGAAGTCTGAGCTTGTAGTATAGCCGCTGCTGTTACCTGAGATATTTTTCCATCTCTTGCCGCATTAACTATATACTTAGCTAAATATTCACCAACAATTTTATTCGCAACGTTTGCGTTGTTTACTTGTTCTAAATATTTTTCTACATATAAAGCTTTCTTTTCGTCTGCAGTAAGGTCTGATTTAAGTATTTTACCAATCTTACCCATCAAGCCAGAGCTGGAATTCATAAGAGCAACATTTTTTAAAATGTCAGGATCTATGCCTGATACATTTACGCTACTTTGTTTAGCTTTAGCAGCCTGAAGATCTGAATAATATTTACCGGTTGCTCCTGGTATTTTAACTTGCTTACCTTCTAATGCTGATAATAACTTATCTACTTTACTGGAAGCCACGTCTAGCATTGAATTATGAAAACCAAAAATGTCTACATTACCTAAAGCATCGGATATATCTTTTGGTAAATTTGCAACTAACCAAGCAGCATCTTTAGCCACTAAGTCTTTGTCAACTAATGTAGCTTTTTTCATTTGATCTTTAACTTCTTGAGGTATGTTCGGATCAGATTGAAACCGCTTCATAAATCCATCAACTTTAGCAGTGTCTACTAAATCACCGTCAAATGCAATTTTTATTAAGAAGAGATCTGCTTCAGATATATTTGTTATTTCCGGAGCAGTCATATCTGCAAAATCAAATCCACCTTCTTTTTGTAAGTATCTTACAGCAGCGCCCATTGCTTGAACTTGCTTTGGTGTTCTTATTTTTATACTAAACTTAACATTTCCTCTTTCGGCTTGTTTAGTTATGTTTGCTACAAGATTATCTAATCTTTCTGAACCTAGTCTTTGCTGATTAGCTTCAAAAGCTTTGCTTAATTCGCTGTCTTCGCTTTGTAATTGCTGAGTAAATATATCAAATGAAACCTCTTCAGCTAATGCTTTAGCTAAAGATTCTTTACGCCCTCTAATTGGATTGCCTTTAGCATCTAATATATAACCTAAAAAAACTTCATCACTTATATTTTGAGCTACATTTGGTAATCTACGAACTATTTCAGCTCCAGAGGTTTTACCGGCATTGTTAGTGTTAACAGTTTCTCTATCTATCTTTTTACCCTGCCAGTCAGAAGTAAATTTTCCGTCAACTTGCTTTTGTATTGCTCCAGGCATAGCTCCCATTAACCAAGTAGTAGTCATGTTTTCTAATATAGCTTTCTTATTCTTTAACAAGAAGCTTTCTAGTTCGCCGCCTTTTTTACTACCCATTGCTTTTTTCAAATCAATGTCAGCTTGCTTACCCATTTCTTTTTTAATCTCAGCTATAAGAGGCGTTATAGTCTTGTTCAAAGACACTTTAGCATCCATTCTGGATTTTAATGTTCTTACAGTCTTCAATACTTTGTCCATAATGCTTCTAAGGACGTCACTGCTCAATAGTTTGCTTTCTAATAAGTTCTTATACTTAGGTCTTTGAATAGTCTCTGTAGAGCTGCTAGAATTGTCCGCTACTTGTTTAGCTTCAGGACTGTCTATACTTGTTTTTTCTTTAGCTTCTCTTTGTTCTATAGCTAAAGATTTTTTAGCATCTAATTTACCAAAATTAGTATTTGCAAATATAAATTCACCAAAAGTAATAGGCTGACCATTTGCTTTTTTTCTTACAGCTTCCGGATCATAGTTTATCAATCTATCCTGAATGCTTTCCATAGTTTTTTCTGCTACTTCTTTACTTTCTGATCTAGATTTAATATAATTGCTTATTACACCGTTAGGCATAGTAGCTTGATATATTTTATTAAATACTTTTCTATTTTGAAAATCTGCTTTAGTTTTTACCGTATCAGGGACAAGAGCGTTTATTGTTTCTAGAACTGTTCCTTTTGCAGATTTCTTTATACTGCTTTTATTAGAGGTAACTGATTCATTACCTTCCGCAAAAGTATTTAATGAACGGGATAACTTAGCTTTATCAAAATCTCTGTTATAATCTTTTATAAAATTAAGTACATCTTTTGAACTATTAAACTTTATTTTATTATACCCCAACGCATTACCTGCTCTTCTAATTACGTCCGCTAGCTTTGTTAAAAAAGTTTCGTTTATAACAACTTCTTTATTTGTTACTGCTTCTGAAAAAGTAGTTAATACCTCTTCATAAAAATCGTTTTCATTAAAATTATCTTCTGGATTTAAAAGTTTTGCCTCGTATTGCTGAAGTCTTAATTTTAATTCAGGACTTTGTAAATCAGAATTTTCTTTTATTTCAGCAAGAAGTAAGCTTCCCATGGTTTTTGCCATGTCTGGGTTTTTAGCAAAAGCTTGCTTCAATACCTTATGTAAAAACTCGTGTTGACCTGTAGTAACTACCTTATCATCTAAAGCAGAATCTTTATTTACTACTAAATATTCTTTGGTTGAATCATTTTTATCTGTAATGAATGCTCCGTAATTATCTTTTTCAGCTTCAGCTTGCTTTTCAGTACGTCCTTGCTCAATTAAAAATGCTTTTGTCTTGTCACTAGCAGTTCCTGTATCATCTGTTTCAAAAACAACAGCTTCACTATTGTCATTGAATTGGTCTAGCAAAGAAGTTAATTTAACTATATCACTATCAGCATTAGCTTTGGCTAAAATGTTTTGCTTTTCATCATTTAGATTATCAAACTCAATTTGCTTAGTCTTTAAAAGAGATGCTTTAATGTCGTCACTAGCTGTTTTATCTTTACTAATAGCGTCAGCTTCTGCTTGTATTACTGCTTTTTGTTTATCTATATCTATAAGATTTGTTTTTTGGCCATCATCTAATCTGTCTATGCCGTCAAACTGTTCAGCTAGTACATTTGTATTAGCTTCCTGTATTTTGGTACTAGAATCTTTTAGATTTTTAATAACAACATCAGATAGACCTGGCTTAGCTAATTCTAATTCAATCTTATTAAGCATTTGAACATTGGCTAAAATCCTAGGTCTCATGTCTTCTTTAGTAAACGGATCCAGTAACTTAGCTCCTACTACAGGCGCTTTGTAAACAACTCCGCTCATAAAGGCTCCAGAAGCAATCGCGTTTGAAACACCATCCCAAATATGTACTTTTTTATTTTCTAATAAAAACATATCTGTTACGTTCCCTCCTAATTGGTTTATACCTTCCGCTGCACCTTCAGAAAACGTATCTATAAAATAATTTTTATTTAAAATTCTATCTGAGATATACTTACTAGCTTCTTTTACAATGTCATTATTTTTTTTAAAAATAGAAGTAATACCTTTTAATTGCCCTAAACTTACATATTCAGTTGCGAATTCCAATCCACCAACTAAAGCTGGAGCTGCAAACATTTGCCAACCATTATATTCGGCCGTACCATCTTTAATAGCCCCCATCATATCGGAATATTTACCACCAGCAGCACTAGTAGACATAATCCCTAAAGACGCGGCAGGCACTGCAACCATTAAAGCTGTATTAAGAGCTTGATTACTCACCATGTCTGTTCCCCAGTAAGCAAAATCACTTACAGAGTTTATGTCTCCTACTTCTAAAGGCAATGCAGCATAACCTCTTAAATCTTTACCAGCTTCTAACAAAGCATCTCCTCCAAAATCAAACACACCAGACATAGCTGATACCGTTTTGTCAGGAGAAACACCTGTAATTATAGACTCTGTGCTAGTTACTAACCATTCAGGAACACTAAGTACTCCTCCAATAGTTTCACCTATAGTAGCGGCTACATTAAGGCCGGCTATAGCGGTTAACTTGTAACTTCTTTTAGTTACATCTAATATCGCTGAATTTTCAGCATTTTTTTTAACTAAGTCTTCTATGCTGTTTTCGTAATATTCTTTATAATTAGCATTTGCAGCAACAATATTTTCATATAAATATTGATCTTCTTTAACCGCAGCTAATCTTTCAATTTCACTGCCATATGTGCTTGATCTAATTTTTATTCTTTGTTTTTGCATTAACTCAGAACTTTCCCTAAATAACTCAAGCTTTACTAATCTATTTTTTAATAACTTTTGATCTGCAGTAGCTACTGTTTTTGTAACTTTATTTATGTAATCCATCGTAGAACCTACGCTAGTTTCCACAAAGCTGCTTTCATTAGCCCGAGCGTAATCTTCTATGTTTTTACTATAAGAAGCATTTCTTCGATGCTTTATATACAAGGCTTTAGCTAAGTCTAATACGTTTTTTTCTTTTCCTTTACCACCTAATTGTGCTTGAGCCTGTGTTACAAAAGTGTCATAATCTTCATTCTCAATTACACGTTCTCTACCTTTGTCAAACTTATCAACCTTCATCCATTTAGTAGGCCTCTCGTTTTGAGGTACAAATGTTTTAGCTGCGTAATCTTCGGTTTCTAATAACTGAACTTCTTCATTAACAAAATTGTCTTTAATTGAAGTAAGAACATTCCTTGCTGCTATTAGGTTTTTATTTGGTTCTACCTTTGGTTCTCTAATTCCTTCAGTACCTATATTTTTTGCGTCAAAACCAAAAGCTTTAACATAGCCTTCAAAAGTATCAGGCTTTAATCTATTGTATTTATCTCTAGGGTTGTCTTCAACACTTTTTAAATAAGTGTCTTCAAAAACTCTACCTCCATCTTTGAACTGTATAAATCTTCTTTTTGATGGCGGCTCAGCATACGGATCTTCAAAATCAAAATCTGCTATAGGCTGAAAATCTTCCATTTCAACACCTAAATTAATATTGCTGTTATTTTCTGGTAAATCCGAAGAACCATCCTCCAAATCTAAAACCGTACCCAATGGTGCTTGATTGTTTTCTGGAGTTGCAAACGCACTTGTTCCCGCAGCCCCTTTTTGAAAATCCGAATTAGTATAACCGTATTTCTTAGCCCAATCTTCCACTTCTATTCCAAGTAAAAGGGCATTCTCAGCAGCCTCTTCGCTTGATACAGTTTTATCTTCTTTAGTATATGACATATTATTTTATTTAATTATTAATATTTTGATGCTGGTAATGCTGCTATTAATTCTTCATTTGTTTTATAACCGATAGGGTAACCATCAGCGTTTGCTAAAGGTTTTCCATTCTTATCTCCAAGAAACCATATAAATCCGTTTTTTCCAACATTTGTTGCTTTAAGTATAGTATTATTAGCTCCTTCTATATTAATATATCCATCTACACCGGTAGTACCATTCTTTATGTTTGTTATCATTGAAGCATATTGTCTTTTAGATGCTTTTTGAGCCGATGTTAACATATTGTTTTTACGTTCTCTTTCATTTTCTGCTTGATTAAAACCAGCAACAGAAGTATCTATTCTAGCTTGTACTAAAGCATTTATAAATTCATTTCTAGCTTCCGGCATTCCGTAGTTAGGATCATCTGTTAATTTTTTTAAAATACCAGAAGTAGGCAATTCACTTTGATAATCATATAACATTGAAGTTAACGAATCTTGATTTTGTAATTTTTGTTCTAATTGAACTCTGTAGGATTTTAAAGAAGGATCATCACTACGAATAATTGTTCCAGCTTTAAAAGCGTTTTCATTATCTTGTAGTATAGTAGAAGCTAATTTATAATCTTTTAATATAGGTTGATTAGTTTCATTATATGTAAATTGCTTACCTTGAATATCAAACCCAAGGTCACCGCTTTCTTGAATAATAAAAGGAGCATCATATCCACCTTCGCTTTTAGTAAATTTTCTGTCATCGTTTTCGTCATAAAATCCATACATTTGAGCAATGTCCGCACCGTCTTCTTTATTAGTGCCATCTGAATATATTCCGTCTAATTGCCCTTGAGCATAATCTACTTTACCTTTCTTGTAAGAAGCTAATTGTTTAGCTAAATTTGTAAAACTGTTATTTACATTTTGCATGATATCCACTTGCTCCATGTAAGCTGGATCTGTAGTATCTTCAAATTGTGCCGCTAATTTAGCTGCTGCTGCGTATTTAGATCTTTTATCAACCAAAAAATTACGCATAACCTTTGTTTCCCCTGCACTAAAGCTAGTGAAATCCATATCGGTTTTCATTTTGCCCATAGCGTTATTTACCGATGCTTGTATTGCTTTGTTCTTAGCAATAGTTGGATCTACAAAAGATTGTCCTCCATCACTAGATCCCATTCCATCAGAAACAGCTTTACCTATATCTAAAAATTTATTAGCCGAATCTTTAGCACCTTGTATTAATTGATTGTTTGCCATATTTTTTAATTTAATTACCGCCTATCTCCGTACCTGCAAGAAGGTTAAAACCCATATCGGTTGCCATTCCTAATCCACCTTTAGCAACGCCTGCAACACCTCCTACAATAGATTTAGTAGCCGCATCCCTAGCTGCATTAGCTGCACCTAATCTTTGCTGAGACATACCTAACATTGTATCAGTTTTATCTTTTTCAGCAGCCCTTGCTCCGTAAGCTCCTTGTATTTCCTGTTGATTTAATTGGCCTTGCATTTGTCTTTCAGCAGATTGATTACTAGCTTCCTGATTACCAATACTTGCCGCAGCTCCTTGCGCGTTTTTAGATTGCTGTCCAGCCATAGATTGAGCTAACGCTGCAATTCCAGATCCTCCGGCTGCACCTTGAAGCTTATCCATAGTGTTTGCCATTCCTGCTTGCTGTTGTTGATTTATAAAGTCGGCTTCCTGAGTATTAACGGTTAAATCTTCGTATACATTTTCTTGATTCATCATTAAGTTAGAGGTATCCGCTCCTTCCATTCTTGATTTATTTTTGTTAAACTCCGCTTGAGCTTTTCTTTGCTCTCTTTTTCGAGCTCCGCTGCCTATAATTCCTCCTGCTATTCCAGCAAGACCTTGTACAGCTCCTAGTAATGGTATCATAATTTAATTGTTTATGTTGTTATTATTACGTATTATTTACTACTCTCAAATACTTGTGAACCAACTAAGAACAACTCCGAATAATCTTCAGAATCATTCATAAATTGCATTTCTGCATAGTATCCCTTTAGATTACTAGTGTTAACTTTAGCTGTTTTGCTAAATAGAATAAAACTAGTTAATACAGGTCTAACTTGGCTTGCACTTATTTCAGCGGTAATAGACGTTGCTGTCAACGCTGTTATTAAACCTATAACTTTAATGTCTTTACCATTAATATCGTTAGTGTAATAAACAGTATCGCCTATTTGAACAGAAGCGTTTAACGGCTGTAAGAATGTTAATGTTATTGAATCCATATTTATTTAATTTTTATTGACATTGCCAAATGCTTGTGACAACTCCTTGAGCACTAGTTGTTCCTGTTGTATTCGAGTTTGCACCATCAAAATTTCCAAAACCTCTATGATTAGCCCATGAAACAGTTTGTGAACCAGTAGTCGATCCTGCGTAAATTGTATCGCTAACTTGAGGTAAAGTTCCAGTTCCGTTATGGTATAAAAGCGTATCACACACAACGTTACACGTACCTTCTTTCTGCGCAGAGGTTCCTGGTGTAACAAAAAATGGAGAAAGATTACCTCCACATGATGCGCATGCGGCGGTAGCTACTAAACTTGAGGCTGTTAATTGTCTATAATTTGGCATATTTGTTTTAGTTTATTGGAGGATTAGTACACGTTATCGCGTTGTCATCGCTATAGAATCCAACTGCAGCTTGTGTTTGTAAAGTGTTAGTTGTATATAAAAGACCTGTAACACTAGCTAAGTTTGGCACATTTAATCCAGCCACAAATACCACCGATGAAGTTGATGTTGCACAGCATAAAGCATTTTCAGTGGTTGCGTAACATAAAGATAATTGAGTAGAATCTGGTAAACAAGTTGGACATGCTGTCGATGCCCCTAATGCACTTGCTGTTTGTTGTCTGTAATTTGCCATTTATTTTTTAATTGTTTTTAATTGTTTTTTTATGGAGTAAATTCTACGTAAAACCCATTCGCAGCTCGTGTTAAATCTGAATTATATATAACGGTAGCATTGGTAAAAGTTTCGCCTTGTAATATTTTGTAAGTACCTAATGTTCCGTTACAACAAGATGCTACATCCGTTGCACCGTAAACTAGTTGTAAAGTTTGGTATCCTGTAATAAAGTTATCTAAATTTAATACTCTAGTTAAGCTAGGAGTACCTGCCTGATCAATAACAACACTTAATTTTGCTTCTAATGTTTTTGGATTGCTTACATTATTTATTGTATACTTTGCTAAACTAACATACGAATTATATGTTAAATCAGTTGGGAAAAAACCTCCACCCGCTCCACTCCAATCAATTAGCGCAGGCGTTGTATTTAAAACTATATTAGTGGTAGAAGTTGCAGTAACTATATAAGACGGAGGTACAGGTACATTTTGAAAAGGAATAAATGTTTTTAGTATAACTGCTCCTACAGTTATATCGGAGTTAGTGCTAGAAAAACCAAAGCCTAATTGTGTGTCTATATATTGATTTAGCGTTATAACAGACGGTTGTTGACTAGCTGTTATAACGCCATTAGCTATACAACTACCTGTTGTAGTTAAAGTATATATTTCGTTTACAGTAGTGGCTGGGAAAACTAAAGTTATAGCTTTAACCCCTGAAGTATCTAAAACACCAACTTCATTTAGTAAAACTGTTCCTGCAGAATTTACAAGCGAAACATTGTACGATGCCCCTACAATACCGTTTAATGTATAAGTATTCGTTTGACCACCTGCTAATATAGTAGGACTTGACAATGGAAAACTGTACGAGTTTATACATACAGGAGGAGAGTATATCACTGCCGCATTAGCTGTTAAGCAGAGTTCATCTCCGCTAACACTTGTTTGTGGAAAACTATATACAACAGTAAAAATAACTTGTGTTAATTGATTAGCTGCATTGTAAGTCTTAGCGCTTGTAATAGTATAATTACTTAAATCCCCTATACTTAAAGCTAATACAGGCTCAATCTCAAAGTAATAGTTCGTGCTAGCCGTTGCGGTTGTAACAGAAACAGTAGCTACACTGCCAAAAATTCCGCTGCCAGTGTACGCTAAAGGTAAATTTGTAGGTTGCGAAACGTTTGATATGCCACAGCTATTAATTATGCCGCTAACTGATATTAAATTTTCTTCAGCAAAACCGGATGCGCACACAGCGATTAAAACGTCGTTTGCAGGCATTACGCTAGGAGAAATATAAGTAACAGTGCAATTTACATTATTTC
>Ga0307994_1001825_pt1 | contig 12388 bp, 14 predicted proteins | sample EllFjometagen261_FD_203171 | JGI IMG/M metagenome (GOLD analysis project Ga0307994, IMG submission 203171) | Marine microbial communities from Ellis Fjord, Antarctic Ocean - #261 | ecosystem: Environmental > Aquatic > Marine > Unclassified | place: Southern Ocean | collected 2014-11-02 | reverse complement strand
ATGCCAGCGGCCTTCAATATCAACCTCGATGGGTGAGTTCTCTCTTTACTTAGAGACCATCACCATAGCCGGGCGAAGCACTCGCCCATGCAGGGTATAGCCCTTCTGCATGACGGCGATTACCGTGTTCGGCTCAGATTCGGTGTTTTCCTGCATCGACATAGCCTGATGAAGCTGCGGATCGAACGGCTCGCCTAGGGGGTCAACCGTCTCGATAGCGAACTTCTTAAAGCAATCGGCAAAGCCCTTCACCGTGAGATCCACTCCCTCGCGAATCGCTTTGATGGCTTCATCCTCGCTGTTGCTGGCGGCCTCCTGCGCTCGCTCCAGATTGTCCATGACAGCCAACAGTTCGATGCAAAGTTTATCCTGGCCGTATTTATGCGCCTTCTCAATGTCCTGCTCGGTGCGACGGCGCAGGTTCTGCATCTCCGCCTGAACACGCAGTAGGTCATCTTTGGCGTTCTGTGCCTGCCCTAGCGCAACATCCAAAGCCGGATCACTTTCGCTGCCTTCTTCGGGGGCATCCTCGGATTCAGGCAGGTCGGTCTGCTCTTCGTTTGTCTGTTGTGTTGTGTCTTGCTCTGCCGCCTGAGAATCCTCGGGCGCTTCAATCTCTGATTCCTGATCTGGAGTCTGCGTGCTCATGACGTCCCCTGCCTGAATTAGGTGATTCGATTACTGTGCGTATTTATGGCCTGCCAAGCAGACGATGACCCGTATATGGGGTCTTGAGGAGAGGTTTCAAGCAATTACAGGCAATTCCAAGAAATATTCTTCAGTGACTATTCTCACGACCCGAACCACAGGTAAATTAGCTAAGTTGTTGCCAAAATAAGCTGCAGGTATTTAATTGCAAATTTTGTGCATTGTTGGACCCTCTTCCAATATACTTTGGGACTATGCTGCAACAACTATCCATTCAGAATTACGCCACCGTCGACACCCTAGAGATCGAGTTCAAAACTGGCATGTCGGTGATATCCGGGGAAACCGGGGCCGGAAAGTCCATCATGCTTGGCGGTCTTGGCCTTACACTCGGTGACAGAGCAGACAAGGGCATAGTTCGCACCGGCGCAAAAAAGGCCGACATCTGCGCTGCGTTCGATATTTCCAACATTCCTGCTGCCCAAAATTGGTTGAGCAAGAACGACCTCGAAGAAGAATCCGACTCGGGCTCTTGCCTGCTGCGCCGCGTAGTCAACGCCGACGGCAGATCGAAGGGCTACATCAATGGCTCGCCGGTCACCATGGCGTCATTGAAGTCACTAGGCGAGATGCTTCTCGATATTCACAGCCAACATGAACACCAATCCCTGCTGCACCGCGCCACTCATCAGCGCCTGCTCGACGATTTCTGTGTCTCCGCAAAACATCTCGCTGCGATGCAAGCCACTTACAAGCAATGGCAGAAGAATGCGCAAATGATCGAGGCGCTGAGTAACCGCTCGCAGGAAGATTCGGCACAGACACAGCTGCTCTCTTATCAATTGACTGAACTAGATGAACTCGGCATTGCCGTTGACGAAGTACCCAAGCTAGAAGCGGAATTTAAGTCATTGAACCACGCGGATGAGACAGTAGCCTCGGTGCACTCAGCACTGACTCACTGTGGCGGCGACGATGAGAAAAATGCCACCGCTGCACTGCATCAGGCACTGACGGCGCTCAACGAATTGCCGGAGAAGAACGCCCGCCTGACCAGCATCATCGAGCTGCTAGAAAGCGCCTCTATCCAGCTGATTGAGGCGGTGTCTGATCTGCGTGCCTTCGCCGATGAATTCGAGGCAAACCCAGAACGACTCGACCAGGTCAACACACGCCTTGGCTTACTCCATGCAATCGCGCGCAAGCACAAGGTCAAACCGAATGAGCTAGTACAGGTCATCACAGACTTAAGGCAGCAGCTGAACCTTATCAAGAACAGCGATGCCGAACTCGAGAAGCTGGAAGCCGCCGACAAGCAACTACGGGTCGACTACCTCAAGTCCGCCGGCGAGATCAGCAAGCAACGCAAGAAGGGCAGCAGCAAGCTCGCCAAGCAGGTCAATGAACAGCTCAAGCAGCTGGGTATGCCTCATGCGAGCTTGGAAGTGCAGTTACTCGCAACCCAGAAGGACAAGCCCGCCACGAATGGCTTGGAAGTCGTTGAATTTCTAGTGAGCACCAATCCAGGCCAGGCAGCGAAGCCTCTGATCAAGATAGCCTCGGGCGGTGAACTCTCCAGAATCAGTCTCGCGATACAGGTAATCACCGCACAGACGTCACATATTCCAAGCCTGGTATTCGACGAGGTTGATGTAGGTATTGGTGGTGGAGTCGCGAAGGTAGTCGGCCAGCTACTAAGGCAGCTTGCCCAGCGCACGCAGATTCTGTGTGTTACCCATCAGGCGCCGGTCGCGGGTCAGGGCCATCATCATTTCTTTGTGAGTAAGTTCACGAAAGCGGGATCGACGCTGACGCAGATAACTGAGCTTTCAGAGACTGAAATTGTGCGAGAAGTGGCGCGCATGTTGGGTGGCGAAGACCTGAGTGATGAATCACTCGCCCACGCCGAGAAGATGGTAGCTAGCAACTAGCCAGCCGTTATTCCTGCCTAGCTCACTCTATTCTTTGGCTTGGCAGTCTTTGCAGATGCCATAGAGATACATGCTGTGGTCGGTTATCCTAAAACCGTACTTCTCGGCGATCATCTCTTGCTGACTCTCGATAACCTCATCGTAGAACTCTTCAACGCTGCCGCATGTCTGACAGACGATATGATCGTGGTGGTCGATAGTGGTGAGCTCGAACACCGAACTGCCACCCTCGAAATGATGGCGCATCACTAAACCGGCCGATTCGAACTGCGTAAGCACTCGATAAACAGTGGCTAGACCCACATCTTCGTCGGCTTCGATAAGCGCCTTATAGACGTCTTCCGCACTTAGATGCTTGGTCTGGGAACTTTCCATGATTTGCAGAATCTTAACCCTGGGCAGAGTGACTTTGAGACCTGCTTTGCGAAGTTCCTGGTTTTCTGTAGCCATATCTCACTCTCAGTTATTCTTGATCACTCTTGATCACTCTTGTGATCAATGGGGGGGGGCTTGCACTTAGAGGCCGTGCCGCGGGTGGTTTTACTGCCTCTAGGAGTAGGGTATTATGCCTGCTGGCTGGGCTTGATGAAAGTTCGATGAAAGATTAAGCCCTCTGTTTCGAAGGTTTAAGACACAAAGGTGCAATAGTAACCTTACATTTACTAGGGACAAATGAGAGTGAGTCAACGACAGAATTATGAAACAAGCATTTAAAAACAGCGCTCTACTTATCTTAATGTCCCTGCTAGTGGCTTGCGGCAATTTCGGCAACATGGATTTTCCCGGGGTGTATAAAATATCTATTCCGCAGGGAAACATCATTACTCAGGAGATGGTTGATCAGCTTCGCCCTGGCATGACAAAAAGGCAGGTGATTTTTGTTATGGGTACACCGCTAGTGCGCGACCCCTTCCATCAAGACCGCTGGGACTATGTTTATAACTTTCAGCCCGGTGGCGGCGTGCGCGGCCAAGAGCGCGTGTCGGTGTTCTTCGTTGAGGACGCACTTATCAATTTCACTGGCGACTTTGTACCGACCAGTGAAACTGCCGAGACTGAGACTACACAAAGCATAGAAGAGACCAGTACTATTTAGGGTTCGCCAACCTTTCCGATCACCACTATTGGATCTCCTGTATTCACAGGAGGTGTGCCAAATAATATAAGCAATACACCTGATGCTGGCGCTGTAACAGTTTCCAACTCGTTGCCAAAATAGTCAGTAATCACACCCAATCTTGTTCCTTGAGAAACATAGTCGCCAGTCCTCACCAGCGGATCTGCATACCAAATACCTTCTTGCTCACTGTAAATTCGGGCTCTTTCGGCAATGAACAGAGGGTTTTCTAGTGGCTCTATTTCACCAGCAATCATGCTCAATTCACGCATGACGTTCATTGCGCCATCAGTGATAGGATCGATGTACACATTATCGATATTGCCCAATTCACCGGACTCGACGTCCATAGACGGTATCCCCAGCGTCACCGCTTGGGCACTGGTATAGATGGCGTCATCGACTGAATCATAAGACCCTGCAAACTGCACCACGGTTTCAAGACCAAAGGCCACTGCGATGCGTTTGGATTGCTGCACAACATCGTCACCGCCAGCCTCAGCATAGTAAGCGCTGTAAGAAGGCCGCAGGCTTTCGTTCGCATCGCCTGAGTGAATGTCGATTAAATAGTCAGCTGGTTTGATCACATGATTTGTTAGTGCATAGGCAATCCGCTGCGTTATTGTCCCGCGGAATTCCCAGGAAATGAGCGATTGAGATTTTTCAGATCAGTCGGTCCAAAATAGACTGTTCTACCGGTAAACGCCGGCATATTGGCGATGTGCACAACTACCAAAGTCCCCGACATCTGGGTTGGATCGAGCAATGCTGGCAGTTGCTGCATAGCAAGTATTGGCGAATACTCTGAACCATGAATTCCAGCGATGAGTGACAGAACTGGGCCTTTTTGATTACCGTGCAACACAGTAACTGGGATAAAAGTACCGCCATCACCATCAATTGGATCGATGGTGATTTCACCTTGCACCATCTCACCTGGCGCAACAAGCAAATCAGCTAATTCAAAAGAATTCACTCCGGTACTATCCTTAGCGATAGCGGCGTTGCTGACCAAGATTGCCGAGCCAACAATAAGCGCATTCAAGCTGTGAAATTTAGTTTTCACAAAACTCTTAACAATGCTTCTTCCAACTCTCATTTCCACCCATCCTATGACTCGCACTATTTGATTGACGTAGACCAACTGCCTAGAACTCAAGCCGTAATCCAATCTCAAATGCACGTCCTGGCGCGGGTGCTAAGTCTTTCAACAGCGACGTATGATGGCGAATCTCCTCATCTAGGAGGTTGTTAGCCTTGAAGAACAGCAAGGTCTGTGCACCGCTAAAAGGCAGATGGTAGTCCGCATAGAAGTTTAGTAGCGAGTAGCCATCAGTGCGCGTTTCTCCTATGCCTGTATCTGACTGGTTCTGCATCTGTGTCCAGCGCAGCTTGGTCTGCCAATTTAGATGAGAGTGCTGCAACTCGATGCCAACGCTCAACGGTGGAATGCGTGGTACGTTGCCAGAGCTATCAAAATCCGCTCGCACATAGTCACCAAACAAACTGACCTCGGTTAAATGATCACCACTACGGCGCAGCGGCAAATTGACTTCAGCCTCCATGCCGTAGAACAAAGCGTCATTTTGCTGATAGCGAGATATTTCAACCTCGTCTTGTAACACGCCCGAATCGAATAGAAAAATGTAGTCGGCAATGTCGTTGTAGTAAACATTAACTTCGGCATGCACATCGCCTATGTGTTTGCGATAGCCCACTTCGACATTCGTTGATTTCTCGACATCTGCATTAGGAAGGCCGATCTCAAAGCGCTGAGTAGCCGCATGTTCTACCAACATGTCAGCTGGCAATTCGCCACAGTTGGTACCGACATTTGAAAACAACTCCTCTACAGTAGCCGAACGTTGCGAATGCGCGAGAGAAAACAACAAGTTCGCCTGTTCACTAAAACGCCAAATCGCAGAAGTAGATCCACTCCAGCTGGTGTCGTTAGCATCGCAGTTACCTCGGCTTTGATCTAGGCTGCGTCGCTCGCCACGCAGACCGAACTCATAGGTTAGATCGCCAGAATCGATACTGTGTAGTGTAAATAGCGCAAGGGAATCAATGTCTGTCGCAGAAATAAAAGCCTCTTCGCCAACTGCCGAGAATTCACGCTGTGAAAACTGCAAACCGAATACTCCTTCACGCGACTCAGTTCCTGCCCCATGCAAAACGAATCGCCCCTCAACACCGTCCTGTTCAAACAACGTCCCAATCTCACCGCCAGGCTCAACCTCGGCGTGCTGATAGTCGACGCTTGCCAAACGACCGTGGAGCTCTTCAAACCAACCACTTAATGGCAGCGACATCTCAATGTCTGCTCGTTCTTGCTCCATGGCAATGCGCACACCACCCTCTTCATCAAAGTGTTCGTCCTCATGCTCATCTTCATGCTCATCTTCGTCGTGGTCCTCGTCTTCGTGTTCTTCTTCATGACCATGGCCTGGAATGCCGTATTCATTTTCTAGGCGATTTACAGAGAAGCCGATGTAACCTTCATCGAATACCCACGAGGCACCGAATGTTTGCGTGTTAGCACGAGTGCTGGAATTGCTGATACGCCCGCGACTTTCTAGGAGTTCTTCCAATTCTTCTTCGTCCGCAATATTCACAGTATTGGGATTAATAGCGAAACCGGGAATCTCAACATCGTTGCTCTCGCGATACACACCATCAAGATGCCAGGCAATGTTGCCTGCCCCACCCTCCAAACGGCCAACCGTTACCTGCTGATTGGATACGCTGTTATAGCGCGACTCGACTATGCCGGTTACAGCATCGGGCACGCTAGTAGGAATGCGGTTATCAATCACGTTGACCACACCACCAATTGCGCCATTTCCATACAGCAAAGTTGCAGGCCCGCGAATAACTTCTATGCGCTCGGCCAACGCTGGCTCGAGGCTATTGGCATGGTCGGCACTGATAGCCGAGGCATCGATGTTGCCGACACCCCCCTGCAACACTTGCACGCGATTGCCGCCTTGACCGCGAATTACCGGCGACCCAACACCGACACCAAATGACGCGGTAGTCACACCAACTTGGTCTTGTAGCATCTCGCCCAATGTGGCGGCAACTTTCTCACGAAGCTCCTCACCCGTTAGAATATTCACCGGCATCGCTGTATCTGCGCGGCTTCGATGCAAGGTTGAGGTGACAATCATCTCCTCGATATTGGGTTCACTGTGTTCAAGTTCTTGAGCAACAAGCTCAGCATTAAACAATAGGGGTAGAACAGCGCCGACAACACGGCCGGACTTCTTTAAAGTAAATTTCATCACAAATCTCACACATTACGAACAGGCAACTAGGGTGTAATTTATCCATCGAACAAGAACAACGGCCTGAATAAATCAAGACTGTTCAAAGTCGATAGACGACCAAAGAAAGTTAGCTGTAAGCGGGAGGAGCGCGCGCGTTAGCGCGGATGATCTCGGTAGAGGAATGGCCTTGAATGAGCGCCGCATAGGCCTGAGCACTGGGTTGCTGACTTAGGCTGGGAGCCTTGGCAACGGCGGCGTCATCTAGCGAACCAACCTTGAGACAGATCTCGCAATCGAACTGGGCTTGCAGATCGGTATCGTGGCTGTGGCTGTGTTCTACAGCCTGAGCAAACAGCAGAAAAACACTCAGCACTGCCATCAGTGGTAGCGACTTGAGCGCCATCATCTGCTTGCGAATGCTACACACTGACTCAGTGCTCGTTGGTGTTGCTGATTGCATATTGAATTACATTATTGTTTTTTAGAAATTACTTCAACGATACTCTTAACGTAAAAAACCCTACTTGTGCAAGTAACATTTTATTTATTTTTTTCAATAACTGTTCTTGTTTCTTATTTAGCAATCCGTTCGGCCATTGCCTGCAAGGCATCAACACCAACAATATCTTGCGCCAAAAGAAAAATATTTTGCCGTGAAATTTTCGGCAGAGCCTTTGTCAAAGTAGCCATGTGTGCTTCTTCTTGAGCACGACGCTCTTCAAGAAAACCGCCCTCGCCCTTCGGTGAGCGCTTGTTTACCACCAAGCAATCGACGCTTATCTTCGCCTTCTTCAACTGCTGTTGTAACTCGATAGTTTCCAACACCGGCAAGCGCTCGGCGGCCAGCACGATCACAAAGGAAGTCTGGTTCTTATCAGAAATCTTGTCGCGCAGTGTCGTAAAGCGAAGCCGTCGTCTATTCAACAGACTACGTATGCCTGACTCGCGAGACTTGTCTTCGTCCGCCGCATCATTGCCAAAAACTTTGTCTTCAACACTGGAATCCCTGCCCATGCCGCGCACAATCTCGGCAAATTTATCGGCTTTCTCGCGGCGCTCAATTAAGCCCTCAGTCCAGGCCGACATCATCTCCGGCAGCACCATCAGACGTGCGGTGTGGCCGGATGGCGCGGTATCGAAAACAATAAGGTCATAGTCCTTAGTGCCCTGCTCAACTACTTCGGCGATGCGCTCCAGTATCGCCGCCTCTTGCATGCCCGGCGCATCTTTGGACAAGGCCATGTGCTTGTCCACTTCGCTACGCAGCTGAATCGGCATCAGCCGATGTAAGGAGTTGGTGATCTCTTGCATGTGTAGCTTAACGGTCTCGGCTGGATCCAGCTCCAGACCATCCAGGCCAGCGGCGAGGCGAACCGGTTTCGACCCGATCTTTCTGTTAAACAGATGGCCGAGGTTATGGGCCGGGTCTGTAGAGACCAGCAATACCTTTGCACCCTCGTTGGCGCGCGCCAAGGCCGTGGCGGCCGAGATAGTCGTCTTACCGACGCCTCCCTTGCCACCGAAGAAGAGTATTTTCTTTGAGCGTGCCAGTTCTAACAACAAGAGACGTGATCCAAGGGTGAGCGCTCCATGCCCATGCGAACATGCCAGTCATGAAAACGGTCATAGACGATGGGGAGTAATTCCATAGTGTAAAAGGCAGCCGGGTTGGGTATGCCTAAGCTCTCTGCGAACACCAACAGCATGAATAGATCTTCTTCGTCACGCTGTGCACGGGCGAAGGAACGTCGGTAACCCGTGACGTAGTATTCATGCAGGCCTTTCTCGATGCGTTTGAGCAGGCTTTCTTTCTGTTCTTCCTCAGACATTGGCAGCGCCGAAATAAATGAATGGTGGATAGGGTTCTATTATGCGGTAAGACAGAACCTAATTTAAAAATTTCTACTGCTAAGCGTTTTTCACTTGCTTGGAAGTGCTTAGCAAACCCAACGCGTAGAATAGACTATTTCTACTTCTTTTTCTTCGCCGGCTGAGCAGTCTTGGCCCGATCTAATCGTGCCGCCTTCGGGTCGATCAACAGCGGCCGGTATATCTCGACACGATCGCCAAAGCACATCACATACTCATCGGGTTTCGGCCTACCTTTCCCATCCAACGGCTTGGAGAAAATGCCCATCGGATCTTTATCGATATCGATCTGTGAAAACTCAGCGGCTATATTAGATAGCCTCACTGCCTCTAGGGCCGTTGTACCTGCAGGGACTTTAACAGACACGATAAGTTGACGCTCTAGCGTAGCATAGGCGACCTCAACTGAAATCAAGGATTCCGGCTGGTCGTCACCGCTGGAATGGTTTGTAGAATAACTGTCACTCACTGCCATAGACCTCATGCGCACGTTGCACGATTGCATCGACTAAATTGTTCGCCGAATTACTAAACAGCTTTTCTGCCGCGAATCCCATCAACCCAGACTTGAACTCGAACTCCATGGACAGGGATAGCTTACAAGCATTGGTAGTCAAGGCATCGAATAACCACTGAGATGTAAATTGCGTGAAATTTCCCTCAACCAAACTCATATCGATTCGTTCGGGTCTGTGCAACATATTTTTAGTCGTAAACTGCTGACTTATACCCGCCTTGGAAAGGCGCAGTTCACCGACGAGTTCGGTGTCGGACTGACTCAATACCTTGGCTGAAATGCAGCCCTGCATGAACTTGGGATAGTGTTCGATGTCGTTCACCAGATCAAACATCTGCTGCGCAGAGTATTCGACCAGCGCGCTTCGGTTAATTGAGGTCATGGGTTAAAAATCATAAACGGAGTTACAGGTAGATCTGGTAAACAGTGCTTAAGAAAACCACCAGCAATACAACAGGAATTATAGTGCCCAAGGAAAAGTTGATGTACTTCTGCAGCAAGGAGCCTTCGTATGCCGGGTCGCCCTTAGACAGCTCCTCAGACAAACCACTCGTCTTCCATCTATAGGAGGCGAAGATACAAACTGTAAAACCTACCAGCGGCAAGATCGTCTCGTAGAACACATCAGACACCAGATCGAAGAAAGACTTGGTAACCCCGCCATAGCTCGTAAAATTGGTGAAGAAATCTGACATGCCCAAGGACATAGTTGCAGGAATCGCGAAAGCCGCCAGCAAGCCTGCCTGTAACAACACCGCTTTTTTACGACTCATCTTCAGCTCATCGATCCAGCAGGAGATAGGAATCTCAACTATCGAAACCAAGGACGTCAGCGCAGCAAAGAACACCAGCATGAAAAATATTAGCGCGACAATACTCGCACCGATATACCCCACCGCCATCTGCATGGACAAGAATATCTTAGGCAAGAAACTGAAGATCAGACCCACGCTACTGGTGGAGAGATCGTCGGTATTTGTATTCGGATCAAAGGCGAAAATAGCTGGCAAGATCAACAAGCCGGCGAAGAATGCGATGCTAGTATCGGCAATGGCAACCATGCGCGTCGACTGCGGAATATTGTCCTCGCGCCCAAAATAGGATCCGTAGGTAATCAAGATACCCATGCCTAGAGATAGCGAAAAGAAGGCCTGACTGAGGGCGCCATTAACAACTGTTAGGCTAACCTTGCTGAAATCTGGCACTAGATAATATTTGATGCCCTCTATCGCGCCATCCAAAGTTAGAACGAAGAGTGTTAGCAGGATCAACATCACCGCCAACGTCGGCATCAACACCCTAGCGAGCCGCTCGATACCGCCCTTCACACCGCCTAGCAAGATCGTAAAAACGATTCCCAACAATAGAATGAGATAGCCAAACAGAGAAGGCTTGGCAACCAAAGTGCCGAATGTCGCCTCATCCGCGAGTGTCTCAAGACCACCCGTTGCGATCTCTTTCAGATACACAACCAACCAGACAGTTATCACCGTGTAGAACACGGCGATCATAAAAGGGGTCAATATCCCGAGCATGCCGACCAGTCGCCACTTTCTATCGCCGCCAGATAAGGCAGAGAATGCGCCCACTGGGTTGCGCTGAGTCTTACGCCCCATGGAAATCTCAGCAATCATCACCGGGTAACAGATAAAGGCAATAAAGAAGAGATAGATGATAAGGAAGGCGGCACCGCCGTTCTTGGATGCCATAACCGGGAATGCCACAAGGTTGCCAAGACCCACTGCCGAGCCGGCAGCGGCGAGAATAAAACCCAGCCTGGAGCTAAACTGCCCTCTATCTTGTGACATCGAAAACCCCTTTTAGCTCAAGCTATTAGCGTATTATTATCGGTCGCCCAGAGGCGTTCCAAAGGACTAAGTAAGGGATTCTAACAGCGCGTTCAGACCAGCACAACGCACGCCATTTGGGGCCAGGCACAAGTATTCGAGCCTATGCCCAACTAAAACGCTATAATCGCGCCCCATGGCAAAATCCAAGACAACAAGAGTCAAAAGCAAGACGGTGGATACCACTATCGTCGCCAATAAAAGGGCGCGCCACGACTACTATATAACAGACACTTACGAGGCCGGCGTTGCACTGCAGGGCTGGGAAGTAAAATCCCTGCGCATGAAAAGTGTGCAGCTAGCAGACAGCTATGTGCTGCTAAAAGACGGCGAAGCCTTCCTGTTAGGCTGTCATGTCACACCGCTGAACACCGCCAACACCCATGTCATTGCCGACCCAGACAGAACCAAGAAGTTGCTACTCAAGGCCAAGGAACTGGCCAAGCTAATTGCGGCCGTTCAACAAAAGGGCCACACCTGTGTCGCCACCAAGCTGTATTGGAAGGGCCATCTGATCAAAGTGCAGATCGCCTTAGCAAAGGGCAAGCAAGATCACGACAAGCGCGCAGCACAAAAAGACCAAGAATGGGCCGTGGACAAGCAGCGCATCGTGCGTCACGCCAATCGCTAACTAATATTCCCCGACCCAAAAAACCATCACTGCTATCCCTACCCAGCGGAATTAGGGCCTTTGCGCCTTGATTGAAGTCCGGATCCCCAATCTATGCTATTGTTAAGGATCACTTGGGGGCGATTCGGATTCGACGCCGGTATTGAGGCCTAAGGTGCATGCCGAGAGGGTAGTGACTCTCGTAAATCAATCGCTGCAACTTTATAGTTGCCAACGACGAAAGCTACGCCCTAGCAGCCTAAGAGCTTGCTAGCGATTGCCACAGGGATGTCCGTAAACTTGTGATCGCAATCGTCATCTAGAACGGAATCGCCAGTGGAGCGCGCTTGACGCGAAGCGGCTAAATAGTATCAAGCTCGCCCAATTCACCCTGCCCGTCGGGCCGATGAGGGTTAACTTAATAGACGACGCTATGCATGTAGACCCGAAGGAAGAGAGCTGACGGACGGGGGTTCAAATCCCCCCGCCTCCACCAAAAAATTAGTCCTGACTCCTGTCAGGATTTTTTTTGCCTACCTTTTCAACAAGTTATTCTTCTTTTCACACTCCCTCCTCGGAC
>Ga0307994_1001823_pt1 | contig 12396 bp, 9 predicted proteins | sample EllFjometagen261_FD_203171 | JGI IMG/M metagenome (GOLD analysis project Ga0307994, IMG submission 203171) | Marine microbial communities from Ellis Fjord, Antarctic Ocean - #261 | ecosystem: Environmental > Aquatic > Marine > Unclassified | place: Southern Ocean | collected 2014-11-02 | reverse complement strand
CGTATTCAGATGAAATGGTAGTACCGTCTGTTTTTACGGCGGCTATCTCGGTTATCCTGTTCCCATGAGAACCTCCTGTCGTCTCTATATCTACTATAGTATAAATCAACTAATGACTACTTAAGGGGGTTCTTAAAAAATGCTTTCTATAATAGAATCTGCAGATATATTTTCTGCTTCAGCTTTATAATTTCGTACCACTCTATGTCTCAATACCATCTTGGCTACTGCCTGTACATCTTCTATATCCGGAGAATATTTACCGTTTATTAAAGCATTAGCTTTAGCTCCTACGATAAGGTACTGAGAAGCTCTAGGGCCTGCTCCGTATTCTATATATTCATTTATATACGGTGTAGCTAGCTCTCTATTTGCTCTTGTTCTGCCTACTAGTTTTACAGCATACTCATACACATTATCTGCTACTTCTACTTTTCTTACTAGGTTTTGAAAACCAATGATTTCTTCTTGCGACACAACTTTGTTTACAGATGCAGTTATGTGACCTGTAGTGGCCTTTACTATATTTATTTCCTCGGCTGTGGTAGGATAGTCTAGCACCATATTGAACATAAATCTGTCTAACTGTGCTTCTGGTAATGGGTAGGTACCCTCTTGCTCTATTGGGTTCTGTGTAGCAAGTACAAAAAATGGCTTAGGCAGAATGTACTCTGTACCACTTACTGTGACTGTTTTTTCTTGCATTGCTTCTAGCAATGCTGCTTGTGTTTTTGGCGGAGTTCTATTGATCTCATCGGCCAAAACTATATTGGCAAAAACAGGCCCTTTGTTGAATTTAAAATTTCTAGTATCGTCTAGTATCTCGGAACCTAAAATGTCGCTCGGCATAAGGTCTGGGGTGAATTGAATTCTATTAAAACTCATATCTAAAGCCTCACTTATGGTTTTTATAAGAAGTGTCTTCGCAAGTCCAGGAACACCTATTAGCAAGGCATGTCCATTGCTTATTATGCTTGTGATAACGCCATTTATTACGTCGTGCTGTCCTATGATTACCTTACCTATCTCTGCTTTCAGCTCTTGCACTTTTAGTGCTAAGTCATCCGCCGCTTTTTTGTCGTCCGAAAAATCTATCATCCTAATTACTTAATCCTTTCCATTGGCTCATTTCTTCACAGTTTTCGTACTTATAATCTATTCGTACATAAACTCCTTTTTTATATTCTGTTACCCAGTTTTTTACGGTTTCTTCTTGTTTCTTCTCTAGTGCTAGAGCTTGCACTTTTTGGTAATCATCTTTCAGATTTGCTTTATGTGCTGGCACTTTTTCTTTTAAATAGAAAAATCTATACCCCGAAGTTCCGTCAAAATCTTCGAATGGCTCAGGGCTTGTGTACTCGCCTAACTTGAGCGTACTCACCTTGGCTATCATCACTGGATCTAAAGCAGCTAATGGCACCTGCTGAGAACCCGTCGTAGGGTCTACATAGAAACCACAGTTCTCCTTAGTTTGATTGTCTGTACTATATTCGCTAGCCACATGACACAAGGTTATACTGTCTTTCTGTATACCCTCTATTAAAGTTTTCATTTGATTCTTTAACCCTTCTAAATCACTTTTTACAATAAGAGGCTTAATTAGAATATGTCTTGCATTTACTTTCTCCCCTTTTCTATCTATTAGTTTCAGAATATGGTATCCATACTCCGTTTCTATGATCTCTGATACAGAATCTGCAGGTAGTTTGAACGCTGTTCGCTCAAATGCTCCTAACATCTGCCCTCTAGAGAAATACCCAAGTTCACCTCCATTGATAGCTGTCCCTTTATCATCACTATTTGCTCTAGCTGCATAGTCAAATTCGTATACCCCAAGCATTATGTCTTTTCGCAGTTTGGTCATCTTTTCGAGTGCATACTGTTTAGCATACGGACTAGGTTTTGGTTTCATAGTAACTAGAGCTAGCTCCACTTCTTCGCCAAACTCTGGAAGACTATCTTTTGGTATATCTGCAAAAAACTTTCTTACATCTGTAGGTGATGCTTTCACTGCAGATACTAATCCTTGCTGCACCTGCTGAGTCACCATCTGCTCTTCTACCTTAGAACGCATCTGCTCCTTATACTCTGCTATAGACTTGCCTAGATACTGTTCTAATTTTTTTTCGCCTCCTATTTGTGTAGCATAATACTTTATCCTACGATCTAGCTCGTCGGCCACTCTATCATCTGATGCATAGATACTATCTACGGCACCCTTGTGTAGGTACAGTTTTTGGATTACTAATTGATTGAGCACTTCACATTTTAAGTCTCCATCATACATCTCCATGTCCTTCTGTGCTTGTGCATATTCTGCTTCTAGCTCAGATCGCATAACTATGTTTTCTCCTACTACAGCTACTATCTCGTCTATTACTCGTACGTTTTGTGCTTGGCTGCTCATCGCTGTAAGCAGGAAGGTTATTGCTATTAAATTTTTCAATATGTTTTTATCTGTTTGTTGTTATACGCATCTTCTAGCAATTTTGTTTCAATACTTTTTACCATCGCTTGCTGGCGTTTCATTAAGAGTAGCTCTTTTATATTGTCTCGCTCTAAAGAAAACGGAGAAGTAGTGCTTCTTATTTTGAAATCGATAATCTTTATGAAATAGACAAAACTACCGTCTACTATCTTAATGAATTTATTGTTATTCAAGTATTGCTCTTGGTCATACGTGCTTATGGGTAGCTCTTTTAAAATATCGTTAAAATACACCCAGCTTTCTTTGTCCATGTAGTAATTGCCAGATCCTTCTGCGAGAGCCTTTAGCTTACTATAGATTGAGAAGTCATTTTGCTTAAAACTAGACCATAGTAAGTCTAGGTCTTCAGAAGCTTGCGGTATTTTAAAAAAATTGATTTTTAGAATATTTTGAGAAAGCTCAAACTCATTTTGCTGCTCCTCATAATACTCCTCTAGTTCAGCATCTGCAAATGAAGTATCTACCTGCATAATCGCAAGCTTATTGAGCACTTCATAGCTAAGTAAATCCGACTTATACTGTTCTATTTGTTTAGATTTATCTTTCTCTTCGGGAGAGAGCACAGTTTCGGCCTTATTGAGCAATATCTGTCTGCCCAGCCACACATTTACATATTCTTTGGTTATAAGCACACTATCCTCAAAACTCATATTAGGAGACAAAAGCTTCTTTAGCTCCGTATCATATAGTTTCTTACCGTAGGCTTCAGCTAGTAATTCGCCGTCTTCTCCGGCACTGCAAGCAGCTAGGATAAGCGTTAGAACTACAGGTAATATGTATAGCTTCTGTATCAATAAGTATTAATACAATTGTGCAACGTTATCATCGTAAATCTGTACGGGATATTTTTTTCTTAGCTCTTTTAGCCATTCCGCTTCTAAGTAGTTTTGATAATCTGAAGTAGCCTGCCCCATGTTGCTATCTAGCGGCTTAGCACTTGGTGCTAAAATAGCACTAATTCTTGCAAATTTCACTCTGTCATTTTCATTTGCAAGGCTGTATACACCTGCATTCCAACTCACAGCATCTAAGAGTTCATTTGTTCCTTTTTCAAAATTCTTTTGCTCTACAGTAATAGCCAGTGGGTCTTTAGCATTATACTTAGCTAATATTTCATTGGTAGTAGCTCCTTTTTTTGCAGATTTCTTTGCTTTCTTAGCCACCTTAGCATCCTTGCAGCTAAAGATAGAAGCGTCTGCTCTCTCTTTCCACATATAGTTTGCTTGGTTTTTGGCATAAAACGCTTCTAATCCTGTAGAATCGGCAACAGCCTTGCTCCACACTTCTTTGTCGGTAAGTTCGAATAGTAAGATCCCATCTTTATACTCTTGCATTATATACTTGAAATCATCATACTTCACTTCAAGTATGCTCTTCTCATAATCTAGATTAGATTGTTTCACAAACTCCATATACAGATCTATAACCGCATTAGCTAAAGTCTTATTCGTTTTACTCTGGTTTGCTAGTACATACTTGTAAAAATTTGAATCTGTATAAGACTTATTTGCTATTTGAAAAAGAACTATCCCAGTACCTTCCTTCATTTTAAACTTACCTTGTATCAGTTCTTCACCAAAATTTCCTTTTACAGAATCTAAGCCTTTTACTTCTTTGAATTTATTCTCTGTCTTTACTCTTATTACTACTACATCTTTATTCAGCTCGCTACGTGTATCTCTTTCTACTTTTCTGCGAATCACGTCTTTCATTTCATCATATGCAGGCAAAGATTTTATCTCTACTCTACGTATAATATGCCAGCCAAACTTAGTTTTAAATGGAGCTGAAAAATCTCCATCCTTCTCTAAGTCATACGCAGCATTCTTAAATTCATTAGGCACATTAGATGTAGTTCTACTAAACCAGCTTAGCTCGCCACCTTTACTATTTGTGTTAAAATCCTCAGAGAATTCCTCTACTGTTTTGTTCCAATCCGCTCCTGCTTGGAGTTTAGTCAATACAGCATCTATTCGTTTCTTAGTACTATCTATCTGTCCTTCATTATAATATTTTATCATAATGTGACCCACTTTCACGTCGCCCATAGATTTTCTACGGTCTATCACGTGTACTAAGTGGTACCCCAAACGTGTACGAATAGGCATACTCACTGAACCTACTGAACCATTAAAAGCTGCATTCTCAAAAGAATATATCATTTGGAATGCTGTAAAATACCCAAGATTTCCTGCATTTGACTTAGCAGAAGGATCTTCAGAATATTGAGTAGCTATATTACCAAATTCTTCACCTTTCTCTATTCTGTTTCTTAGCCCAAATATCTTTTGATAAGCTGCGAGACTATCTGCTGGCTTAGCATCTAGAGGACAATTAATTAGTAAATGACTTGCATTTACTTCTAGTTGGCTTCTATCAAAAGCTTGCTTCACGAGCATATCTGTTACACTTTTATCTGTAAGGTAAGGCTGTGCCAGCTGCTCTCTGTATCCTGCTAGTTCATTGATGAAACTTGGAACCGTATCCATCTTTCGAGAGTAGGCTTCTGCTACTTTCAGTTTAAATTTCACATATAAATCTAAGTATTCTTCTATCTCTTCTTGAGTTGGGGCATTCTCCTCACGTTTGTTTTTATTGAACACACGCATAAACTCATCTGCATACACTACTTCATCTCCATAGGAGAAAATCGGAGAAGGTACTGCCGCATCCTTAGAGGTGCTAGTCACCGCTAGAGTGCCCACTTGAGCATTGGCCAGGGAGTAAGAAAAACATACTGTTAGAATAAACAGAAATTTTATAATCTTTGTCATTGAATAATTGTTGATTTAAAATAAGACGCGAATTTAAGTAAAACTTAGTGATAGAGCCGCTCACAAATCAATTTAATAGAAGCAATACTGCACCTTTGGCGACATCTAATTGTATTTAAAAGAAAATAGCAAAATAGTGACACAGTTTAAACCCACATATAGCAACGACTTTGCAGATGTATCCTTTGTAGAAAACTGCATTAAACTGTGGCAACAGGGTGAAAAATCATTCACTCTTAAAACCTCTGGAAGCACTGGCACCCCAGAGGAAATAAGCCTATCTAGAGAAATGCTACAATGGAGTGCAGAGCATACTTACGCTGCCTTAGAGCTGAAAAACGAACATATTCTATGCTGCCTACCCATCAACAAAACAGGTGGTTTTATGCAATTGATACGTGCTCTAGTTTGGGACTGTCCCATCTATTTTAGTGCTCCTGCCGTTAACCCCCTAGCAGAACTGCCGCATCTTGATTTTACTATTACATCACTCACGCCACATCAAGTAAATAGTTGCATTGCAGACTCTGCAGATCAATTAACTTGTTTCCAAAATATACTTATAGGCGGAGCACCTTTAGCCGAGAAGCAGGCCGCTACCTTATTACAAGTAGCTCCTAATACTTCGTTTTGGGAAACCTACGGAATGACTGAAACTGCAAGTCACATAGCACTAAAAAATCTAAAGAATAAAAATCCCTACTTCACACCTATGCAAGGAGTAGAGCTATCTACTAAAGACGATGTTTTATGCATCGCTATTCCCGAACTAGACTTTACTATTACTACCAACGATATGGCACGCATACACACTCAGGGATTTGAAATACTAGGTAGGGCTGATGACATAATCAACAGTGGCGGAATAAAAATAAATCCAATAGAACTAGAACCACTAGTCGCTTCATTACTAGAAGCTAATGGTATTAAAAACGCATTTTATCTTGGTAAAAAAATAGATCCTCTTCTAGGAGAAAAAATGGTGCTTGTAATGGAGACCGAACCGACTGTTCTTAACCAAGACTTACTAGAAATCATAAAAACTAACTTACCACAATATAGTGCTCCCAAAGAAATACATTGGGTACAGCAATTAGTCTATACAGACACTGGCAAGGTGATAAGAAATAGGGTTAAATAATGCGTTTTCGGTATGTCCTGTTTTTTTTAACACTAAGTCACTAAGTTATAGTAGGACGTAGCGGAATACAAGAAGGACATAGTCAGGGATTGGTACAACATTCTAATTTAAGAACATTAAGTATAGCAGCTTTGCTGCAATGGCTATCGCTATTTTCCGAAGCACTTGCCTCCTCTTTTTTTAACACTAAGACACTAAGTTACAGATTAGGACGTAGCGGAATACAAGAAGGACATAGCTAGCAATTGGTACAACATTCTAAATAAGAACATTAAGTATCACAGCTTTGCTGCAAGGACTATCGCAATTTTCTTTTTGCATCAATGGTTAATTTATTAAAAACGGCTAAGGGTAACTACCTTTGCACCGTGGGTAAAAAAGGTAAACTAGAAAAATTTGCAGCAGTTACAGCATTCGAAAACTGCTACGAATACGCCAAAGAACTAAAAGGAAAATGGAGTAGTGATGTTTTTAAAAACGACAAACCCATCACCGTAGAACTAGCCTGCGGCAAAGGAGAGTATACCATAGGCTTAGCCGAGCGTTTTCCTGATCGTAATTTTATAGGAATAGACCTGAAAGGCAACAGAATATGGAAAGGTGCTAAATATGCTCTAGAAAACAACCTGACCAATGTGGCTTTTCACAGGATTATGATAGGCAACATAGAAGAGTATTTTGAGAAAGGTGAAATAGATGAATTCTGGATTACATTCCCAGACCCTCAGCACGCTCGTAAACGCAAGAGACTAACCAACGCTATGTTCCTAGAGCGATATCGCAACATTAGTAAAGATGGTGCTACTATGAACTTAAAGAGTGACTCTACCCGATTTTATGGCTATACTAAAGAGACCATAGCAGAGCAAAAGCTAACCCTACTAGAAGACAGTGCAGATATCTATGCTTGGGATGAGATCCCTGAGTACTTGGCTAACATCCAGACATTTTATGAAAACATGTGGCTAGCTGAAGGCAAGAAAATTAAGTATTTGAAGTATGTCCTCTAAAACTCGTCCGTAAATCCATAGACTACACGGTTACCTCGTTTTACATTTATCCAAAAATCAGAGATTTTGAATGTCTTTTTCCCTTTGTTCCAAACGAAAAATTTCACTTGAGCACTAGGTCCGCAAGCAATATTATTGAGCAGTAATGTATGATACGCTATCTGACGCTCTTGGGAGCTATCAGCTATAAATCGGTTTAGTTCTGCATTACTCCAATGGATCACTTTCCCATCTTCTTCCACCACGGCTACTAGGGACACATCGTCTAAGTTGCTCGAAGGTTCTAGTATGACTGTAGCCCACAATACATCATTACTATGTGCTGTAGATGCACTAAGAGCCAAAGAGTAAATAGGCGACCACTCTACTGTGCTATCCATCAGATAGCCAGATAGCAATCCTCTAACTACGTGACTGCTGTCTATATTACTCCATTCGGGTGTAGCTTCTAGAGTCAAATCCAATCTACTTACTCTAGCCGAAAGAGCTGGTTTATATTCTTTGGTAAAAAGTAAAGTGCTTCCTCCTACATAATCGTTTTGAAAAAGAATGTACGGAAAATATTCTTTGATGATGTGTACGTAGTTGGGATTTATACTTGCCCAAGCACCTAAATATATATGCTTATACTTTCCTGTTTGTTCCTGTATAAATGCTCTAAATTCTCGCTCGGCTCCTATTGAATCTAGCCATACTGCATCTTCTAAGTTCACCTCATTTTTAACTGAATAATAGTCTGTTATTTTACGATGAGAGTCGATAAGCTTAAGCGTAGAGTCTAGTTGATCTGCTATTCGAGTATCAGTGACTATTCGCTCATAATGCGAGCTATGCAGGAGGCGAAAATGAAGTCTATCTTGGATAAGCGTAAAACTACTAACTGCTAAAATTACTCCTACTAGCATGGCGTTCACACCAGATTTTTGCTGAGGCAAATGACCAAATAAAGCTAAAAAAAGAAAGGGGAATGTAAAAATAAGTACCGAATACTGGAGCACAGCACTTACGTGCACAGAGTAGTAATACCCAATAGCGAAAGGAAGAATAAACCAAAGTGCAAAAAGTCCGAATTTTTTAAAACTAAAATCACTTTTTGGCTTCAAGAAAAACCCTACTATAACAAGGACCACTGCTAGACCCAATACTCCCCAAGAGTAGTGAAATATATAACGGATGTATGTCCAGAGCCAGTCTGGTTGTGGTTTTGCAAGCCAACCTTCCACTCCTTTATTTCCCAATTGATGAAAGAATATGCTGAGATGCGGGATGTACACTATAAAAATAGCTAGCCCAAGAAGAGCATATTTCAACCAAGTATTTTTAGGTAAAAAGAACAAGCCACTTACCCAAACTAATGCAGCAAACAATAGACTGAAATGGTGATTATAAGCACATAAAGTAGAGAACAAAACAAAGAGTAATCCATTTTTCCAAAAACGAATAGTAGGTTTCTTTACTAGTTGGCTCCAGTACCAAACCATCAATAAACTAAAGAACATGCCACTGATGTATGGGCGGGCAGTCACACTATACAGTATCGTATATTGCAGAGATGCTATGAACGCGGCAGAAACTAAACCTACAGTCTCATTGTACCACAGTTTTCCTATTTTATACATCACCCAAATAGACGCGAGTCCCATAAGAGCAAAGGGAAGTTTCACTACCCATTCGGAAGCACCAAAAATATGCATCCAATAATACAGAAATACTTGAATGCCAGCGGGGTGTCCATCTGGTTTTACTCCGTAGTTTATTAGGTCAGAAAAGTTGCTGAAATCTGTGCGGAATAGGGCACTAAACTCATCGTGAGCAAATGGTATAGCTGTAAAATTCCAGAAGCGAAGAACCGCTCCGGTAGCTAATATTACGAATAGTATGAGTTTGTTGGAAAGTCTCAAAATGACTTGCCAAAGGTATTACAAATTTCGCTCTACGTAGTCTATGAGCGAGTGTATTACTTTGATGTGTATCTCCTGAGCTCGGTCGGCAAAGTCACTTTTAGGTGCACGTATTTCTACGTCGCAAAGACCGGCCATTTTACCGCCGTCTTTTCCTGTGAGACCTATCACCTTCATTCCCTTTTCTTTGGCAGCTGCTATGGCATTTATCACGTTTTGGCTATTGCCGCTTGTGCTTATACCTAGCAGTACATCGCCCTTACGCCCTACGCCTTCTATGTAGCGACTAAACACATAGTCATATCCGTAGTCATTGCCCACACAAGCCATATGACTAGCGTCTGCTATAGCTATAGCTCCTATCGCAGGTCTATTCTCTCTATATCTCCCAGTAAGTTCTTCGGCAAAATGCATTGCGTCGCAGAGGCTCCCACCATTACCGCAACTAAGTACTTTCCCTTCGTTTTGAAAACTTTCTACAAGCAGTTTCCCTGCAGCTTCTATGTTTTCAAAATTTTTATCATCTGCTAAAAAAGCAGATAGCACACTTTGTGCTTCTGTAAAATGTTGTTTGATGCTCATAGATTACTTTTTCTCGTAAAATGCTGCCTTACCTTTATCTAGAAACTCAATGTATGCCTTAGGATCATTCTTATAACCTGCAAAAGTTGATAGTACTTTTTCATTATGATCCAATACATAATAGAAAGGCTGTCCATTAGAACCGAACTGATCTATCTGTAGCTGTGAATTTACTTCTCCTAAGGATTTCAGAACATCCCCATCACTATCTTTTCCCCATTCTGCTTCTGGCAATTCAATATTCCAAGCATCGCAATACAGACTGGCTATTACAAAATCATTTTGTAAGCGACTCAACACTTCTGAATCTGGCCATACATTCTCTTCCATCTTACGGCAGTTAGCACAACTCTTACCTGTAAAGTCCACAAAGACAGGCTTCCCAGACTTCTTAGCCTCTGCCATAGCCTCTTCCAAAGTAAAGTGCCCTGTTAGGCCTTGAGGAACGTGTAACTCATCTGAAAAACGAATATCCGAATTTGTAGAATGAGCAGCTCCGACTCCTCCACTATTAACCACATAATCCTGTGTAGTAAGTGGCGGCAATAGTCCTGCTAATGGCCTAAGAGGTGCTCCCCACATACCTGGAAGCATCCAGAGTCCAAATGAGAATACTATAACTGCAAATAGAAATCTAAGTACAGGAATTCTAGGCAAATCACTATCGTGCGGAAACTTAATTTTCCCTAATAAGTATAAGCCCATTAGCATAGCTAAAACTACCCATATAGCTATAAATACATCTCTGTCCAATATTCCCCAGTTATATACTAAGTCTGCTTGAGACAAGAACTTAAGTGCTAAAGCTAATTCCACAAATCCTAAAACAACCTTCACAGAGTTTAACCAACCACCTGATTTAGGCAATCCATTTAACCAAGCTGGGAATATGGCAAAAAGCACAAATGGCAAAGCAAATGTGAGTGCAAAACCGAGCATAGCTATTAAAGGCCGTAAGGTCTCTCCACCCGCTGCCAATATGGAAACGGAACCCACAATAGGGACCGTACAACTAAATGAAACTAGAACCAAAGTGAAAGCAATAAAGAAAATACCAAGATAGCCACCTTTATCACCTTTAGCATCCATTTTATTTACGAAGCTTGATGGAAGAGTAAGTTCAAACATTCCAAAGAATGAAAGAGCGAAGAACACAAAGATTCCAAAGAATATCATGTTTGGCAACCAATGTGTACTGAGCATATAGGTGAATTTTTCATCAAACACCTTAGCTAATATTAGGCCTAAAATCAAATAAATACCTACAATACTGGCACCGTAAAACAATGCCTTTAAAATACCTTTCTTTCTATCCGTTTCTTTTGTAAAAAAGGCAACCGTCATAGGTATCATAGGGAATACACACGGAGTAACTAAGGCTAATAAACCTCCACCTACTCCTAATAAAAATAATGCCCATAATGACATACTTTTTAAATCAACATTTTTCTCTCCTTCTAGTTTGTCACTAGTAGTTTCTTCTCCATTATCTACTTCAGTACTAGAAACTGAAGAGCCTACTATAGAATCCACGGTGCTTTCAGAAGTTTCTGCAGCTGCTTCATCTACCTTTATTACTTCATCTACATCAGTAGTATTCACAGGATCTTCAATGGTAGCTTCAGACTTAACAGGGTTAAGCTTTACAGCTTCAACAGGCTCCTTAACCTTCAAATCCTCAATTGAATACTTATATTTAAATGCGACACACATCCCTTCTTCAGTGCACATTTGATAATCCAATCGACCACTAATTTTTGGATTTTTACTCGTAATTTTTATTTTTTGACGAAACTCCGCCTTCTTTGTAAAGTCTGCAATTTTGCCTTCTCCACATAACATTTCCCACAATTCATCCGTATGAAAGTGAGCCCCAATAGCTTCTGCACCACCAATCAAAGTACTGCCTTCTAAAGTAAATTTAAATTTAGCCTTTTGTGGTCCGCAATCAGTGTAGTCAAATTTATTTGAGTAAATATTAAACCCTTCAGGAATATCTGCTTTAAAGGTGATTTCAATGACGTCACCGACACTAATCTCTGCTTTATCAACTGTATAGCCCCACTTCGGTTCTAGTATCTGCCCAAATACCACAGCAGAGATTAATAACGTTAGTCCTAAGATTAAGTATTTCTTCATAAAATTTAATATTATCACTTCAAATTAAACGCTTTCAGATACATTTCATTACTTAAGATGTAGATAAGTGTATAAAAGTTGCTCCACATCCGATGAACACCCATTTACCTTTGCCACCGTATCCATGAGAAGAATAAGAATATTTCATATAGCAGTCAGCTTATTACTAGCTACTGCCACACTTGCCCAAAAACAAACACCGCAAGAATACATAGCTAAATATAAGGACCTCGCCATTATAGAAATGCACCGAAGCGGTGTACCAGCAAGCATCACTCTATCACAGGGAGTGCTAGAAAGTAATAGCGGGAACAGTAGACTAGCTAAATTTGCAAGCAATCACTTTGGTATAAAATGTAAA
>Ga0307994_1001821_pt1 | contig 12400 bp, 9 predicted proteins | sample EllFjometagen261_FD_203171 | JGI IMG/M metagenome (GOLD analysis project Ga0307994, IMG submission 203171) | Marine microbial communities from Ellis Fjord, Antarctic Ocean - #261 | ecosystem: Environmental > Aquatic > Marine > Unclassified | place: Southern Ocean | collected 2014-11-02 | reverse complement strand
AGCGCCACGACAAACGCCTTGCTCACCGCAGCCTCAAGCATGAAGACCTTCGTCCTTCACCCGGCGGCACTTAAGGCGGACGCACTGTGCTGGCTAGGGTCTCAGCATGGGTGAATTTTGTACTGCTGAACAAGAGGGCAACCTGCTGATCGTAACGATCAACAGGCCCGAACGAATGAATGCACTTCATCCGCCGGGTAATGCGGAGATGGCAGAGATCTTCGATGACTTCCAGGCCAACCCCGATCTTTGGGTTGCCATCATCACCGGCGAAGGTGACCGTGCGTTCTGTGCCGGTAATGATCTGCGCTACCAAGCCGAAGGTGGGGACCGATCAGCAGCGCCGACAACGGGCTTCGGCGGCATCACATCTCGCTGGGATCTGAACAAGCCAATTATTGCGGCCGTGAATGGCGTGGCGATGGGTGGCGGCTTCGAGATCGCACTTGCATGTGACCTAATCATCGCATCTGACAATGCACGCTTTGCCTTGCCCGAACCCAAGGTTGGCCTCGCGGCACTCGCTGGTGGCGTGCACCGCCTGCCTCGCCAGATCGGCCTGAAGCGAGCCATGAGCATGATGCTCACCGCTCGCCACGTGCCAGCGGCCGAAGGTCTAGAACTTGGTTTCGTCAACGAGGTCGTCGCACAGGACCAGCTCATGACTCGCGCACGCGAATGGGCACAGATGATTCTCGAGTGCTCGCCGATGTCCATCAGGGCAACCAAGGAAGCTGCCATGCAGGGCTTCGAGCTTGGCGGCATCCGCGCTGCCTACGAAGGCAGGTACGACGCCGTTAGAGCGTTGTCCAAGGGTGAGGATTACATCGAAGGACCGCTGGCATTCTCCGAGAAGCGTTCGCCGAACTGGACTGGGCGCTAGATACGCCGATCAGCAGTGGCTCGGCGGAAGGCCGCCTAGCGATTCGCGAATTGATCGACAGAGAGTTCGGCGCAGACCCAATCGGGCACGCACGCCGAACTCTTTGTTCGTTTTCAACTACCTGCGAACGTGATCGCTAGTTGTAGTTCGCCTGAGACTCTTTCCAGGTGCCGCTGTCAGCACGTGGTTCCTTGGGCAAGCCGAGCACTCGCTCGCCAACGATGTTGCGCTGCACCTGTGAAGTACCAGCGTAGATCGTTCCGGGGCGGGCGATCATGAAGCTGGCCATCCAGTTAGGCACGGTGTTCTCGGTACCGATTGCTGGTGGGCCAAGACCGCGAGCGTCTTCGTCGCCGAAGCCGACAGTCGCCTGCATGCCGGCAATGTTCATGGCTGCTTCGGTGATCTTGAGGTGGTACTCGCTCCAGAAGAGCTTGCCGATCGAAGACTCTGGTCCGGGTGCCTGGCCCTTAAGGAATCGGGTCAATGCCTGCATACCGCGATATCGCATGATCTCGACACAGGTATGGAAGTAGGCGATGTCTTGACGAACCATTGGATCGTCAAGCTTGCCGTTGTCGCGAGCCAGCTCGATGAAGTTGTCGAGCTCGGCACGGAAGCCAAGCGACTGCACTGTGGCCCCCACGCCACGCTCGAAGCCAAGCAGTGTGTTACCCACAGCCCAGCCGTTGTTCACGCCACCAAGCACATTGTCTTTAGGGCAACGTGCGTCGGTGAAGAAGACCTCGTTGAAGTGATCTTGACGCACAATGTTGGTGATCGGACGGCATTCGACACCCGGCTGGTCCATCGACATAAGCAGGAACGAGATGCCTGCATGCTTGGTTACGTCTTGGTCGGTACGAGCCAAGACGAAGATCATGTTCGCTGTGTGGCCCTGGCTGGTCCAGATTTTCTGACCGTTGACGACCCATTCGTCGCCGTCAAGCACGGCCTTGCAACCCAGATTGGCAAGGTCGCTGCCGCTATCGGGTTCGGAGTACCCCTGGCACCAGATATCGGTGCCGTCGAGGATGCGGGGGATGTAGTGCGCCTTTTGCTCGTCGCTACCCCAGTGCAGGATTGTGTTACCGACCATGGAAATACTGAAGCCGTCGTTGGGGCCGCTAGTCGGAGCGCCACGCTTCGCGAACTCTTCGTACATGACGACCATTTCGAGATGGCTTAGACCGCCACCGCCATATTCGGCTGGCCAGTTTGCCGCCAGTAGATCATTGGCCTTGAGCGTGCGACGCCAGTTCATTTGGAAGTCGTAGCGCTCAGCAGCCGGAACGGCGCCAATACCCTTCCAACCGTCCGGCAGATTGTCATCGAGAAAGGCATTGATCTTCACTCGGAAGGTCACGGTCTCGGCGGGGTACGTCAGATCCATCCCTACAGACTAGATCGTTATCGGCCGCACGACCCACCCTGGCCTCTGGAGCGAAAGCGGCGCGACGCCGCGTCGTAGTGGGATCTCTCTTCAACACGCGCAGGAACACGCGCAACGTGACCACCGATTCACGGCGCGTGCGGCCAGCCTGGACGTGTCGCTCCAGCGATTGAAGGTTTGGGCCGTACTCCCCTTGTCGCTCCCCCGTAATTACGCGCAAAGGGCTCGCGGCAGCGTTGCGCGAACACAGGCCACATACGTTGGCGCAACCGTAAACCTCACCGAGGTCGTGGACACAGAGGCCGACACCGTCAAAGACCCACGGAGCAAAATCTTCATCAAGCCATACGGCTCGGCGAACTAGCGAAGTGCGGCTTCCAGAAACTTAAGTAACTCGCGCCGGCGTCGGACTGCTTCTCTAAGGGTCGGTTCGATGCCGACGGCTCGCAACACCTCGACTTCGGTGGCGACTCCCATGACGGTTGAATAGGCCGACACCAGCAACAGGTTCGGGTCCGTATGGCGCATATGGCCACGTCTCATCTCGAGCGACAAGAAGAGTCGGGCTCGGGTGATGATTGGTTCCATGGCCGTGGTGGCCTGGGCTGACCAATCCCCGCCAAGACGCATAACTTCTCGCAAGATGCCAAGTCTCGCAGGCTGGCGCACGGCGATACGGAAGACGGCGTGGACCACTGCTTCGACTGCTGGCCAGCCCGTACGACCAGTACCAGCCGCAATCAGTGTCTGACCAAGGTCGCCGATCGCTGAGTCAATAGTTGCCTCAAACAGCTCAGCTTTTGACCCAAAATGGTACAGAATCGTCTGCTTACGGACACCCAGTTGTTCGGCAAGGTCGTCAAGTGAGACTGCCGCATAGCCGCGGTTGCCGAATGCATCGATGGCCTCAGCCAAGATGCGGCTTCTTGTGTCAGGAGTGTCCACGGTGACGGCCACACACCAGATCGTAGGCGAAAACAACTCGTTCCTTACCAACTGGTACACGCTTCCTTCGATCTGTGAGCCTCAGTCCGCGCTATCCGCGGCGTGAGCCTCACAGATGACGTGCTTACCAACTGGTACACGACGTGTACCAGTTGGTAAGCTGCCTACATGGCTGGAGCTAACACGAGTGAGATAGCGACATCGCTCGACGGCAAACGCATAGCCATCACTGGCACGACCGGATTCCTCGGCACCGCGTTGGTCGAGCGGCTCCTGCGCAACGCGCCTGGATGCACACTCGTCCTGATGATTCGCCCTGGCCGTCGTGGCGTCCAAAACCGCGTGGACCGCGAGATCCTTCGAAATGACGCCTTTGATCCGTTGCGTGAACAGCTCGGCAAGGACGGCTTCGAGGCCATGGCCGCAGAGCGCATTCACCCCATCGTTGCTGACATCACCAAGGAAGGCCTCGGTCTGGACGAGGAAGGCCAAGCCGCTCTCGCTAGCTGCGACATCGTCATCCACTCTGCTGCATCGGTGTCATTCGACAACCCGCTCGATGTTGCGATCAACACCAACTTGTGCGGCCCGATCAACCTGATCGGCACCCTCCACGACCTACAAATCACACCCCACCTAATTGCGGTGTCCACCGCCTATGTCGCTGGCACCCGCAAGGGCGATGCGTTCGAAGAACTGCTGCAAGACGGCGCCTACGCCATCTCGGTCGACTGGCGCAACGAGATCGAGACGGCCCGCCGAGCCCGTGTACGTAGCGAAGATGAAAGCCGCACCACAAACTCGCTGAAGAAGTTCGCCAAAGAAGCTAAGGACGAACTCGGCGCAGCCGGCGGCAATGCACTCGCCAACAAGACCGAGCAGCTCCGTGAACGTTGGGTCCGTCAAGAACAAGTCGAGCTCGGCCTCGCACGAGCCGCATCGCTCGACTTCAGCGATGCCTACGCCATGACCAAAGCGATGGCCGAAACTGCCATGGCCGAGCTGCGTGAAGACATCCCCCTCAGCATCGTGCGTCCATCGATTATCGAGTCGAGCTGGGCTGAGCCGTTCCCTGGTTGGATTCGCGGCTTCCGAATGGCCGAACCCGTCATCATCGGTTTCGGCCGCGGCCTGCTGACCGACTTCCCGGGCACGCCCGAAGGCGTCCTCGACACCATCCCGGTTGACTTCGTCGTTGCAGCCCTGATCGTGGCTGCCGGAAAAGGTCCAGCCGTTGCAGACGCCAAGGGCAAACACCCGGTGCAGGTCCTGCACTCGACAAGCGGCGCCGAAAATCCATTCCGCATGGGCCAGTTCCACGCATGGACAACCGAATTCTTCCGTGCGAACCCGATCTACGACGACTTCGATCAGCCGATCGCTCCGCCACAGTGGACATTCCCCGACAAGAACAAGATCACCACCCAGATGTACCGGGCTCGCTCCGGTCTGGACCGGGCCAGCCAGGTCATGCGTGCGCTGCCGGTACGCGGCAAACGAGCCCAGTTCGCAGCTTCGATCGACGAACGCAAAGAGAACCTGGAACAGGCGATCGGCTATGTCGACCTGTATGGCAAATACGTGGTGTGCGAAGCGCTGTACCACTGTGAGAACACGCTGGCAATGCACGCCAGCCTGACTCCCGAAGACCAAGCCACCTTCCAGATGGACCCCAAGGTCATCGACTGGCACCACTATTCGGTCCACATCCATCTGCCCTCGGTCCTTGAGCAGGGTCGCGTCAAGACAGCACCTTCAGGCAAGAAGGGTGCAGCGTTCGGACGCAGCGACCGTCTTCGTGAACAGGTCCTCGACGAACGCCGCCAACTCGCAGCCTTTGACCTCGAAAACACGCTGATCCAGTCCAACGTCGTTGGTTCTTGGGGCTGGCTTGCCACCCGGAACCTGAATCGTGCTCAGCGAGCACGATTGGTCCTCAAGGGGCTTGGCGAGGCAGCCAGTTTGCAACGTCTCGACCGGCGCGATCGCGTCGAATTCCTGCGCCACTTCTACCGCCGCTACGACAACGCACCCGTGGAACAGCTTGAGCGAGACGCCGCCGAACTATTTAGCGACTTGCTGGTAAAGAACGCCTTCCCCGATGCCATTCGTCGAGTGCGAATGCACCGAGCCGCCGGCCATCGCACCGTCCTGATCACTGGTGCGCTCGACTTCATCGTCAAGCCACTGGCACCGCTGTTCGACGACATCATCTGCCCATCGCTCGAACAAGAAAACGGCCGCTACACCGGGCGCATGTTGCATGCGCCGCCGATTGGTGAGATGCGCGCCGAGGCACTTCGCCAGTACGCAGCAGAGCACAACCTGGACCTGCAAGAGTCCGTCGCCTACGCCGACTCAACCAGCGATCTGCCAATGCTCGAAGCCGTGGCATTCCCTGTCGCTGTCAACCCTGACACCAAGCTCGCGATGCTCGCCCGTCGCCGCGGTTGGCTCGTCGAGAACTTCGTTCCTGCCCCCGGCGGCGAACACAAACTCCTTCCCGTAGCCCCGTACCTGCCCCGCGCTCGCCGCAGCGCCTGACCCAATTCTTGACACCCCTGGGGTGTCAAGAATTCACACCCCACTTATGGCTTTACAAGACCGCACACCTCGACCTGGCCTCGTGCTCGAAGTCGATAAGTCGACACCCCCAATCCTGTTTCATCGGGGTGAGGGTTTCAGCCTGGAAAAGATGCCAGCCGGGCGCACTCGCGTGCTGTACCCCGCGGAGCCGCTGAACCCATTGCCCGATCCCGACGGCGCAATTCGCGACGCGCTATTGAATCCAATCGACGACGATCCGCTTCCGTCCAAGCTCTTTGCTGGCATGAAGCTCACCATCGTGTTCGACGATGTCTCGCTGCCACTTCCCCAGATGCGCCGGCCCGACATTCGCCAACGCATCATCGAGCAAGTGCTCGACATGGCCGCCGAGGCCAACGTCGACGATGTACATCTCATCGCCGCACTGGCGCTGCATCGACGCATGACCGAAGACGAACTTCGCCACGCGGTCGGCGACCGTGTCTATGACGCATTCGCCCCATCGGGGCTGCTCTACAACATGGACGCCGAAGACCCCGACGAGATGGTCATGCTGGGCGAAACCAGCGAGGGCGAAGAAGTCCAGATGGTCCGCAGAGCCGCCGAGAGCGACCTGATCGTCTACGTAAACATCAATATGGTCTCGATGAACGGTGGCTGGAAGAGCACCGCCACCGGCTTATCTGGCTACAAAGGCATCCGCCATCACCACAATGTCGACACGTTGCTCAAGTCGTCGCTGATGGATCACACCGACTCGGAGTTTCACAATAAGAACTGGCGCCAGGGCGACGTGATCAAGGCCGCCGGAGTCAAGGTCTTCCAGGTCGAAACCACAATCAACAACAACGTCTTCGGTATGGACGGCCCGATGTCGGTCCTGCAGAAGCGCGAATGGGAATGGACAGCTCGTGACCGGGCGTCGTTCGTGACCATGCAACGGGGCCTGCAGGTCATGCCCCGCAAGGCACGGCGCAAGGTCTTCAATAGCCATCTCGCCCCCTATGGCATGACATCGGTCCAAGCCGGTGAAGTCGAGGCCGTGCACGATTTAGCTGTCGAGAACATGCTGAAGCAGCAACTGGTACAGATCGAAGGCCAAGCCGACATCTTGACCATGGGTCTCCCCTATCTGAGCCCATACAACGTGAACTCGATCCTAAATCCGATCCTCGTCATGTGCCTGGGCCTGGGCTACTTCTTCAACATGTACCGCAACAAGCCGCTGGTACGTAAGGACGGGGTCATCATCATGACGCACCCCACGCCTATCGAATTCCACCCGGTGCATCACCCCAGCTACATCGATTTCTTCGAACAGGTGCTGCCCGACACCACCGACGGCCACAAGATTGCCCACAAGTACGAGAAGCAGTTCGCTGAAGACGAGTGGTACCGCCACTTGTACCGCACCAGCTACGCCTACCACGGGGTACATCCGCTGTACATGTGGTACTGGGGTTCCAACGCCATGAACCACGCAGCTCGCATCATCATCGTTGGCGGCGATGTCACGGCAGTCCGTCGCATGGGCTTCACTCCTGCATCGACAATGAACGATGCACTCGAGATCGCCAGCGACGTCGTCGGCCCTCAGCCAACCATCACCCATCTCCACAACCCGCCGGTCGTCATGGCCGACGTCATTTAGCTCGTGCTGTTGCGAGCGACAGGGTGTGACGCCCTCGGGCGACGTTGCGCGAAGGCGAAGGACAACTGATGCCGCAACCGTTGATGGGGCGCCGCAAGGTTGCCATTTTGGCCAAGGGAGTCGCCGGTCGTGCCCGTCGGGGCTTTCGACTGCCGAAACTCGGTTTCCCGTATGCAGCACCACCGGTGCCCGCATCTGTTGAGATACCTGAAGACACCAGCAATATCGGCGCTAGCTACGACACCGAGTGGGCTCGTCGTCCCTCCGCCCGGGTCGCGCGCACCGCGATCGTAGAGGCAGTTCTTCGCCCCTCGATCTCGATGATCGCCAGGCCCGACCGCCAGGGTTACGACCGGTTGAGGGCGCTACCAAAAGATCAGAACGCTCTGTTCGTTTCCAACCACCACAGCCACCTCGACACGTCACTATTGCTGACGTCGATCCCGCTGCCATGGCGGCACAAGTTGGTCGTGGCCGCAGCGTCTGACTACTTCTTCGACAAGCGCGTCAAAGCCACCATGTCGGCCCTGGCCATCGGCGCGTTCCCCATCAATCGGCACTCGATGGGCCGAGCGTCGGCCGATCAGGCAGCTGAGATAATCGATGCAGGTAACAGTCTTCTCATCTATCCCGAAGGCGGACGCAGCCCCGACGGTTGGGGCCAGCCCTTCAAGGGCGGCGCTGCATATCTTGCGCTTCGATGCGACATCCCTATCGTTCCGATCTACCTGGCCGGAACCGGCCGTATCTGGCGCAAAGGTCAACGTTGGCCAAAGCCATCGACCACAAGTGTCATCTTTGGTGACCCAATCTGGCCGACCGAAGCCGACAACACTCGCCGACTGAACGCCCGAATCGAATCGGCAGTGGCGACACTTGGCGATGAACTCGCTACAGACTGGTGGCAGGCACGTAAACGCTTCCACCAAGATGGCGCACCAGCAATGAGCGGCCCCGAAACTTCTACGTGGCGACGGGCTTGGGCATTGGGCGATCGCAGCAGGCGGTCGCGCAAAAAGCCAGTGTGGCCGCGCTGACAGATCGTCGCTGCCCAACCCACCGCCACTCCCTTAAGTAGACCGAGACGCAACGCAGGCTGGCCACACGACGACGGCCCCAGTAGCTCCGCCGTAGACGGTGCCGTCGCGAACCACCCTGACGTGGGCGCCAGTGGAATGCAGCCAGCTGCATCGTTGCACACAGCCCATTGGCCGTATCGCCATGCACCGGCCGGGCCGCTGGTTGCGAGTCGAACAAAGCCGGTGTTGGGTATCGGCGGCCAATCCTGCTGCTCCCAAGGCCGCAGGAATCGTTACTCGTTAGCTCGGAGACTGAGTCAGACGTCGGTCAGAGCTACATAGATGTGGGCATCGACGGTCCGGCCATCTTCAAGCTGTATCGGCAACACCCTCCGCTCGTATCCGAGACCCTCAAAATCGTCGATCTCGCGCCAGCGAGAGTCGAGTTCAGTCGACAGAAGAACGGCGACGTGCACCTCTGGTCCGTCTGGGTCGGGCAGGAATCCCTCATACCCCTCGGCCGGTCCCCAGCTCAGATCAAACGTGTATCCGTTGATCACACCATGGACCCAGTCGCCGGCGATGCGCGAGACAACCCAGTGGTTTGATTCGCCTGGGGCGAGCGAGCCGTACACGGCAAGTGCAGTTCTGCTGTCAGCTTCGTTCATCGGCAACAAAGATACGGCGTCGCTGCTCGACATATGCCCTCAGTTCTCGAGCCACCGAACTTGTCGGAGTTTTCGCTGCACTCGCACATGCCTGAAACGACATGGCCTCGCTGCTTCAAGGCTTACGTCTCAACACCTCCAATCGATCAGAGCGACAGGGCGGGAGGGATCCTGAACAGCTTGCGCAAGTGAGCGCCCTGGCAGCGCACGGGTGTCGCTCCCTGAGCAAAGGCCAACAACCAACGACATCAACGACATCGACGATGCAGCTGATCCAAGCCGCAAGGTCCAAGCCGCAAGGTCGACGTGGCCAATCACACCTGTGTGTACTCGTTCTGCCAGAACTTCGACTGGCCCGGGTACTCGTCGAGCCGACCGGTCCTGCATCGGTGCTTCAGTGACTGTGCCGACCACTAGGACGTGCGACGGGTGGTGTCATTCGACACTGAAATCACCGCCATGCTGTGAAGAGACACCGACGTATCCTGGACGCTCCGGGTCAGCACTGTTGAGCCGCACGACTATCACTGGTTGCAGCTCACACAACGAGACCGGTAGATCCTGTGTCGATTGAATCAACCGTGTCTATTCAACCAGACGGAGTCCGGCAGGTTCGCCGGTTCGCCCGCTCAGGGTTACCTCGAACTCGGTGCGGTGTGCAGGATACAGATGCTCGCTCACGAGCGCGTTACCGCCTGCCACATCGGTAGTGACGCGTCGCACGCGCAATAGCGGTGCACCCACGTCGACGTGTAACGCAGCCGCCGCTGCGGGATCGGCTGCGACTGCCGAGATAACTTGGGTGGCGTGGCCAAGTCGGTCACTCAACAGATCCACAAAAGTCGATTCTTCGACATCACTGCGAGAAAGATCAGCACCGAGCGAAGCGTTACACCACACGGTGATGTGCGCAAACGGCTCGGCATCTGCCAAGTTCAGACGCACGACCTCGAGCACTTCGGTGTCCAGCAGCAGAGCGACCTCGGGTGGAGCGGCCACGAAGCCGAACCTCAATACTCGCCGCTCGCTTGATCGTCCGGCCTCGGCCAGCTGGTCCTCGATCGTCTCGAGGCCATCGAGTGACTGCCGAATCGGCTCGCTGCCGACGAACCAGCCGAAGCCTTGCCGGCTGCCGACCAGGCCTTCGGCCCTCAGCTGTTCGAGTGCCTTACGGACAGTGACACGACTGACCGAATGCTCGGCTGACAGTTCGGACTCGCTCGGCAGCAAGGCACCCGCGACGAGCGCGCCTTTCGTGACTTCGGAGCGAATCGCCTCGGCGATCTCTTGGTATCGGAACGAACGGGCCATAGCGTGGAGCAGTTGGCTCGTTTCCGAGCCGATAGAGAAGAAATCACTGTCAACAGCCGGATGATCGTTGACAGCTTGTATCAGACTTGTATCATACAAGTTATCACATCGAGAGCCCGCTAGCTACGTCTCATTATCGAGCCCCGCCAGCACTCTCTAGACAGAAGGAACGGACATGGCCGTCTTTGCCGAAACTCCCATCGAACTCGTCAACGAGGTCTACAGCACCTTGGACGAACGGATTGCGTGGGGCCGCGAGAAGCTCGGACGCTCTCTTACCCTGGCCGAGAAAATCTTGATCAATCATCTCGATGACCCAGAGACTGCCGGCATCGAACGCGGTGTCTCATACACCGACTTCCGGCCCGATCGTGTTGCCATGCAAGATGCAACGGCACAGATGGCATGGCTGCAGTTCATGACCGCAGGCCTGTCGCTCACGGCCGTGCCGACCACCACGCACTGCGATCACCTGATCCAGGCCCGAGTAGACGGCAAGACGGACCTCATGGTCGCAGCCGACACCAACAGCGAGGTCTACGACTTCCTCGAAAAAGTCTGCGCCAAGTACGGTGCTGGCTTCTGGGCTCCCGGCTCAGGAATCATCCACCAAGTCGTGCTCGAAAACTACGCCTTCCCCGGTGGCATGATGCTCGGCACCGACAGCCACACCCCGAACGCTGGCGGCGCAGGCATGATTGCTGTCGGTGTTGGTGGCGCCGACGCTGTCGATGTCATGACCGGCTTCCCTTGGAACGTCCGCTGGCCCAAGGCCATTGGCGTCAAGCTCACCGGCACGCTCAAAGGTTGGGCAGCCCCCAAAGACATCATTCTGAAGGTCGCTGAGATCCTGACCGTCAAGGGTGGCACTGGTGCGATCGTCGAGTACTTCGGCCCCGGCGCCGAGAGCCTTTCGGCAACAGGCAAGGCCACCATCTGCAACATGGGCGCCGAGATCGGGGCCACCACATCGGTCTTCCCCTACGACGACGCGACCAGCCGCTACCTCAAGTCAACCGGTCGCGAGGCCATCGACGACGCAGCTCGCGCTGTAGCGCACCACTTGCGTGCCGACGACGAAGTTCTCGCCAATCCTGGTGAGTACTTCGACCAGGTCATCGAAATCGACCTGAACTCCCTCGAGCCGCTGATCAACGGTCCACACACGCCTGACCTCGCTCGCCCCATCTCTGATCTCGGCGCTGAAGCGGCCGAAAAGGGCTGGCCGATGGAGATCTCAGCTGCACTCGTCGGCTCATGCACCAACTCGAGCTATGAAGACATCAGCCGCGCTGCATCGATCGCTCGTGATGCGGCCGCTAAGGGCCTCAAGGCCAAAGTCCCGTTCATGATCACGCCTGGATCCGAAGCGACCATGCGCACCATTCAGCGAGACGGCATGCTTGAACCGCTCGAAGCCATCGGCGGCGTCGTACTCGCCAATGCCTGTGGCCCGTGCATCGGCCAATGGAAGCGCGATGACCGCGAAGGCTCCGAAGGCACCACCAATATCATCGTCACCAGCTACAACCGCAACTTCCCGAAGCGCAACGACGGCGACGCTGCAACACTCGCCTTTGTCACGTCACCCGAGACGGTTGTGGCCATGGCGTTGTCTGGCCGGGTCGACTTCGATCCCAAGACCGACACGCTTACCAACGACGCAGGCGAACAGGTCAGCCTGGTTGTCGGCGAAGCAATCGAGCTCCCGCCTGGCGGCTTCGAGAGCGGCGACTCCATGTTCATTGCTCCACCAGAAGATGGCAGCGAAATAGAAATTACAGTCAACCCGACCAGCGATCGCATTCAGCTCCTGACCCCGTTCCCCAAATGGGATGGCAAGGACTACCTGGAGCTAGCTGTTCTGGGTAAGGGCATGGGCAAGGTCACTACTGACCACATCTCGATGGCGGGCGCATGGCTCAAGTACCGCGGTCATCTCGAGAACATTTCGGGCAACTTGTATCTCGGTGTGGTCAATGC
>Ga0307994_1001820_pt1 | contig 12404 bp, 10 predicted proteins | sample EllFjometagen261_FD_203171 | JGI IMG/M metagenome (GOLD analysis project Ga0307994, IMG submission 203171) | Marine microbial communities from Ellis Fjord, Antarctic Ocean - #261 | ecosystem: Environmental > Aquatic > Marine > Unclassified | place: Southern Ocean | collected 2014-11-02 | reverse complement strand
CCTTCCTTGCTTTTTTCCGTACCAGGCCATATTACAGTATTAGGCGTTGTAACGGACTCCTATGAATTAGAGTGGACTGGAATAGATCTATGGATGGCTTCACCAATTGTAGCCATTATCGTTTTAGCCATTTTTCTAATCATTGGAATTAGTAAAAAAAATAAAAGTATTCTATACGCAGTATTGGCTGGATTAATTACCGATACAGTCATTTGGATTCTTTCAGTATACTACTATGCGCACTTCAAATATGGCGGCTGGTGAGCCCAATACAGGATTTAGCAAAAATGTGCAATAAATCATTCTTCTTCGGAAGAATTGACCTTTAGTCCTGCGAACGCAGCACGAAGTTCTTCAACATCAATTCGATTATCTTCATTTATGTCAAAGGCTTTGATAATGGATGATACTTGACCTGGCGAAAGAGATTCTCCAACCAGCGATTGTAGCCCCTTGTACAACTCGGGTCCGTTGATAGAGCCATCGGAATCGCCATCTATTTGTGCGAATAATGCATCAACTGAAAGGTCATTCTCTTCTAAACAAGTTGCAAGTTTCTGCATTGAATCATTTAGTTCCCATTGCTGTTCATCATCAGGTGACATGTCGCTCATAGCCTTTGACAGCAGACCTAAACCAATAACCCTTTGCAATATTGGGAAATCTATAGTATCCGATTAATCACTCAGAATTTCGCCGGTTTGAACTGCCCACAAGCGAGCGTAAATGCCGCCTAAATTTACTAAATCCTGATGCCCACCGCTTTCGACTATCTTTCCACCATCAACAACAATAATTCTGTTTGCATAACGAATTGTTGAGAGGCGGTGGGCGATTATCATGGTCGTCCTATTATCGGAAATCTTTGCTATGGAACGTTGTAATGCAGCTTCAGTTTCATTATCTACGGCAGATGTTGCCTCATCCAAAATTAACAACGGCGCATCCTTGAGAACAGCCCTTGCAATCGCTATACGTTGCCGTTGTCCACCGCTCAAGCGATATCCACCTTCGCCAACCAAAGTATCCCAGCCACTCGGTAATTGTTCTACAAATTCTCTTGCTTCAGCAACGTCAGCCGCTGCCCAAACTTCTTCATCACTTGCATCCGCTTTACCATATCTGATATTCTCTGCAATGGTGGTTGGGAACAATGTAACATGCTGATCTACCAATGAGATATTTGAACGCAAAGATGGCAAAGTCCAATCCTGACTTGACTTGCCAACCCACTCAATGCTACCACCATCAATATCGGAAAATCTCAACAACAATCGCGTCAATGTCGATTTCCCAGCACCAGTAGCACCGACCACACCCAATGTTTGTCCTGCGGTAATCGTTAGATTCAAGTCTGTGAATAATGGCTCTCTATCACTATAGCAAAAACTAACATTACTCATCACAATATCTGATTTCTTAGCATCTTCTCGAGTGGCAACGAAATCACCATCTACAATTTCTATTGGGCTATGTAGTAAATCCAAAACACGGGTGCTGCTAGCCATCGCCCGCTGATATAAATCAAATGTTTCACCAAGGCGAGTAAGCGGCCAAAGCAGTCTTTGAGTCATAAAAACCAAAACCGAATATGCTCCAATAGCAAGAGTCCCTTCCAATGTGAGCCAGCCACCAAGAAGTAGGGTTGCAGTAAATCCAACGAGAATTGCCATGCGAATTAGTGGTGTAAAGGCCGCAGATAAGCGAATCGCTTCCTTATTTGCCATCCTATATTGCTGACTTAATTCTCCAACCCGTTGAGCCTCTCGCGCTTCAGCAGTAAATGATTGAATAGTGGTCATTCCGCTCAAATCATTTTCCAATAGAGCATTCATTTGCCCTGCTGCATAACGAACTTCAGTATAACGCGGCTCTAATGATTTCTGATAACGGAATGAGCCCCACAAAATAATAGGGATTGGAAGAACTGCAAATAATGCGACTTGCCAAGAAATAATTAGGAAAACAGTAGAGACGATTATTACAGTTGTAGCAACTTGCAATATGTCATTAGCACCCTTGTCTAGGAATCGTTCAAGTTGGTTTACATCATCATTTAAAATGGCCAACAGATCTCCCTTTTGCCTTTTATCAAACCATCCACTACCCTGTTTCTGTATATGTTGAAAGGTTTCAATTCGCATTTCATGTTGAACGGTTTGCGCTAAGTTACGCCACAGAATAGCAAAGAAATATTCGAATAAAGATTCAAGACCCCAAATAGCGAAAGTCAAAACAGAAAGGAAAATCAGTTGTTGCATTGGGTCAGCGATTCCGAGAGTTCCTAGAAACGAGTTTTCTCTGAGGACGACAATATCAACAGCTAGGCCAATAAGTAGCGGTGGAGCCAAATCCCAAACCTTGTTGAGGATTGAACAAAGACCTGCTAAGCGGACTGTGGATTTGTGCGGGCGCATATATTTCATCAAGCGCGCCAAGGGTGCTTCTCCGCTCATAACCTGTCCTCGCACGGCTTGGACAATAAGACTCGCTTTTGCCAATATTACAACCAATTACAGCAAAAGCCCTATTCAATAGAGAGGCAAGCCCACATTTAGGGTTGAAGATGCGCCGAGACGATATGACCACCTTGCAGTATGTTACGGGCCCATCTGAGCAGTGTCGGCACATCACACTCATCGACCCAGCGAGCCAATCTCCAGATGTTGCTGCAGAGCGAGTAATGATAGCACTTGATTGTGGAACATCAATGATATTCGTCGGTGGCTCAACCGATACCCCCGACGCAATTGTACATGCAACATGTGAGGCTATCCAAGAAGCCCTAGAATTGCGCGTCTTTGCTTCAAGCCAAAACCCCGAATGCGATGAAGAAGATGGCAAGATACCAGTCGTCTTATTCCCAGGCGGAGCCCATGCATTATCTCCAGCAGCCGATGCCATCACATTCATGATGCTGATGAATTCAACCAGCAGAAAGTTCCTCGTTGGAGAACAAGTTAGAGGCGCACCTCACCTGCATAAATTTGCAGTCGAAGCACTTCCTACCGGATATGTCGTTTGCGCACCGGGTGGAAAAGTCGGTGAAGTTGGCCAAGCAGAATTAATTCAAGAAGATGATGTTGAACTGGTAAATGCCTATGCAAGATGTGGGCAAATGTTCGGATTCAAACTGCTTTATCTCGAGGCAGGCAGTGGCGCGAAGAGCCAAGTTCCTCCTGCTTTGATAGAGAGTGCAAAGCAAGTTGACGGCCTGACATTATTGGTCGGTGGTGGGATTAGAACCGGAGAACAAGCAAAGATCGCTGCACAAGCAGGAGCGGATTGGATAGTAACCGGAACATTAACCGAAGACGCGGCAGATTTAGCAGAATTACGTAAGCGTTTGAGTGAAGTAATAGACGCGCTATAATCACTTCAAGGGAAATAGACGATGTCTATTTCGGGCCAATACTCTGTAGGCATAATTACGAATCGGCAGGGGTATAATCCATGCAACAGGATATAGTATTCGCCACCAAATTGGCAGATATAACAATGTGCGAATCGCTGCACTGGAAAGCATGTATGGCTTTCCATTTCTAACTAAATAAAGAGAATCAGCATCCTTCATTTGTTGTGAAAAACCCGCAACTATTTCCTGGCCTTGTTCGGACTCAAGTTCGCTAATAATCAATTTTTCATTGCGTAATCTGCGTGAGATAAACCAGCCAGCACGAGAACACATTCCACAATGCGCATCCAACAAGAGATAATCATTGTCCATTATCATTACCGCCAATTACACAGTTGTTGGTTTTGTCTTGCGAAGTTTCAATTTACGAATCGCCTTGAATCCAAAATAGAACAGAGCAACAAGAGCGACTAGAACGATTATCGGAGATAATAACGCGAGTATTGTCAAAACAACAGCAGCCACAGCCTCGACTAGGGAAATCAATGGATTAGCCAAACCACCAGTGGCTCCAGTCGATGCGGCTCTGGTGGCAACAGTTCCTATTTGCACAGTACCTGCGGCACCACCTCCAGCGATTAGAGCAACAGCCCATTGCAACATCGGGTCAAAATCGCCAAGCATCGATGCAGAAACAAAAACCCCTGCAAGGGCGGCAGCAGGAGTGGCAACAATATCTAGTAAATTATCAATCCACGGAATGAAGTAACCGCCGATTTCAAACGCAACCGCAGCAGATAAAATGGCAAATGCACCCCAACTGTCCAACATTGCAAATTGACCATCTAATTCCATCCAACCGAGGTTAGCAGCAAGACTCATCATCGCTGGTGGTAAAAAAATACGGAATCCACACGCAGCAGACAAACCGATTCCAACACTAACCGCGGATATCAAAGACAGAAAGTCCATCTCAATCCTCGTCCTCGTAGAGAACAGGGTCTCCTGAACCACCAGGGCTAGGAGGGCGAGGGCCATCAACATCAATCCCCTCTTCGATTACAGTTTCATTGACATCAAGTTCAACCCGTCCACCCTTTGCAAGGTGCGCCATATCATCGGTTCCAGGGGTTGATAGTTTTCTTTCAACATTCGGCGAATTAGCATATGCCTCTCTCTTAGCATCACGTGAATCTTGTTCACGAACGAGCGTGAGTGAGTCTGCAAAGACCCGCCCAACAACTTCTCTAGTGCGCTCGCCTCGCTTGACCGAATCAAGTTCAGCCCTCATAGCCTCATTCTGCGTTTCCAATTCTCTGTATTCTGCAGTACGGTCGCCAAGTGCAGCCTCAAAGTCTGCAATCGTCAAAGTCATTTGTTGGATTCTTTCATCTCTATCAAAGACATCACTATGTAGGCGGCGTTCTCTTCTTCTCAGAGATTCATATTCTCGGTTTCGTTCCAATAATCTTCTCTTCAATTCTTCAATCTGTTCGACCAAATAATCATGCTCAGCAGAAACCGAACGGGGACCTTGCATTACTCTCTCAAGTTGTTCTTCCAATTCCGCCAATCTTGAATCTCTAGCATCAAGCAATCCGCGCAAACGATCTGCGATATCTCGTAGCCGTTGACGTTCTTCTTCTAGAGCCGAATTTGCAGCAGTCTCCACATCATATTTTCCTGACATGTCATCTAGTTGTGATTTCAATGAACGAACTTCGTCCGCTGTTACCGAGGTTAATCCAGCCTCAGCAGCTCTTTCCAAAGCCTCAATCATTTGAGAAATACGCCCTTCCATTTCACCGATCACTTCATCTTGGTCATTTGACAAGTTTCGTAATTGACTAACTTCGGTTTCCATGGATTCTCTTTCCTTCTGTGAAAGTGAAGATTGCTGACTTGCTAATTCCGTTTGGGTATCAGCGAGCACTCGTGAGAGGTGAACATTCTTTGCTTCGAATTCCTGAAGAGTCGACTCAACTTCATTTAGTCGCGCAACTTCTGGTGCCACTAAATCTTCTCTTTCCGCTAAATCAAGTTCTAAAACACGAATTCTTTGTTTTACAGAAACCAGTTCATCATTACGCCCAGCAAGTTCTTGCCAAGCGATGAGAACCTCTTCCACTAATTGGTCTTGAGGATAGCCGCGAAGCATCCCTTCAAGCACAGCGCGTTCATCCCCCGAAGCGTCACCGATTCGTCGGATTCCACCTGTTGTTGAAGTTCCTAGCGTCATACAATGGGCAATCGTCTCTCAACCACTCTTGAACTTTGCTAATAGAAACAGGTATTAGAAGGGGGGTTTGATACCCCTTTCGAAATATTCAACCTATCAAATTTAGTTGATTGATGTGAACATTTCATCAGGCATTTGCTGAGCCAGTGCTAAAGCACCAGTAGCAACCTTGTCAATTGGATCTTCAACACACCAGACATTTACATCACCGATATCGGAGATTTCGTCAGCAATACGAGCCGCTAATCCTTCGATTAGAGAGCCGCCACCAGAGATGATGACATTGTTACGAAGAACTGGTTGATATTCAGGGTCAGCACCAGCAACGATTTGCTTGATGCCGTTTCCGATCTTTGGAATGATTGATTCACATGCTTCTTGAACTAGGTCTCCGATGTCTACAACTTGTTTCTTACCTTCAACTGAAAGTTCAACAATTGCTTCACGAGTTTCCCCGCCTACATAGGAAACTTCTTCCTTCCATCGGCGAACCATATCCTTGGTTACTTGAGCGCCAGTGTACTTCTTTCGGATTAAGTCCATTAGTGCCTCATCCAACCAATCTCCAGCTTCTTGAAGAGTAATTTGGTCTTCTTCGGTTGGGAATGTTCCGTAAATACGTGCAATATCAGTTGTTCCAGCGCCAATATCCACTACTATAGAACTAGCAATTTCTTCAATTCCGAATGCTGTAGCGAATGGTTCAGTTACTACCATGATAGCATTTACTTGTCCACGGAGTGTTGCTACTAGGTTGGACTTGTCAGTGAATGAAACGTGAGATGGTGAGCAAATTACTCCGAAAACCTCATCGAATTCTTCAGGGTCTACTGTTTCCAATAGATGAGAAACAAACGCCTTTGCAGCAGCAAGGTTTGCATCATCATCTTGAGCAACTCCAGCAGCCATTGGGCGGTATATATTACATGCTAACTTATTCTTCAAAGCATCATTTCCGAAAAGAACATCTCGCCCGAGGAAGTTACGAGCAATAGGGTCTTTCGGTCGTCCAACAACAGTTTCAATTGTGTGGCTTACACCAGCACTTGACGCGATTGTTGATTGGTATGTTCCCAAATCGATTCCTACGTAGAGTCTTTCTCCCATTTTATTCACCTTCCGCGATGCGGACAAACCGCCGAGGATGCCACTACCCTTCAAGGTTCACCTTCACTAAAAAGGGATAATATCTGTATAGATGAGCAAAAAAGGGCCCGCAGTATCCCGAAAAAGAAAAACTAATCATCATCGCTTTCGATAGAAGGCGCCTCTTCCCCAGTTATATCGGAAAAGACTTCGCTTAAATCGCTACGCAGAAATTTCTTAGCGACCAATATCGCGCTAACCAACGCACCAACTAATCCTATAATTGCCAACATTAGAATTCTTTTTTGTTCGGAAAGTTGTTGTTTATTTATAATCAAAGAATCATCTTCATCTATTGAGGAATTATCCCAGAATGAAGTGAATATATTTTGACTGCTTTTTGTTATTAACTCATTATTTGCTTCTGGAGATTGGTTTGAACTTTGTACAAAGAATTCCAAGTGTAATTGTTGTCCATTAATGTCATATGAAGGGAGGTCGGTTGGAATTACCCAAATACAAAAGAACTCACTTGAATTAATGTCCCATCTCGTCGGAACACAACGAACTAATTCTGAAGGACTCTCATTTGAATTATTATGTGTGATCATTATTTTGACGCCAGTTGTCAATTGGTCGCCATCACTATCTTCAGCAAGCCATCGAACTAACATAGCATCCTCCCAGACAGTGCCATTTTCTAGTTCCGAAATTATAGTAATTTGTGGAGTATTATCTATTGGCCTACAGCCATTTTCCATTATAGGCCAACTGCTGTTGAGTATTTCTGTATGGCAGAGGTCTACATCGTCCTTGACCGAATCAGCATCTGAATCATCAATACAACCATCCGAATCTAAATCGAAACCACTTGCATCTTCAGCCACACACTCATCGATATCATCGGTTATTGTGTCCCCATCCGAATCATCAATGCAACCATCCGAATCTAAATCGAAACCGCTTGCATTTTCAATTGGGCAGAGATCCATTACATTTCCAACCCCATCCCCATCACTATCCATCCATCCATCGTAATCGCGCTGCACACCTTTAGCAGCAATAGAAAATCCATTTTTATCACCATCAATACCGACGGTTCCAGGGGAGTTTCCAGGTGAGATATAGCGGGCTCGAACTTCAATTTCGACCCATTCAATTTCACTTAAGTCGGTGGCATCCAAATGAACCTTCACAGTGGTTTCATTACCCGACGGGAATGAATTGCTATTTGAGTAATTAACAACGCTTTCGTAAAACAAGGTATTGGCGCCATCAGAATTTGTTTTACCCGAAATAGCGACCTGACCATTTGATAGACGAACAACCAGTAACATATCATCGACCAAATAAGGCTCGGGTGATGAAGGGAATGCCATTGTAATATCCAATGGTTGACCCTCCTCGATTGAAAGTCGCGTTGTCCAAATGTCGCCACTTGCAAGGAATGGCCCAACAGCCCCGCCTCCATTCCATGGATTATTGGCTAAATTTTCTAATGGGGTGAGGTTTCCATTTCGTTGTGATAATAACTGCATAGGCTGCAACTGCTCCAAACGATAGGAGTCGTGAATCCAAACATCACTTGCTGGAGAAACATTGCCCTCAGATATCATATTTTCCAATTGTGCGAAATCAATTAGTTGAGATAAATTTAGACGGCCAAATCCATCATATGGGTTTCTCAAATCCTCTCCTCCATTTCCTGCATTCCTTTCATCCAATGACAAAGGGGTGCTTGCAATCGCCATCAATGCCCGTAACAATGGTCCAGATGGAGTGAAACCTTCACCCAAGGTCAAATTGGATTGGTTATTGAGAGAATTATCAGCCCATTGAGGGCGTAATTGGTCAATAGATGCATTATGGGTATTTTCTTGAGAGCCGCGAATCCAACCCTGTTCAACCATTTGCTGTATTATTGCAGCATTACTTGCCGCCATTGGAGTGGCCATACTGGTGCCACTCGAAGGGCGTAGATCATCATTGTAAGAATTATCAACACCATCAGCCTTTGCCGATATAATTGAGGTCCCGGTAGCGAGTGCGAAAATGCCTGTTGTCTCCACTTGTAATGGGCCATGAGCATTTGACGCCCAACGTTGCGATTGGTCATTTTTTATTGAAGCACCAATCGCAGCAACATTTCTGGCATTGGCCGGCTCTAAGATTTCACCACCATTATTGCCTGGGGCGACAAATGCAAGCGACCAAGGAAATTCTCTACCCCAAGCATCAAAATCAGCAGAACGAGCAGTATATTCGGCAGAATTATCCCCCCAAGAATCAGAATGAATAACCGCGCCATTAATGGCTGCTTCATACAATAATAAATCCACATCAGGAACAACCCAACCCTCACTCGAGACAATATCTTGGAAGATGAGAGAACTACCATGGGCAAGGGAAGAACCCGTAGTTGGCACAGTCCCGTTTCTATAATCATAGACATCAAAGCAAGACAAAGTACCAGCGACATGAGTCCCGTGACGGTAATCGCTATGCCCTTGAGTATCTCCCGAATCTATTGTTTCATTGAGTAATAGCAGTTTTCGATGGTAGAGGCCAGCAGGAGCCTCAGCGTCACTTCCATTTTCGCCTTCAGAACCTAACTGTGTGACCGCAGTCGCATTTCGAAAACAAGAATGGTCTGCATCAAGGCCAGAATCAGCCACTCCAATAACCACGCCACTCGCATTCAAACCTAGGTCCCAAGCAGGGTTTCCAGAGAGACCTCCATTTTGGTGAATGGATGCAGATTGTGCGTTGCGAGCAAATGTTTCCAATACCGGCTCAACCCAAAGCAAACCATCAACCCTGAGTAATTGAGAAAATAATAGCGGGTCATTGGATGTCCATTTCACAACCATGACTTGAGGAATTGGGCTTGATAAGAATAATTGTTCACTACCCAGTTCTATTGAAAACAATGCTAATTGTTGAGATAACTGCCACCCAGCCGCCTCGGGCAACCTCGGTTCAAAGACCAAACGAAGCATGGTGTCAGAGGAAGGCTGCAAGTCATCTAAGCCAGCCTTGTATTGGGCTTGCTTTGCTTTATTAATTTCAACCGGGAAGTTCAAATTAATATCTTCGGCGCTACTCCATGCCAATAGTGTCGAAGGAGAAATGATTCTCAAAGGAGTGACTCCATTATTTTTTAGCGCATTCCAATTATCCTGAGTCCAGTATCCCTCTTTGAGAACAATCTCAATTTCTTGCCCCCCGTCAATGGTGTCAATAGGGTCTAAGTTGCCGGTTAGAAAGGCGGTGGAAAGCGGCATTAGCAATACCAGCAATAGTAAAATCACTGGCCGCATAAACACTGTCAAAACCTCAAACCATGTCAATCTCACCCCCATTTCCAATCGTTTAGTCGCGCCATAGCGCTTAAGACGGGATTGCCAGTCGCCCCATTTGATGAAGGCCTATCGAATTTCAGGAATCGCCCCTTTCGGACGCACGCGCCAAGGATTCTCTATTGATATCGCAGCAAGCGATGCAGCTGATGCTGAACATCGTGCGTATTCGATTATGGGTTCACGTCATAAAGCAAACCGCCGTTCAATTACTATTGAATCAGTTGCAGAAATTGATCCAAGAACATCCAAGGAAGCACGCATTCTAGACCACTTCCGCGAGCAAATTGCAGCGGCAGGCGGACCAATCGCATCCGAAGAAGAGTGAGGTTGACCGGCCGCGCCGGTTTTTCAACCCTGACGACCTACGAGGGGATGAGCGAAGATGGCAACGAGGGAAGAATTACAAAATTTAGCCCGCATTGTCGAGGTAACCAAGGCTAGTTTTGACGAAGTAGAAAAGCAGATTGTCAAAGTCGAAGAAGTCATCAACGAACACACTATCACTTTAGCAACACTCAACGAATTAGTTCAAACTGGAACTAAAGGAAGTGCTAGCGCCCATTTCTCAATTGGCTCGGGCGTAACACTTCCATACAAACACGAAGGCCAACAAGAAGGTTTGGCGATGGTTGATTTAGGCAGTGGTATTTTCGGTGAAAAGCCGTGGAGCCAAGCGATTCTAATCACCCAACAACGCAAAGACGACATCACCCATTTGCGCGACGAATTGCAGATTCAAGCCCAGGCCTTAGAAGTAAAAATCGGAGAGGCTGCAGAGCAATTCAATCTTGTGGCAACGGCCATGAAATCTCAACCAATTGAAAACAAATTATCATTAAAACCTTCTAATGCCTTGGCGCCAACAACAGAACAGGATGCTGAGGAGCAACAAGCAGAACAAGCAACCCGGCGTAGTGGCAAACGCCGTAGTGGAATGTTTGGCAATGAATTAACACTGGATGACTGAGGTTTTAGCATGGGATTATTTGACCGATTCAGAAAAGTTGCCGAGGTTACAGATACAGAGGCCTTGTCTGCTGAAGCAGAATCCGCTGAAGCCCAGCAAGCACTGCAAAATGCACAACAACAAATTCAGCCAACACAACCGGAACCGGTTGCAGAAGTAATAACTCAACAAGAGGATGACTGGGATGACCTCGACCAAGAAGTTGTTAGTGAAACAGCAGATGAAGATGACGACTGGGATGATTTTGATGATGAAGAAGATATCGCCTTGCCAGTTGAATTGACCAAGGTCCAAAGAAAATTACTGGAGCGAGAAAAAAAGATTGCAGAGAAAGCCGAAAAGGCCCGCCAAAAAGAAATCAAGAAGCGCGGTGGAGTTGAACAAGCGCGTCCACAGGGTTCGCGCGTTGATTTGTCTATGATGCGAACTACTACGGGGAGAAAACTGGTTAGCGTTGAATCGGCACCAAAAGGCTCATCCAAATCAGCAACTATCGAAACAGAAACCGGTAGCAAGGTCGAAGTTGAACTCGGTGGCGGTGTAGTTGAGCAAGGTGGAAGAGTGATCAAAGCAGGAGATGGCCTCGATACTCTACTGGAGGAATTGGAATGGGTATTACTAGAGTCTGATATTTCATCGGATGCGGTTACAGCGGTAATTGATGCTCTGCGCAACACATTGGTTGGGGCAAGATTGCGCAAAGGCGCAGACCTTTCCAAGGTCCTAGAAGCATCTCTTAAACGCGCCCTAAATAACTTACTTTCAGCAGGATATTGGGATTTCGATGCCACAGTACAATCCTATATTGATAAGGGCGATTTACCGGTCGTCATAATGATGGTTGGAGTAAATGGAACAGGGAAAACAACTACCGCAGCAAAGATTGCCCACAGATTACAGTCCCGAGGACTATCTGTCATTGCAGCAGCAGGTGACACATTTAGAGCAGGTGCAATCGAACAATTAGAATCTCATTGCGAAACCCTAGGAATTCGTTGTATCTCAAGCCAACGCGGCGGTGATGCAGCAGCGGTTATTAGAGATGCCATAGACTCTGCAAAGGCAAAAAACATTGACGTTGTATTGGTCGATACAGCAGGAAGAATGCATAATAAAACAAATTTAATGAAAGAATTGAACAAAGTTAGGAGAATTGCAAATCCCCACCTGACTCTGTTCGTTGGCGATGCATTGGCGGGCAATGACGCAGTAGATCAAGCCAAGATGTTCCAAGAAATAATGAAGTTCGATGGCGCTGTATTAACAAAAATGGATACTGATGCCAAAGGCGGGGCGGGACTTTCTATCGCTTTTGCAACAGGACGCCCTATCGTTTTCGCAGGCACTGGGCAAGGCTATGATGACCTGTTACAATTTGAACCGACCTGGCTACTC
>Ga0307994_1001819_pt1 | contig 12404 bp, 9 predicted proteins | sample EllFjometagen261_FD_203171 | JGI IMG/M metagenome (GOLD analysis project Ga0307994, IMG submission 203171) | Marine microbial communities from Ellis Fjord, Antarctic Ocean - #261 | ecosystem: Environmental > Aquatic > Marine > Unclassified | place: Southern Ocean | collected 2014-11-02 | reverse complement strand
AAAGTGAGCGGAACATTATATATAGTACCTACACCTATTGGCAATCTGGCAGATATAACCTACCGAGCAGTAGAAATATTGGGCACTGTGGATGCGGTGCTGGCAGAAGATACGAGGCAGACTAAAAAACTACTAGACCATTACAATATTGAGAAAAAGTTAATTCCTTTTCATCAGCACAATGAGCATAAAAACTTGCAAATGGTTATCTCGAAACTACAAGCTGGAGAAAACTTTGCCGTATGCTCAGATGCGGGTATGCCGGGCATCTCAGATCCTGGATATCTGCTCATAAGAGAAGCAATAGCCAACGACCTACAGGTAATCACACTGCCAGGTGCCGTAGCTGCCATTGTGGCTTTGGTCAATTCTGGATTGCCTTGTGATACATTTGTATATGAAGGATTTTTACCTCACAAAAAAGGAAAGCAAACTAAGATTCTAAATTTGTTAGAAGAGAAGCGAACTACCATTTTTTATGAAAGTCCGCACCGCATCGTAAAAACGCTAGTTATGATAAAAGAGCTTTTGGGAGAAGAACGAAAAGTGTGTATCGGCAGAGAGCTAACTAAAAAATTTGAAGAACATCTACGAGGAACTGTTACTGAGGTGTTAGCCCATTTCGAATTGAAAGATCCTAAAGGAGAATTTGTACTACTAGTAGGCGGATATGATTCAAAATAGGACACTTAGAATAGCACTATACACCTTGCTGCCAGGGATACTCTTTTGGTTGGCTTGGCCTCCGAGAGATTTATTTTTCTTGAGTTTTATAGCACTTGTCCCTTTGTTGCTTTTAGAGAAAGAAACGCACAACACCAGACGTAGTGGATGGATGATGTATGCTGCTCTACTCTTTTGGAATATTATACTCTCGTGGTGGGTGTACTACGCCGAAGCACCTAATAGCGTGACTCACAGTCTATTAATCACCTTTGTGATGATGGCTGCCAATGCAGCGGTCATGTACCTACCGTGGTGGGGATATCGCAAGGCACGAAAGATATTAGGAGATGGCAAAGCACTTCTTGTCTTTGTGATGCTCTGGCTCGCATTCGAGCATCTGCATCTCAACTGGCAAATCACGTGGCCATGGTTTACACTGGGCAATATCTTTGCCAAGCACAATGAAGTAGTTCAGTGGTATGAAATCACTGGTACTCTCGGCGGAAGCCTTTGGGTACTCTGGGCTAATGTTTTGATATTTAAAACAGTAACATCCGAAAGTAAAAAATGGACCACTTGGTTGAAGCCTGCTTTGGTAATTATTGTTCCTATGTTGATTTCGATTCCATTTTACTTTTCTGCTTTTGAACGATTCTTTATGTATGAATCTGACGAATATGAAACCATCCTCGTACAACCCAACATAGACCCAAACCTAAAATGGGAAGATGGGCAGAAGGTGAGTAACCTTAAAAAGATGCTAGCCATGGCAGAGAAGGAAATCACTCCAAATACTGAGTACGTAGTAATGCCTGAGACTGCTGTGGTAGAATATGTAGATGAAGATCAGATGGACAATTTTGAGAGTGTACGCTTGCTCAAAGCATTTGCTAAAAAGCATCCTCAGATCCACATCATCACGGGAATATCTACTTATAACTGGTATGATAAAGGAGAGAAAATGCAGCCTACAGCTCGTGAAACTAATGGACAATACTATGAAAGCTATAACACAGCTATGGAAGTAAGTCCAAGTGGCGAGACAGACCTTTATCATAAAATGAAACTAGTACCAGGTGCGGAAAAAATGCCGTATCCAGAAGTACTTTCCTTTTTAAAATTCCTTCAGTTAGACTTAGGTGGGATAAGTGGAAGTCTCGGCAGAGATCCGTATCCTAAAAACTTTGATGCAGGAGATAAACCAGACGTAGCTCCGCTGATATGCTACGAGAGTGTATTCCCAGGACACGTAGCTGACTTCACCCGTAGAGGTGCCGAGATACTCCTCATCATTACCAATGATGGCTGGTGGCGAGATACAGATGGCTATAAGCAGCATATGTACTACGCTTGTCTACGAGCTATAGAAAACCGTAGGGAAGTCCTACGTAGTGCTAACACTGGTATCTCGTGTAGGATAGATGCTTTAGGACAGATACAAGAACGTACCGAGTGGTGGATACCAACGGTGCTAAAAGTGAATGCTACGAAACAGACGAGGCTTACTTTCTTCAGCCGCTACGGTGACTACATAGGTAGGTTTGCTAGTTTTATAGGCATCTTCTTTCTCATAGGAATACTAGTAAAAAGCATTACCCTACCAAAAAAGGAATAGTAGAACACAACAAGCAGTCACTGCGTAAATGGAAGTAAAAAACATAGGACTTACAGCATATTCTGCAGCTTTGCAATTGCAACAGCAAGTGCACGAGGAGGTTTTAGCTGAGGGAAATGACACCTTAATTCTATGCGAGCATACTCATGTATTTACTTTTGGTAAAAGTGCCGACAGAAATAATCTAATAGTCAGTCCTGAATTTCTGATAAAAATAGAAGCTGAAGTATACGAAACAGATCGCGGTGGAGACATCACATATCACGGACCTGGACAGTTGGTAGGTTACCCTATTATTAATCTCAGAAAACACGGAATTGGGGTAAAGAAGTACGTATCCACACTTGAACAAAGCATTATAAATGCTCTTGCTACATTTGAGATACTAGCCTATCAGATAGAAGGCCTTACCGGAATATGGGTAGGACAAGAAGGAAGCGAAAGAAAGATAGGTGCAATAGGAATTAGGATAAGAAACGGAGTGAGTATGCATGGCTTTGCACTTAATGTAAACACCGATTTATCCTACTTTCAACACATAGTACCTTGTGGCATTACAGATAAAAATGTGACCTCTATACACCAAGAAATAGGCAGGGGAACTATCACAGAATTTGCCGATGCCTTCCAAAATAGTTTTAAAACTGAATGGCAAAAAGCTTTAGCTTTGTAATACCAAAGAACATAGAAAATGAACATAATAAAAAAGATAGTTCTGTGGATTATTGGCCTTACTATAACAGGCACTGTTTTAGTAATACTTTTCGCATTATATGGCAACTATAGCTCAGGAGAGCGTGCAGGCCAAGTTATCAAAATGAGTAAGAAAGGATATGTATTTAAGACCAATGAAGGACAACTAAATACAGGAGAGATACAGCAAGGAATATGGAATTTCTCAGTAAAAAAATCTGAACCTGAGCTCCTATAAAAGCTACGAAATGCTATGAATAATGGCAAACGTGTAACGCTACATTATGACGAAAAATACGTTCAGGTTTTCTTTTTAGGTGACACGAAATACTTTGTGACTAAGGTAGAGGTGCTAGGCGAATAGCAGTATAGCATCTAGCCTCACAGGACAATTTCTAAAGTGACCAGTCCAGTTCTTCATCCAAAAATTCATTCGCCTTACTAAAAGGCTTACTACCAAAGAAGCCCGCTTTCCCGCCGGCATATACTTCCGCTGCAGGATGCGGAGCGGCAAGCACTAGATGTTTTGATTCGTCTATCAAAGACTTTTTCTTTTGAGCGTATGCTCCCCAAAGTACAAAAACGACCTTATCTCGATGTGCTGAAATATGCTGAATAACAGCATCTGACAATATCTCCCATCCTTTCCCTTTATGTGCCGCTGGAGTCTTTTGCTCTACAGTCAAAATAGCATTGAGTAAAAACACCCCTTGCTCTGTCCAAGCTGTCAGTTCTCCATTAGTAGGTATATCATGCTTTAGATCAGCATTCAATTCTTTGAAAATATTACGCAGTGATGGTGGTATTCTGTTTCCTTTTCGTACGGAGAAGCATAGCCCGTGTGCTTGACCTTCTCCATGATATGGATCTTGGCCTAGTATGACTACTTTTATCTCATCTAGAGCTGTCAACTCAAACGCATTGAAAATTTCTTTTTCAGGTGGGTAGATGGTAGCTCCTTCTTTTCGTCTTAGTTTCAGAAAGGCTTGTAGTTCTTGGTAGTAGGGTTTCGATTCTTCCGCTTGAAGGAAAGACTGCCAGGATAAGTGCATTAGTCTGCCCCTCTTAGTTTCAACTCCGTATTATAGGGACTATTGGGCACTACATATGTTTTATACATCCATACAGCAGAGCCAATAAATGCCACAATAAAAAGAAGCATTATTAGAAATTTAGTGTACTTGTTTTTCATTTGCTAGTAATCGAAATACAAACTTATATAATAAAAGAATAATTGAAAGACTTGGAATCGTAACTCTCTGTCTTTCAATTATTCCATCATTAAAATTCTTAAGACTATTCCCCTATCTCTACAAATGGATATTCTTTTGCAAAGCGAAGCATCTGCTCTACATATCCTTCTTCCTCTACCTTCAGATTTACAAATTTCCCTTTCTTATCAAAAGAAGGAACAAGCTTAGGCTGTACAAAACCACTGTATGGTGCTAGCTCTAAACTCTCATATCTCTGAATCACTTCAGCATGCAATGCCTGATCTACTTTCACTCCGTAACCCTCTACTAGAGCTTCAGCTGCGGCGTAGTCTCCTTCAGATTTTATACGCTGTATTTCTTTTAGTAAGTCACCAAATATCACTCGTAGCTTAGCATAATCATTCACAATGAAGTACGTTTTACCGTCAACGACTTTTTTCTCAATCACATTATTTTTCAAACCTTTTTCGTATGCCCAAGAAGCATTCAACTGGCGATTACGCATATGATCTTCTTCTATATTTTCTCCTACATCAAGTCTTCTTAGTTGTAGCATCATACCATTAGATATATAACTATCGTACTCCGCCATTCCTACTTCTAAGCTTGGCATAAGCCCAAGGTCTACCAACTTAGTATCGTAGATATAATATAATGCTACTAGATCAGCTCTAGCCTCCTCTAATGTATTACTATAGTTTTTTAGCGTCTCCTTTGGAGTACCTATTCCTGGGTTTATCTTGCCAGATGCGTGGCCTATTACCTCGTGCATAGCAGTATGCATTTTGCTAGAAAGTTTGCCGTGTTCCTTTATGCGATCTCTTACTTTCTCATCTAGGTAAAACTCTTTTAAAGAGCTACTACCTCCTGCACTATTATATGCTTCTACGATATTTCCTAAACTAATAGACTTACTACCGTGTGTGCTTCTGATCCAATTGCTATTTGGCAAATTGACACCAATAGGTGTAGCTGGAGCAGCATCACCAGCTTCCATAGCTGCATTTATAACTCTATAGCTTACGCCTACTACATTTTCTTTTTTATGCTCTTTTTGTATTGAGCTATTGTCTTCAAAGTATTGTGCATTTAGACTCAATACTTCCATACGCTTAGATGCTTCTTTATCATTCACTTGAATTATAGCCTCGTACGCACCTTTGTATCCTATAGCATCACCATATACTTCTATAAAACCTAGAATGAAATCAATATCACCTTCTGTACTGCCTACCCATTTTATGTTGGTTTTGTCCCATTGCTTTAGATCCCCAGTTCTAAAATATTCTATCAGCATGCCTATGTGCTCTGCCTGAGCTTTATTCTCTGCTACTCCTTTGGCTTTTTCTAACCAAAAGATCATCTGGTCCATAGCACCACCATATAGACCACCAGACTTATATACTAGGTCTACCAGTTTACCATCTTGCTTTACCAATCTAGAATTTAGTCCATACTCTACAGGAGTTTTATCTCCTGCTGTAGCCATAGCAGCATAGTGAGCTATAGCTTCTTCTTCTCCTACTCCTTCTCCGTAAAAATTATTAGCAGAAATAGCAACCTTGTCTACTCCTTTATCCTTTACCACTTTTTTGGCATCTAGATTTGGATCAAAAATGAGCATTATAAATCGTTCGGCAAATTGCACTTTAGTCTCTTCGGCTTCTAAAGGTAAATTTATGTTTTGAGTCTCATTTACCATTTGTATCAAATACGCAGGATCAAATTCTGGTGTAAATTTCTTCTCTGCATAGTGATGGTGAATACCGTTAGAAAACCAAAAACGTTTCAAATACTCTTCGAACTTTAAGAACTCCGGAAACTGTCTATCACCTTGGTATTTGGTATAAATTTCTTCTAAGGTTCTTTTGATAAAAATATTGTGTTTGTAGTTTTGAGCGTATGTTATTTCTCTTCCACTCAAAGCAGCTTGACTCAAGTAATAAACCAATTCTTTCTGCTGTGTAGTAAGATCATTGATACTGGACGCATCGTATTTTAAGATTTTAAGATCTGCGAATCTATTGACCTCCTCGTTTCTTTGTATTGCTACTTCAAGACCCTTATTCTGTTTATTATTTGAAGCTTCATTTACCCCTTGCCCAAAACTTGGAATAAAATAAAGTAAACTAAGTCCTAATATGATTGCTGTTTTTTTCATTATGTTTTATTGAGCGGCTAAGTTATTAAAATAATTGTTTACAAAGTCTGGTTTAGGACGTGCGAAAGTCATAATTAGATGAAATGTGTTAAATGTGGGTTAAATAGAAAACTTCTTTTTCAAGCTTTCTAAGTCATCTACTACCTTATCATTGAGGGGAATACCGTGTACTTCTCTTTCTTTTTCTACCATGTATTCTTTTTCCCCAGGCACATATACTTCTTGGTCTCCATCTATTCTCTCAGCAGATTTAAAACTACGTATCCAATGGTCCATGCTCGTTTTGAATTCTGCTGCAGGTCTAAAACCCTCCACCTCCATAGCTCCTACCATGTGGCCAAGTCCTTTACCTGGCAGGTCCGGTAACATAGGAAGATAGGGTACAAAGGGAGGCACCCATTTACCATAATTGGCACCAGAGAGTACTCCGGTAAGCACATCTACCAAGCTGCCTAGTGCATATCCTTTGTGGCTACTAAGTTCTTCTAAACTACCTAAAGGTGTGAGCATACCTCCATCTTTCAATTCGTCTATATTTTGACTCTGCTTTCCATTTTTATCTACCATCCATCCCTTCGGTATTGTCTTTCCTTCACGTTTTGCTATCTCTATTTTACCCCGAGCTACAGATGCCGTAGCTAGGTCTATAACTAGCGGCAATTCTTTATCACTAGGGAAAGCATAGGCAATAGGATTAGTGCCTAGCATAGCTTGCTTACTATGTGTAGGTGGAATGAAAGGAGTAGCATTGGTCATAGCTATACCTATCATATCATGCGGCAAAGCCATCATAGCATGATATCCCGCTATACCAAAGTGATTACTATTCATAATAGCACCCCAGCCACTACCATACTCAGCAGCTCTATCTATAGCTATTTGCATGGCTCTAGGAGCCACTAATAGTCCTAGTCCGCTATCCCCATCTATGGTAAAAGTAGATTTATGTTCACGTACTATTTTAATGGTAGGAGTCATATTAATACGACCAGCTTCCCATAGCCCAACGTATCCCACAAGTCTAGACACTCCATGACTATCTATACCACGCACATCGGCACTTACTAGCACATCGGCGGCCTGTAGAGCATCCACATCAGAAGCACCCATCTTTATAAATAGATCAGCACTTAGTTTCAATAGTTCTTCTTTAGAAAACTTCTGCATTTGTAGGCAAAAGTGAGGTTTTATATTGAGAATGCACATCGCTTTTATGCACAAATGCTTAGTTTAAAAGCACATTTGTCGCACATAGTCATTTAACTTTTTGAGCTCATTTACAATCACTTAGCATAAAAATATAGGAAATTGAAATTTTTTTTACCAATGTATGCAACATATTTGCAAGGCAACGAGTCTCTCTTTTGAACCAAAACAAAAACAGTACTAACGATAACCAATTGAATGAACACGATCTTATTAAAGGATGTATCAGAAATGACGTGTATTGTCAGCAGCTTTTGTATGAAAAATATTCCCCAAAAATGATGGGTGTAAGCCTTAGATATTGCAATAGTAAAATGGAGGCAGAAGATGTGCTCCAAGATGCATTTATAAAAATATTTGATAAAATAAAGACTTTCAAAGGAGAAGGTTCTTTTGAAGGATGGATACGAAAGGTAGTCGTCTTTACCGCACTCAAGAGTAACGATAAACGTGTAAATAAATTTGAACCTGGCGATATAGCTAATGTACAAGAACCTTCATTAGATTCTAAGGCAGTAAGCAACATGGAGACGGCTTATCTGATGAATATATTACAAGAATTACCCATTGGATATAAAACAGTATTCAACTTATATGCTATAGAGGGCTATAGTCATAAGGAAATAGGAAAAATGCTCGGAGTGACAGATGTTACATCTAGAACACAATACAGCAGAGCCAAACAATATTTATTAAAAATACTTGCCAAACACGGCATCAAGAGAATATGAGCAACGAGATAGAAAATATCTTCAAACAGAAATTCGAAAACTTCGAATCGGCACCTAGTGCAGGTTTGTTTGATAAGATACAAGCTGCAAGAGCTAAAAAGAAACGCATAGTAATTTGGATGTGGAGCAGTGCTGCTTTACTCCTTTTTAGTCTAGGTTTAGGATATACCGTACTATCTACTTCTTCAGATATCAAGCTAGCAGAAGATAAAACCATAGAGAAAGAGCAAAAAACTAAACTTAGTACTAGTGAAGAGCAAATATTCCCAGCAATAGAACATGATAAATTTCTATCTTCAGGTAATGAGAGTATTGACTCTAGAGAGGAAGTACAATCATCTAAAACTAAAAGCCAAACTACAGGAGGAGCGAACAGTTTTGTTGCTCAAAAAGAAATAAAAAGAACATTGTCTATTGATCGCACTGTATTACCACAAGCTAAAAAACGCACGGTAAATGAAGAATTAGCAAAGCTGTACCAAAAAATACACAATGCCAATAAAAATGCAGACCCTAAAAAAGCCAAAATATTTACTCGCAATGGAGAATCTGAAGTAGACTTAAGTGCTATAAATTTAGCAAACCTTACAAAACGAAACATCCCAGAAATTAAGACTCCAATAACAAATATAGACTCAGCTAACGCATTCCAAATAGATAGACCACAAGATGGTGATAAAGCAGACAAGAATCTACCTATTGGCAAACTCGTAAAACTATCGAGATGGAGCATAGAAGCTAGTGCAGCTGGTGGTTTAGGAAGCAGGATACTTAGCGGCCCTAGCGACTACGTAGCTATGCGAAATACGACTGAATCCGTAAAATTCTCTACCGCTTATAACTTAAATGTGCTGTATCGCATCAATACCAAGTGGAGTGCCCAAACAGGAGTATCTTTAATCAATAGACGAGAAAACCTAAGCTACACCTCAGCAGACCAAATGACATACATGCAGCGTGAAGAAACAAGAACAGAGATTATCATTCACCCTGTATTAGGTGAGATAGAAAGAGAATATACTGTTACGGTAACAGACAGTTCTGTACAAAAAGGAAACCAAACAAATCAAACGGATACCTATCTATCAGCTTCCATACCGCTAGTATTTGAAAGAGGTTTATATGAAGGCGAAAAATGGTCTTTAATGAATAAGATCGGAATACTTGCAGGAATATACAGCCATGCAAATGGACAAATAGTTACGGGAGAAAGACAGTCAGAAGACCTACAAGCTATACCTACCAAATCTACTGGTTTTCACTCTTTCACATACGGCATAGGTGCAGCATATAAATGTACGGACCGTATATCGCTCATCGTTTATCCTCAAGCATTTATTGGACTAAACTCTGCATTGAAAACTAGTGCGGGCATATCCCAAAAAGAACTTGGCTTCTACACTCATTTTGGACTTAGAATACAGCTGTAATTGAAAAAAACTACGGCCATACTTCTATCACTCTTATGGGCAATAAGTCTATGTGCACAAACAGCCTACAGCACACTAGGTGCAGAGCACGAAGTAAGAGTAAATTCTAACGGATCCATAGGCATAAACCTTCAGTCGCTTGCCCCTGCTTCTTTCTATAATAAAGATAGTACAAAACCTCTATTGGCTCAGGCAGGCCTTTGGCTAGTAGCCGAAGATGAAAACGGACAATATCATACCGCTGTGCAGTATCTCTCTGGCAAAGATTCTTTTGATTTTTGGCCAGGGCCAATAGATACACTTACGGGACAAACTGGCGACATTTCAGCTTGGGATGCTACTTGGTATGTATCTAATGACATCATTATTACCCACAAACAGAATTTCGAGAAACCTGGATACAATATTCCCGATGAGATAGCCAACTGGCCAGCACAAGGGAATGAAGGATTCGCTAATTACCTTGCTCCATTTGTAGATGTTAATTTTAATAAAACCTACGATCCAGAAAACGGAGATTACCCTGCCATTAAAGGTGCGGAATCTGTGTATTGTATTTTTAATGATTTGGCAGATGAACATACTGCTTCTTTTGGCCAAGAAATCGGTATAGAAATACAACTAATGGTTTATAAACCTGCAGGAGGTTCTACCCTGTTTCTAGAATATTTTATAATAAACAGAAGGCCTACAGCATATAAAAACATTCAAGTTGGATTCTTTATATCTGGAGGGTGCGGAAACCCAGACGACAATTTTGCTGGCACATTACAGACCTTTCCTCAGAGTATTTTTATATTAAACGGCTTAGATACTGACCAAGGATACTTTGGCAATAAGACACCGTATGTTGTGGCTACATTTTTAAACGAAAACCTAACAAACTCAATTGCTTTTACAGATACAGAATTAAAAAACGGTCAGCCTAAAACAAACTCGGACTACATCAACTATGGATTAAATACTTGGAAAGATGGAACTAACCTAACTTGGGGAGGAGATGGAACTGAAGGAGACACGGAGTCGGACTTTATCTTTGGTCAAAGCAACCTAACAGAAGGCATATTCTGGTCCGAAGATGATGAGAACAATACTCCTGGAAGAAGAACTATAATAGGGAAAAACACACGAAAAAACTTCTATCAAAATAATTTTATAAAGCTTGATATAGCTTTAGATGTAGGATTACTAAATGATAGAAAAAAGTACCTAGACTCAATAACCCTAAAATCAGCAAGAAATTTGTCATATTACAACACTACTTCTGGCATACCTACAGCCGATATAAATAACAACTTTAGAGTATACCCAAACCCTACATCAGGGTCGCTATACATGCATAGCGACCAAGTAATTGAGGAAATTATTATAACTGACAGTCAAGGAGTTAAAGTCTATTCTAGCGAAAATATCAAAAATATAAGATGGCAGTGCAACGTTTATTTATTGCCAGGTATCTATACTATACAACTAATAACTAAATCTAATGTGCAATCTAAAAAATTATGTATCACACCATGAAACCCATTAAAATGATAGGAAAAAGTTTGAATTTTGCCTATTTTGCAGCGTCTTACAAGAACATCAAGCTAAAAAACAGTAACAATATGTTTAAACTACTAAAGAAGAGCGTTTTAACGTTCATTTTGATTTTGCCATTTTTGTTTTCTTCTCAGAAAGCAGAAGCAACCCACGTTATGGGTGCAGATATCACTTACAAATGTGTAGATTCTCTGAAATTTGAATTTACAATCACCTACTATAGATGGTGTGCTGGTGTAGGCTTCTCAACGCCTCAGACATTCATAGAATGTTCAAGTGGTAGTAATACTAGATCTATTACACCCACATTTGTAAGTATTAAAGAAATTACACCTGTATGTGCTACAGCAAGTGGAGAATGTGTTCCTGCTAACACCAGAGTAACGGGTGCTGAAGGTATCGAACAACATACTTACAAAGTAACCGTTGATTTCAACAACGCACCTTATTCCAATATGGTGAGTTGTGGAAAGGTAAGACTCCGGACAGGACAGTGCTGTAGAAATAGTAATATTAATACTGGAGCAGCCAATGCTCAATTTCAAACTTTTGCAGAGATAGATTTAAGTCAATCACACTGTAATAGCTCTCCCGCTCTTACTTCTGAGCCAATTGCTATATTATGCTGTAACCAACCTTTCTTCTTTAATAATGGTGCACTAGATACCACAGACTTTGACTCACTCTCTTACTCTTGGGCTCACCCAAAAGGAACGGGTCTTGGTAACATTGGTTATTCTGGTACTAACTACGCATACAATCACCCATTCCAAGCATTTTATCCTGGAAGTACAGGACCCCCTCTAACTATTCCAAACGCTAACCCTCCAGTAGGCATCTATTTAGATCCAGTTACTGGTGATATTATTTTCACCCCTACTCGATGTGATGAAATCACAGTAGCCGTAATACAGGTGGATGAATGGCGTGAAGATTCTACTGGAACACCTCGAATTGTAGGTACTACGCGTCGAGACATGCAGTTTATTACAAAAACTTGTCCAGATAATAATCCTCCAATAGTAAATGGTCCTTACTCATACAATGTTTGTGAGGGAAGTCAGATTTGCTTTAATGTAACTACTAGTGATCCTGTTTTTACACCACCACCGCCTGCCTCGGCTCCTGACCCAGATACTGTTACCA
>Ga0307994_1001818_pt1 | contig 12405 bp, 6 predicted proteins | sample EllFjometagen261_FD_203171 | JGI IMG/M metagenome (GOLD analysis project Ga0307994, IMG submission 203171) | Marine microbial communities from Ellis Fjord, Antarctic Ocean - #261 | ecosystem: Environmental > Aquatic > Marine > Unclassified | place: Southern Ocean | collected 2014-11-02 | reverse complement strand
CATAACTCGATGTTCCGATCGATCTTCCATCCCGCGATCGTCGTCTCTGGAAAAAATATTCGCAAAAATAAATTATTTTTTTCGTTTTTTAAATTTCTTTCAGAGAGCGAGCGGGGGGTTTTGATGGATGAGGATGATGCGTCGACCCCATGCGTACTAGCTAGCAAATGAAATTAACAGCACTGAGCTTTCATGTATGCACTGGATGCAACCGTGATCACAGTCGTGCAACGCAGTGCACCTCTCGATTTTCACATCGATCGGCCAACGACGATTCGGCCAGTAACAAACACTCGCGGCGAAATTCTTTTAAATTTTTTCTTTCTTTTCAGAGAGAGCACACTGAGCACGTTTTGATTGATACACATTGCGGCTCAAAGATCGCACGCAGTAGCAAATAAAAGTAACAACACTTGGTCTTATATGGGTATACTAATTACAACCGAGATCACAGTCGTGCAATGCAGTATGCCTCTCTGCTAGCATGGCCCAACGACAATTCGGCCAGCAACCAGAAAAACAACCACTTGCGGGGAAATTCTTTTTAATTTTTTCTTTCTTTTCAGAGAGAGCACACTGAGCATGTTTTGATTGATACATGTTGCGGCTCAAAGATCGCACGCAGTAGCAAATGAAAGTAACAACACTTGGTCTTTTATGGGTATACTAGTTGCAACCGAGATCACAGTTGTGCAATGCAGTGCGCCTCTCTGCTAGCATGTCAATTGCCCAACGACAATTCGGCCAGCAACCAGAAAAACAACCACTTGCGGGGAAATTCTTTTAAATTTTTTCCTTTCTTTTCAGAGAGAGCACACTGAGCACGTTTTGATTGATACACATTGCGGCTCAAAGATCGCACGCAGTAGCAAATAAAAGTAACAACACTTGGTCTTTTATGGGTATAATAGTTGCAACCGAGATCATAGTCGTGCAACACAGTGCGCCTCTCTGCTAGCACGTCGATCGCCCAACGACGATTCGGCCAGCAACACAAACACTTGCGGGGAAATTCTTTGTAATTTTTTCCCTTTTTTCATTTCATTCAGAGAGCGAGCGGAGTTTTTGTGGATGCAGATTATGCATCGACCCCCGTGTGTGCTAGCAAATGAAAATAACAGGACCTGAACTTTGTCGTACATGCTATGTGCAACCGAGATCGTATTCCTACAACGCGATGCACCTCTCGACTTTCACATTGATTCCCCAACGACGATTCGACCAGCAACCACAAACACTTGTAGGGAAATTCTTTTTCTTTCGTGTTATTTTCTTTTTGCCATGTTTCATGTTTCCGCGGCGATATATAAAATGACGATGGGAGATCTCCATGGACGTGGAATGGTCCAAAGTACTGGAGTCGGAGCACCCATGATAGCGGGGGGTCGCGTTATACACCACCAGCAGAGGTACAGAGCACAACAACGCGTCGCACCAACGATATCTCGATTGTCTTGATCTGGAAAATTTCATTCGAGAGTCTTACGGAAAAAAAAAGAAGAAGAATCATACACATTGGTTATCAAAAAAATTTGTATATTTATGAGTTATTATATTTAAGTTGCTAAGGCCAGCAAATCATGATTGCTTGACCTGGTTGTTTTTTTTTTTCTGTTAGAAAATAAATTGAATTTGATTCTCCCATGTATCTCTTTGCATGTTCACGAACGACCCAATTATGTCTTTTTTCTTTTGTGATTAAAGTTGAATGCGAGCCTCGAAGGACTTGTTAATTTTTAAATTTTTTTCTCCTCTCTCCTTCACTTTTTCTTTTCTGTGTTTATTTTTTTTGTTCTTGTTTCTCCAGCAACAACAACAACAACAACAACAACAAAAACACTACAATGGTCGCACGATGACACGCTTCGAACTGCTCTCGTAGCTACTCGGACCCATCTCCAGCATTCCCTTCATGCCACTCATATTTCCCTTGAGCGTCGCAGCATCCATTTCAAGAACATTAATGCTGTACTTGTTGTCAATGACATCCTTTGGAGACGTCGCAGAGTAGTTGGTAGATTTATTCTTTCTGTAGGATGCGAGCAACTGATGCTCACGCTCTGAGCGATGCAAATGAACGTTCATCCACAACCTCGTTGTTGTCCTTGCGTCGGCATGTTTATCCACCTTCTTCTCCTCCTTCTCCTCCTCCTCCTTCAAATTTGATGGATCGTACATGATCAGACCACCAGATGGAAGCGGACCACGATATGGAAGTGAAACGTTCTTGTCAGTCTTCTTCTTCTTTGTCCTTTTATTCAGCTCCTCCGACACGAGCTTCTTTTGCATAAACCTTGGCATGCATCCACCGACGTACCTCTTGTAGTCCTCTTCTCCACCGTTTCCTCCACCCTCTCCATTAACCTCTCCACCAACCTTTTTACTGACGACACTCACTTTCTTCTTCATCTCGTCTTTCAGCTTCGTCAATGTCAAAGCGCTCGTCTGCACTGTCGTCAAACCGATGGCAGCATCAAAGTTTCGTCCTTGCTGGAGATCAAACTGATGGACATCCTCCTTTCTTCTACCATGCCGTTGCAGGAACGACCCCGCCTCCTTCAGCTGTTGGACGCTCATCATCAGTCCATACTGCACGTAAGGACGCAGCCGAGGACGCTGCATCTCCTCCACTTCAGCCAGCAGCTGGTCATAACTTTCATTGCAACATCTTTCCTCCTCGTTGCGTGCCAATCTTGCCTCCTTGCACAATGTTTCACTCTCATTTCTACGCGTCCACTTAATCCATCTTTCTTCACTTGTGAACCGAGTACCCCGCTGCGAGCACACCCATCGCCTGTTCCAAGCACCACCTTCATCCGACATTCTCAGACCCAGCATGGCCTCGCAATGAAGAGTCGTCGGCAATATTGAGGCAGAAGTCGAGGCGGCAGAAGTCGAGGCGACAGAAGTTTTGCTCTCTGTACCACTCATCATGTCTAAAAACTGCTGGTCATTCCAAGCCTCAGTAATCATGTTGTTGAGAAGACTGACACGCTCCAAACGAAGGTTGCAGCCCAGCATGCGAAGGATTGCCAAATGTCCATTGTCACTAATGTCGCACTTATTTAAATCCAACATCGTCATACTCGTGCGATTATGTGGATGTGCAAGAACATGAGCAATAACTTTTGCACCAGTATCACCCAGCATGTTCTCTGATATGGACAGACGACGCATGTCTGGACTACCGCCGCACGCGTGAAGCAAAGCAGCAAATCCAGACATGTGCTTACGATCTTTAGAACCTCGCGAAATGACGACGTTGGCAAGATCATTACCATCAAGAATGAGTTCAGACAGAGGCGAGGGGCGCGTCCCAAAAACGCCGACAATTTCATCATCATTGAGCTGCTGCATGGTTCTTTTTTTCTCCACTTCGACCAATGATCCGATAGCTTGGTACGTGCCCTGTTTTTTTTTGTTGTTGTGAGAGAAAGACAAAAGAGAAGAAGAGGAAGTAGTAGTAGAAGAAGAAGAAGAGGAGTGCGTCAGATAAAGAATAAAGAATAAAGAAAAGAATAGAAAAAAAAAGATTAATTCCAAAAGACAAAAAAGTTAAAGAAGAAAAAAAACCAACCTCCAAACTACGAATTCTCGATTCGTCAATGTTTCTCTCTGGTATATCTTTCGTCTTGACAACAAAGGGTACAGCGACTGGATCTGGACGTGTCGACTGCACCGTAGTGTACTCAACATCAAATGTTCGGCTGACTGACAGAAGCTCGACGTTCTCACTCTCGTAGTTGACTGCCACAAGCTTTCTTCGATCTGTACTTGGTTCAACTTTCTTATCAGGATCATGAGGATCTGTTATTCGGGAACCCTCGTTTCCTGGAATTTCAAAAGTCACGTTGTTTCCCTCCTCATCTTGGAGAACTTCATACACTTCGCACGTGCCATCCTGCCTCTCCCAAGACTCCTCCTTGAATTGAATGAACTTACCCGGAAATTTTTTATTCGGACGCTTGTACCAAGAAAGCATATCGTCGTTAAGAGTTGGATTGAATCTCTCCTTGACGACATCGGAAAAGTCATCCTCCTTGTACATCCTCTTCTCTACTACTACTACCTTATACTTTTCTCTTTGGAACTCACTGGACATTTGTGGAAGAAGGTAACCAAGCACGGGTGTCGTCCGCACTAGCCTGCGGTATCGACTCGCTCCATCATCGTCGTTGACTCCAGCAGCAGCACCACCAGCACCAGCAGCACCAGCAGCAGCACTCCTCCATCGATTGATGGTGCGCCATGGCAAACTTAATCTTGATCGATCGACCTCCACTATTGGCTGCTCTTCCGACCCTTCTCCATGAAGACGTACCTTGCTTGACTTGCACGTCTGATTCTCTGCCACACGACGAAGAACAAGACGCTTCATACGCCCATACTGGTCTTTTTTTGGCTGCTTGTAGACAAAGTCACCACAGAGCAAAAGCACGGCGCCCGTCGAGACGTCATGAATAATTTTTCCGTCCACTTTCCGACGAACTGTCATCGACTGTGGCGTGATGCCAACAATTGTACCAATCTGATAGTTGCTGATGGACGTCGCAAGGAGAGTAGACGAGGCACCAGTGAGCATGTTGTGTGAAAGATTAAGCGAGGTCAACCTAGGATGACGACGAAGGACCTGCGCCACATGGTGCGTGCCCTCGTCCTTCATCACGTTCGAAGAGATGTCAAGTTTAGTCATTGATGTATTAGAAAGAAGACCACGACATAAAAGACGAATACCTTTTGAACCTAAATTCATGTTGGAGAGAAGAAGGGTTTGAATCATTGGTTGGATACGAAAAAAACCACCACAGAGAGTCATCACGTAACCACCCTCCTCGCCGCCCAGTGGCCTGCGCATGATTCCCTCTGTTGGACGACTGGCAAGTACTGCTAGCAAATCAGCATCATCACCACCACCATTTCTTCCACTATTTCTCCCACCATTTCTCCCTACACGAGGATCGTGTGGATCATGCCGACGAACAAAGTCATGAAGATCTGCAGCAATGGTCATTGGATGCATGGACGTTGATGACAGATTCACAGATCGCACGCACGATCTTGCTTGGAGAAGAAGCTCGCGCATGCTGCGATTTCCATCACTGCTGGATGAGCTCTTGATGTCGTCGACCTCTGGATCTAGACGAAACAAATCACCAGTCCCGTACTCTTTGAGAGAATACGTACCATCGTTTCTCAACAGGACACGACCACCATGTCTCTCTCTTGTCCACACTACAGTCCCACGACGGAGGACGGGAGAGTGACTTATATTGGCGCTGGTAGCGCTGCTGGTGGCGCTGGTGGCGCTAGTCGTCGTAACGTCACCACTGTTTGGTGGTCGCGACGGGTGAGCACGAGACGACAGAGGAAGAATCGAAGTGGCGTTCTCATCAAGATTAATATTTTGAATTCGATGACGATGACGTACATAATCAACGATGGGTGCCATGAGAGAGGATGTGTCCATGTTAGAGGCGACGACCGTCTCGTAGAGAGTGCTCCCATCACCACCAACATCAGTCCGATTGGTCGAACAATCAACACGGAGGCATGGGATTCGCGTCGTCTCCTCCTCCTCGTTCTCCTCCTTGTTCTCCTCCTTGGCGACGACGACCATCGTCAGTATCTCACCGATGTAGCCGTGACTTCGAAGCTTCTTGGCTGGAACAGTACCACTAGTTCCACTAAGAAAAACGCAGCCGTCATACATGGAGAAGTCGTACATGCTGTACTCATTTAGCAGACGAGATCTGGTTAATTTTTTGTCAGCGTGCTCTTTCAGCATCTTCGTGAGCTCGTCCTTCGCCGAAGACTGGACTCTCATACACTTCCTTTTCTCCGTCTCAGTCCGCTCACCTAATTTCTTCGAAGAGTCTTCTTCTTTTGACTCCAGGATACTCTTCATCTCGTCCAGAATCTTTGTTACTTCCATGTTGGCTTCTTGGAGTCTTGATCGGGCCTCGACAACACATAATGCATGTTGGTCTACGTCGGACGTCGCAATCTTCAGCTTATCCTTAATTAGATCCATTCGACTTGCCATTGTTGATAATGAAACAATCTTTATGTTCTCGACTACCATTCTCTCTCTCGAAGTCCAACCGAGAATCTCCGAAGCACCAGAATGAGAAGACTTGCGAGGAATGGAGCGCAGCCTCTTGGCCACAGCACGAATTGCATCAGCTGAGGCGACACGATCTACGTCACTTTCTCGCCTCGCAATACCACTCCCACTCCCACTCCCACACTCACCACCAGCCTCCTCTCCCTTCTCTCCCTTCTCTCCCTCCACTCCCTCCTCTCCCTCCACTCCTGCTGCTACTGCATCTTCCATCGTCGGAGGGATCAGAACGACCAAAACGTCTAAACGATCCGATGGATTGTCCATCTCCACCTCACACGTGCTTCCTTTGATCTTCGAAGGTCCTGATCCCTCACTGGGAAAGACCTCATCGTGATACTTGTTTCGCAACGCGTTATCCTCTGGTGTAGAAAATTGGACGACAATCCCATGCTTCAACGTTGGGTGGTGTACCAGTTTGAGGTCGGACTCACGCTTGGAGGAAGAGGAGGAAGAGGAGGACTCAACATCCATGTCAGGACATCCAGGAATATGAACGCCTCGTTTCCATGACCATCCATCTGGTGCAAGGCTGACACGCGTGCCAGGACGCACGGAAACGAGATTCTCTGGGAGACAGTGTCGGAGGACTATCCCTTCCGCTGTGACGACGTCGTAATCCACTGCTCCTCCCGCTCCTCCTCCTCCTCCTCCTCCTCCTCCTCCTTCTCCTCCTCCTTCTCCTCCTCCTCCTCCTCTCGAGATTAAGGGCACACGACACTCGGATATGAAAGCCTCGCACAAAGGTTCCATGATGGAGGAGTCACACCACCACTCGGGACCATCAGAAGAGGCACGCTTGATCTCTAGACCAGGAGACAAACGCTCAGTAGATGACATTGGCTGAAGCTCGCTCCTTTTGACACATAGCTCCTGCATGGCATCACCACCCGAGACAACGTAGTCATGTATGACGTCTTTATGATTGTCGTTGTCAGAAAGTTCTTTTGAATTGACAACAAGACGTGATAATAATTTACTATCCATGCCTGTTCTTACTAAACATATGGGAACCATGCTGTCTCCTGGATGACTGCCAGCACGTGCAGAGTCCTGCACACCAGGATCACCACCCTCTGCGGAGAGAGAGGGGGGACCGTTGACAACACCGTAGTGGTAAGTGTCGGAGACGCCACCAGGACGATACATGACGACTGAACCTGGTTTGAGCTCACAATAACCAGCCGGCGGAAGGTTGACCCAGAACATATAGCGACGGAGGCCTTTGATGGTAGTGCCATCCTCCAACGCAACATCGTACGTGTAGGTGGGGATGTGCGTGTCAGCATCATTCTCATCAGCAGGAGAGAGAGCAGAATGCTCGTCAAGATTTGAGCGGAGGAGCTTGGAGAACTCAGGAAGATGAACACCATAAATTCCATGATGAGCTGTTAAAGAGTAACGTGGAGATGAGGACATATTATCATCTGAATCATAAAGTTTTTTGGCAGACTGCCCCTGTCGTAGGGTAATTCCACGACGAAGACGACGGACGACGTCATCAAGATCATTGGGATCGAAGAGGATGTTCATGTGAACACGCTCTGAATCGTTGGCAGTGTTGACAGCGCATCCTTTTCTGGAGGAGGTGGAAAGAGACGGGGAGACAGAGAGAGAGAGAGAGAGAGAGAGAGAGAGAGAATAAGGGAAAAAAAAAAAAGGAAAAAATGGTGTGAGGGAAAAATCCAATTTCATTTTAAAAAAATAGTAAAAAAATAAAAAAAGAAAAAAAAAGAAAAAAAAAGGAACGCGAATTGTGTAAATCCAGCGCTGATGTATGCATGGTGGAGTTCAGTTATCTATTTTGCGTCACCAGTATCACGGTACTAATGTGCTTGATTATGAAGAGAGTTAAATGTTCATCACCACTCCACCAGCAAGAAAGAAAAAAAAAGAAAAAGAAAACAACAAAAAAATTGAAAGAAGAAATCACCCACCTTCTCTTTCCGAAAGTCAGGGTCTTGACTTTCAACTTCGACATGCCAAACTCCGACATCATCTTCACAGAAGGAAGAGAATGCATCGCGTTGTAAATTTGTCCACGGAGACCCCAGTTATCGCACGACTCCGTCAGATACGACCATTCACTGTTATCCTTCTGAAGCTTTCTTTTCTTAACATGATCCACCACCAGCAGCGTGCCGTCAGAAGATGGACGCAAGCTGGCGACGTCCAGTCGCACTAAAACAGAAGCGCCAATATCGAGAGGCTCTGTTGGATAAAGAGGGATCGAAGTTACATCAGTCCCTGCTCCTCCAATTGACTGAGTGATTGAATGCGACGCGCTCAACTGTGCCAGTCCCAGCTCGCTCTCTCTCTCTAGAAAGAACTCTTCCCTTTTGACACCAACTCTCTCCTCACCACTCGAAGTTTCGAGGCAGTAAGTACCGTCGTTCACACGAAGCACGCTGGTACGACGAAATGTTTCATGACTTTCAGAAGTACGAACACGATCACCGACACGAAGAGAAGGCATGAGACGGACTAGTCCCGTCTCAAAGCCATGATCCACCATGCGTTGTACATCTCCCTTCGTAATGGAGATTGCACCCTTATCCAGCAACCCACCTGTCTTGGGATGCCACAAGTAGTCCTTCTCCTTCTCCTCCTCCTCCTTGGCATTGTCTCCTCCTCCTCCTCCTCCTCCTCCTCCTCCGCTCTCTCTCTCTCTCAAAGACAACACATCACCACGCTGCGTTCTCAGATACATTCTCGTGCCACTCGGATCGTAGCAGGGAACTCGTCCCTCGAGCGTCAGTTGGACCTCGGCACCACTATCACCCACACTCTCCTCCACTCGCCGCACGTTGAGATATGCTCTCTCCCCACATGCCATTCTTGATGCCAGTACTATCTCACTCCTTTTCACACCATATTCTAATGAACCGTTGTCCATTCCTAATGTATATGTTTCCTCCGTTTCCTCCTCTCCTTGGATTGATGATGATGGTGCATGTCTCTCCACAATTCGGCACGTCGTGTCCTTTTCTTCCTTGCTGCTGTCACCACCTAGCGACGATGGAACACAGTACAGCGCGTCCAATCGCTTTGTCCGCATTGACGACGCCAAAATTTCGGTCTGTCTCGCCTCCACTACGAATCGAAGTGCTCTCTCTAATAACTTAATCATACGAAGCGTCGAGATTGACGAAGAGTTGTTGTTGTTGTTGTTGGTGGTGTTGGTGGTGGTCGTCGTACGACGAGAGACAGTGCGGAGTGGTGACGACAAGAGTTGGATCGGAAGCGACAAGAGAACGGAGGTGTGACTTTCACACTTGGTGAGCACATGCGTGGTGCAGTTAGTTGCGCTCTCCTGCTGCTTTGTGCGAAGAGACAATCCAAACTTTTTAAACGTGCTCTTCATTTTGTTTATCTCTCCACTCTTCTTTTCCTCGCCATCAGTCTCTGCTGGTAGCGCCACACACTCAGGCGGAGGCAAGAATGACACTGGCTTATATTCTTCTTTCCCGTCCGCTGGATGTGCTGGATGATGGACGTCAAAGCACAACACGAGACGCTCTAGCGCGGACTTCTGACTCGCTGCACCCTTTGTTCCCTCGGGTGCTTCTTCTTCCACTCTAATCATAATCAGTGAATACGTTGTTTCCTCTTTCTCACGATTATAATCACATACGATTGGGAGTGGCAGCCACTCGACGACGTCATCATTATTATCAGCAGGAGGACATAACCACGAATCCGACGACGACAGTGCTGACACAAGATCAGCAGCAGGATTAAATGACAGCGCTCCACCACCACACTTCACTACTATTCTTAGATCAATCTGCAACGACACTCGGAGTGGTGGAGAAAGTGATGCTAATAATATTGGTTCGTTGAGCATGTCTGACCAAGAGGATGGTGTCATGCCACGATCACCATGAGCAGCACGACCCAGCCTCCCCTCCTTCCACACAGCACCACCAGGTGCTCCGAGTGATCCACCATAACGCGATGGGACGCCGTAACTGACCTTACCGTCGTCGTACAACACGTTCAGAGTGTTCTTTGGAACACGAGAAGTTTCAATGGAACCAAACACGAGATCGTTTGAACGTGGACCATGACGAAGCTCAACATGAACCTTTTGCATGATCTCCAAATATCTTTTGTGATCCACATAGTAGTCGTGCTCATACCACCGATCTAAATCATTGCAATGAGAAAGATCGAGTTCACGCAGCTTCAGCATTGAGGGGCCACGAAGCTGATTGTCTCCTTCTCCATTACGTGAGCAAGACTCCTGTGCTCTTCTCATGGCAGCTGCAAGAATGAAGACACGATCAGAGCACCAAACATTATTGCGACGTGCAACGTCGGAAGTCTTGCCGGAGCGCACCGACCTGCTGAAAAGGCTGTCACGAATGCTGCCGTTCCCTCCATCGATGTACGCCACTGACTCGTCGTTCTCACTCACCTTGCGCACCAGCTCGTTGAACACTTCGTTTTGTTTGTTAGCGACACGACTGAAGATGTGGAGTGCCGCCACCGCCTGCTTACGCTCCTCCTCGCTGCTCGCATCGGAGGACGCCGCCATGCTGTTGCTGCCACTACTGCTGCTGCTGCCTCCGCTGCCGCTGCTGCTGCTGCTGCTGCCGCCACGAGGTGACGGTGGTAATAACGACGACAATGTGGTGGTGGTGGTGCTGCTGCCATTATGTTTGGAAGTGGAAGAGGGATCTTGCGAGACTGCTTTTTTTAAAGAACCAGTAAAAAGTGTCCCATATGGCTCGGGCCAGCTTGAATTATTTTTACCAATTAGAATTTCGTTCTGCTTACGCGTAAAATCATCGTACTCCTGCTCGTTGTAGGATGAGGTGGTCGTGCCCATTTAGTGTTGAAGACGAGATTGGAATGGATTATGGAAAAGAGGATGAGGATCTTTTGCCGTATGAAAAAGTCTCATAAGGTTTTTACTTAATTCGTCCACAGTTTTAAAGCCTGAATCGAAAGGGAGAAATTTTTTAGTTTTTGCTCCGGACCCATGACTGAAAAAACCAACCACAACACTCCCCCAACAAAAAAACACAAATGGCTTCCCTAGCAAACCAAAAAACTGCCTCAATGCACGACCTGACGAATCTCGGCGAGGGCATGACCGACGCACTTATGGCACAGTTCCAAGCCATCCAGAAGAAAACATTTCGTGAGCAGGCCGTGTGGTACATGAACGGCTTTTGGTGTGACGGCGCAAATTTTTCTGAAAACCCAGAACAGCGCGAAAAAATGTGGAACTACGTTGTTGGCATGGAGAAGCTCCACAAGGATGGTGCTGCTGGCAATGAGCTCGACGAGTTCAAGGCACACCAATTTTTGGAAAAGTCAGACATGCACATGACTGTTGCTAAAATGCGTGCTATTATGAAAGAAATTGATTTAGATTTTAACAAGTCTATTAGCATGTCAGAATTTTTAATCTTTCATTACAAATCTAAAATGATTGATTTAATTAATGCACCACAAGCTGCCGATCCAGCTGCTGCCAAGCGCATTGCCGCAGCCAAAGTTGCCGTGAATGCCGCCAAGGCCTCGTGCGATGCTGCCATTACTTCCGAGCAAGAGTCACAGAAAGCAGCAAAAGCGGCCCACACAGCGGAAGAGGCGGCGAAAGCTGCGCTCGCAGACTTAGAGGCGCAGCAAAAAGCATTGGACGATGCCAAATCTGCACTCCAAACAAAAATTGACGATGCATCGCTGAGCAACACAAAAAAATCGAAGGCAATGATTCAACTCAAGGGATTAGAGTCAAAGGATCCTCTTCCTTTAGATCGTGCCAAGATTACTCAGGGTGCCGCCGTAAGAAAATTAGCCAAAGCAAAAAAGAAAGCTGTCAAGGCTGCTGCGCTTGCAACGGAGGCATTGAACAAAGCACAGGAAGACATGGCAACAGCAGAACAGATGCTGAACGCCGAGGTTAAGAAAGCAACTGGTGGTGGACAAGGTGAGCTTTGGTGGATGCAGCGCGAGTTGGCAGAGGCAAAGAAGTTCATGTCCCCTGCCGCTTTGCGCAAACTGGAGAAGAAACAGGCGGCGGAAGCAGCGGCAGCGGGCGAGTCCAAAGACTAAGTGTTGAGTGTAACTTAATTGCTTTGATGGAGAGAACGGAAGGTAAATCAACACGGAGAACGAATGCAACGAGATTTAAAAAAAAAATAAAACAAAAATAAAAATAAGACAAACCATTTATTATTTTACTTGTGAATAAATACTAGTAATGAAATTGGAAAAATGAAGAAATCCTTACAGGGAACCTTTCAGGTTATGGACATGGAATAAAAAAC
>Ga0307994_1001814_pt1 | contig 12416 bp, 11 predicted proteins | sample EllFjometagen261_FD_203171 | JGI IMG/M metagenome (GOLD analysis project Ga0307994, IMG submission 203171) | Marine microbial communities from Ellis Fjord, Antarctic Ocean - #261 | ecosystem: Environmental > Aquatic > Marine > Unclassified | place: Southern Ocean | collected 2014-11-02 | reverse complement strand
TATGTAATCGTTAGAGCTGAATGAAGGGTATGGTATTACTATTAATGTTGCTTCTACCCCTATCTCGTTTAAGTAGGAGCAGTGTTCGTAACTGTAATAAAGTAACCCATCACAGGGTTTACTTGTACAAAGTATATTAATCATATAGAGTATATTCCCGCCTCATAACACAAGTTTATTATATACTATTCTCAATGAAAAGTCAAGTTTATTTTACGGTTTTGGGTGAGAATCTTTTACAGCTTGTATTGTAGCTTGGAATTCATCACCACCTAAACCAGCATGGAAGATCATATCCAACTGGTCAGCAATTGACGGGTATCGTCTTGCTCGTTGATATTCGCTAGCATCATGAGCGTCCATTTCCTCTTGAGATATATCAAGAATGGGGTATTCTGATGGGTTGGCGTCCTTATACGCTTTAAACTCTTCAGCGGCTTGTATTATTTCGTCGTGTTTTTCATTAACAAAAAATACTTGACCTGCTTCGTTTGTCTGTTTTATAAATTTAGCTGTCATGATATTACCATTGTGCTCCAGTTGAACTACTAGTTGTGTAAGTTAATATACTTACTTCGCCGTTATGTTGACCGTACGATGTTCCTGCTGATATGTGTTCTATCAAACACCCATTATAACCAGTGCCCCAATCTAGCACTAGCACTAGTTTATGGCCATCTGCAGCAGACGTGTAGTATTGACTATGTGCAACAGCCTTGGTTCCCAAGTTATGATTAATTTGTCCATAAGGATTGACTTGGTACCCAGCAGCGCCGTAGTCATAATTACCCATAAAACCTAAACCGTAAGCAGAGTATGGGTAATATCCTTGGATTCTATACATATCCATACCTGAATCCCCCCAGTAAGCTGACAGCTTCACATGAATATATCTACTACCACCGCCACCACCCATCACAGTACCAAGAACCTTATATTCCGAGTTATCTGCGTGATGTACCCTCAATGTACCGTCTACTTGAGCATTACCCGACACATGTAACCGCTGCGCTGGTGTTGTTGTACCAATACCAACATGACCGTTACCATCAAATACAACTTTAGGGGTGGTGCCATGAATATTAGTAGCGTTTGACCCGTATATGAAGCTTAAGCTATCACCTTTCGCTGGTCCATCTGGGCTTATCGACCAAACGTTATAGCTTGATGTGCTAGGACCTTGAATAAACACTAGACCGTATTCGGGGTGGGTGGCGTCATTATATGTACTAGCATTAACAATACTTGTTAAATTACCGTTATTCATTATACCTACACGAGCATCAGCATATACCCCGTTACCACCGCTGAATGTGTGGCCACCAACCTGTAATTTACCTACTGGGGACTGAATTCCAATACCAACTAAACCAGCTGTAGTAACTATAACCTTATTATTAGTATTACCCATCCCGTCTTCTAAATTTATCCTGTATGTATCATCAGCAGCGATACCAGAACTCCAAGTTTGTTGGGGCGACTTATAGGTAGTGTATGCCCAACCAGAAGAGTGTGTGGTTTCGACTTTAACGTTAGGGTTACTGCCCTGTACATGCAGAGTTCTATCATACGAGGCAGATGGTGAACTAGTACCTACACCAACGTTTCCTGTTGGTGTAGTAAAATTACCGCTGATGGTGTTTGACACAGTACCAGTAGCACCAGTATTACCAGTTGGTCCTTGAGAACCAGTCGGTCCAGATGGGCCAGTTGGTCCTTGAGAACCAGTAGATCCTGTTGGCCCAGTAGCACCCTGAATACCCTGAGAACCCGTTGATCCAGTAGCACCAGTCATAGACGCAACGGTGTTATTAGTTTTCTTGATTCTCCAAGTTCCCTTGGTAGAACCGTATTGCCACTTACGACCGTCTGAGTGTGTTCTCAACTTTCCGTCGAATAGTCCTGATGATTGACTTGCCCAACCCATACTAATTCCTTAATTTGTTCTCTATCAATGTATTTATAACATAAATGAAGTTATAGCGCCTATAATCATTAATAAGCCACACAAAACCCCGATAGACGTATAGTAGTCCTTCAATGGAGTTCCGAAGTACATCTTACTGATCCCTAAACATTTATGTGTCGGGCTTAACATATACCCAGCATAATCTAAAGCAAAGAACCACGGAAGGTATTCAATACCATATACGGTAACACCAATTGCGGTTAAGGCTGCGAACCTTGAAGATGATCCAAGGATAAACGCCCCTATGAATGATATCACAGACACGTAAAGAATGGACTCTACGTTGGACTCCACGAACATCGTAATCTCTTCTGTGTATCCTTTAGCGAAGTTACCTAGAATTATAATAACAAACAGCATTAATATAGCATACCAGTTAACATATATTAGTGGATTCTTCTGTATGAACCTATTAGAGTTATTGAATTTGGAGGTATCTATTTCGATGTCATCCTCGCTCATCTTACCGAATATGTAGTAAGCGATAACAGCAAAAGCACCAATCAGTAGAGGTAACATATAAGACAGGAACACCCAGTAGGATATACCTAGTGCTGCCATCGGTAGGATGACCGACTTCTCTAATGGACTCCAGAGATAATAATGGTGAGTGCTTAAGTAATCTATGATACCAAACACCTGACGTTTACTCTTATCTTTAGGTGCTATTGTATCGAGGAAACCAGCTGATACAGTTACCCTTCCTGTTATTGGGAGGACTCCTGTTATTAAAGAGATTAGTGAGACCACCATCCTCTTAGACTTCACGTTAGCTAATACCCAAACATACGCAGGTCTAAACCATCCGAGGTCTTTAGCGTATCCTGACAGTATCATGATACTAGCCAAGTAAAATAAGTACCACTGGTTATTTGTTAATAAAGAGAATGTATAATCCATTATAATACCTATTTAAAGAAGTGTTCATTGAACGCTCTTCGTACACGTTGTATGTTGTAGTTGAATGTAGAGTTGGTTATAAAAAACTTTTTAGCTAACCACTTCTTATCTGATTCTGTCGCGTTACGTTGAGACATAGTCACCTTACCATCATACATTGGAATTATGTGACATAAAGGTGTCCCTGCTTCTATCACAAAATCTTTACCTATATTATTGATATAGAGTTGTATATTAACCTCAGTGCTTATACTAGTATCAAGGATTCCTGGGCACGCCTCAAACTCATAAGAATCTGCATACGATATTGGGATCACTAATAGTTTTACTGGGGAGATTATGTTCCATGGAGTATTTAATTTAAGAATAGTTTTACTACTCCATGGACGTTTAGGTATGAATTTTGCCGCTGCGTCACCTGTTTGTGATTGTACAGCATTCTTCCCTATTGCTTCTTCATTAGGTAGCATCCATCTAACAGTATCGTCGTTAGATTCTATTCTTAAATCATGCCAAGCCCTTACTGTATATCCTATCTTATATAATTCAGCTATCCCTGAACACTTAAATATGTGATTCTCTCGTGTCTGTTTCTTAGCTATATAATCCTTTCTAGCCACATTTACCCATTTAGGTAATGCTTCTCGTATTGGAGCGATCGGATATTCTTCTAGTACACCTTCAAACGTATTAAAAAATTCTATTTTCATTTTTCTCTATCACCATAATAAATAAGCCGTTCCACCATTTGGTCGGGTCTTCAATTGGATTTAATAACATCTTAGTATATATAACGCTAAAATTAGTTCTAGCAATACCTTTAGCAGCACCAGAGATAACCCCAGCCCAGTTAGCATCATCAAATATCAGCACTGTATTATTATCGAACCAAGAGGAATAATACTCGACAGCCTTAGCGGTAGTCTCTTCATCATGAGGTCCATCATACATAAAGAAGTCATATTTCTTATTACCTAGATCAACATCAAATAAATCGCAATCATGTATATCTATAAGGTCAGTGTACGCCTCAGTATTTTCTAAGAATATGTCTTTAGTATTTTCAGGTAGATCGAATGCTCCATCTTGTGAAGATATATCTTCCTCCCAATTATCTACTACTGTGACGGGGATACCCGTATCTAAGACACTTACCACGGTAGAACCCATGGCGGATCCTATTTCTAAATACCGATTACTATTCTTACCTATGCTATTCAATAGCTTCTTAACACGAGGGGAAGATAACCCTATAACATCGTTATCGTAATCACTATTAACATGATCAACTAGGGCGTAAGCTACCATCTTCGCTTTGGCGTTTAACTCAACTTGACTTTTCGATTTATGTACCTTCTCGCAGAAATTACAATCCCAACAATCGAACTTACATGTCTTAATGATTTTACGCCAAGCATTTATCGGTCGGTCTTCTAAGTTATTATCTTCTAGATATAGATCGAATTCGTTGTATAGTATCTCATCACCTTCACGGAATTTCTTGACAAGAGTCATTGTTTCGTACATACGGTTAATAGATTCGCGCCCGTGCATCTTAAACACATCAACGTACTTAAGCAACTCAATCCAGTCTTCCCTCCAAGGAGGAATATTAGCTTTCTTTAATTCAGTGGCTGGTTCGGTCACATCCCATTTAGGACAAGATACCCTACTGATCGGATCATTGAAATACTGTGGACCGTTGGTACGTGTATTGTTGAATTGAAAATGTTCATTCATCATGGAGCAACCACCAGCACAACCTTCGTTGGCGAGAAGAGCCACTTTCATATCATACTTGTCCGCGGCCATTCTAATACGTTTGAGTGCTTCCTCGTCACGCATTAAATCCCTATGTATATTAACATAATTGAACCCTTCTTTACCGAGGGCAGCAACATCCTTTGCGGTTTCGACTTGACGAAGGATAGTGTTCTTAATTAGTAATTCTGGGAATTCTTTTTGGATCTGACCAGTAGCGACCCAATGAGTGTGTGGGATAGTCGCACTACGAACCCCAGCATCATACAGCTGCCTAAAGTTCATAATGAATAGATCTAGGTTATCCTGAGTAGGCGGCACCTGAATATTATTGAATGTAGCACTCACCCTAATACCAGTTAACCGTTGGATATCTAGCGCAGCTTCAATAGGGGCTGTCATATCTTCAAACACATCACCCATAGCGTCCTGTATAAAAGGAGGCATACGACAAGTGAAATACAAGTCGTATATTACATCCTTATTATCTTTACAAAACTCTATGAAGTGTGTGTATTGGGCATTATTAAATTTAGGGTTTATTGGTATCGAAAACATTATACATTAAATAAGGGTTCACTCTCGATCGATAGACTAGTAGCTAGAGGTCCTGGCATATGTGTTTCTAAACGTGTATGCATAATAACCCAGCAATCAGAAATCGTAGCGCAAGCCTTAATTTCTCCTTCAATTGTTTGTTTAGACGCAAGCAGTGTTGCTATTGTAGTATTATATATACTGGCCGCATTTAGTATTATTATAGCCATCTCTGAGACTGTTATAGACCGAGCTGCAGCTAATGTTGTTAATAAAGGTCCAGAGCCTGCAGTCGCTTCCGCTTGCTGAGTGGCCCATGTAGACATTTCGAAAGGGGTGTCGACCAGTTTAGAGAACCGTGAGTTGTATATATCATCAATAATTTTACGCATCGCTGCTTTAAAGAATAGTACACCACACGCTAAATCTTCAGCGCCAATATCAACCTTAGTTTTATCGTCGCTAGATTCTAAACTAGACACCTGATCTATATGATTTAATCTACTAGCTTGTAATGTGTTCCCTCTAATCGATAACTTATTGTTCCAAGCTTCAGCGTAAGGCCACCCCAACGCAGTATCATCTGGTAATACAGTTACATTAAGATGCTTGAACGGGATTATATCAACATGCGTGTTGGGAATATATCCTACATCATATGTCAACCAACGACCTTTAACTTCTATAGGTCCTCTGGTTTTATCATCAACCCTCGAAAAAAGTATATACATTGCTATTCCTTAGTTAACATTAAATGTTCTGTTAGTGTTGTATCGTTTTCTAATTTAAACGCTTGGTTAGATTCGCCTAATATACTATGCATTCTATTTTCGTGCCATACTAGAACGTCGGCGGCCATACCTAGAGCTTTACGTTGCGCGTCTTTATCCATCATACTGAGGCTATCCATATTACCAACACCAACTTTACCGTATGCTATCATATCCATAGCGGACTGTTTACCCATCCGTAGTATCCAATATTCCCTTTCGAGTTCTTGGTTCTTTTCTGGGTTATGTACTATATCTAACAACCTTTCACCTTTAGATGTCGTACCGTGTTCGCTCTGATCTAATTCTTTTATGAGACCTACGTACATCCCTAACTCATCAGTTTGCGCTTGTCTAGCAAGTTTAAACCCACCTAGTTTTCTATTATTATCCTGTAACTCGTTGTCTATACTACGAATAGTCAGTTTATCGGTGACGCCTACAGCGTCTTCGTGTAACCTAGCGATCTTTATTTCAATAACTTCTTGATCGTATTCCATTTTCCAAATCATTTCTTGTCTTGCGTGGAGTTCTAAGAAGTATTGTTTCATGGCACCATAAGGCGTAATTTGAGCTTTACCTACAAAATGTTTAGCCTTATATACGGGCATAAAGTCTGACTGCGCCTGTTGTGCCACTTCAAAAATCTTTTTATCCATCTCACTTATTTCTTTCATCTAATTTAATCCAATTAATATATTAATAGTATTTATCAACCTCTCCAAACACAATGTCCAGAACTACCACCAGTAACACCTGTCCGTACAGAACCCGCACCAAGTTCTGCGCCTGACTGCGTCGTGTAACTAAACTTCCAACCTCTATTATTTTGTACACCATCATACATACCCATCATATACTGGTGAGCTTGGCCCATATCTAAATTCTCTTCACCGCAATCACCTATAGGTTTAGCCACTGTTGTCCCCATTGTTCCTGTATCATAACTATATACTCTTAAGTTATAACCAGTTTTATAGCTACCTTCATTACCCGCCCAACCTTTACCTACCTTAGATGATATACCCTTTTGTTGTCCGTGGAACCCAGCCGCAATTGCTGTAGATTGTGTTACCGAAGTACCTGTAGCGAAAGCGAATTGTACATTAGAAGCACCATCCCCCCAAGCACACGCGTGAGTTTCTCCACTATGAGCCCCGTGCCCAGTACCTCCATTCGTATTAGCACTATTAATACTTTGTGTAGCGTACATAGTATCATTAGTAAGGTTCATCACATCAACAACTGCAGAACCACCACCGACAATCCACGCCATTTCATGCTCTTTATGCATAGTAGCGCTGTCGTTACGTGCTGTTGTCATTACTGGACCGTTAAACCCAGTCATCGTGAACATATTTAATGAAGCTGTATGTGTGGTCGCGGTTGATATGGCAGCGTGCCCTCCAAACATGTGGCCGTTAGTTAATGAACACACCCCTGATACATAACCACCAGCCATTGTTAGGATGTTACCATTGTTAGTCATAACATCCGTGGCATGCGACATTGTATTAACGTTAGTCCAAGGCGTGCTAGCTTTATATCCACCCATGACGAATCCGTAAGAAATAATTTGCCGCGTTAAAAACGAACCAGTACCAGCAACGTGGCCCCACTTAGTGCCGTCGTAAAGCCTTAGACTGTCGGAGAAAGTGTTAAAATACACTTGACCTGCTACTGGGTTTGCTGGATCAGCGCTTAAGTTACCGAACTCAATCCTATCACTCTTTACCTTACTGGTCATTTAAATTCCCCTTCAATTCATCGATCTGGTATTGTTGATCTTTGATAGCTTCTATTAATACTGATACCATACCAGCGTAGTTGACTGACATTGTTTTCATTTCGTCGTCTGCGGTATGAGTGAATTCTGGTATAACTTTTTCTACTTCTTGGGCTATAAGGCCAAGAGATTCTTTACCGTCTTTGGTGTATCGGCGACCTTCTAACTGATTAACAATTTCCAATGCATTATCTATAGGTCTAATATTAGACTTCAATCTAATGTCTGAGTTAGATATAAAATCACCAGCAGCGGTGATATTACCTTGGGAATACGCTGAACCATCTGAAGCTCTAATTTCAAACTTAACAGCTGGTGTTGTACTACCCATCGCGCCTGATTCAAAAGTCCAACCATAACCACCAGCATTTTCAATGAAACTACGAAGACCCCACGATGTTACTAGTGAGCCAGCTTGTGGAGTGAGTGTTCCCCTTGGACCTGAACCCGCATTACCGACAGGGGACATATATGTAGTCCACGCATTATATTGTGAACCATACCACCCGATACCAGTCGCCGCGCTGACACTTCGGTACGCTACACCAAGACCAGTAGCACCAGTTGATCCTGTAGCACCAGTACCACCCGTTGATCCTGTATTACCTTGAACACCTTGAACACCTTGTGGCCCAGTTGGCCCTTGGTTTCCTGTTGGGCCAGTAGCACCACCCGCACCCGTTGATCCTGTTGGACCTGTGTTACCCGTTGGACCAGTCGGACCAACTACACCTTGAGAACCAGTGGCACCCGTTGATCCAGTTGGCCCTGTATCACCCAACATTGATGCGACGCTGTTATTGGTTCTCTTAATCTTCCAAGTTCCCTTGGCGGTATTATATTCCCACTTCCTTCCGTCTGAGTGGCTTTTTAATTTACCGTTAAATAGACTTGAGTTTAGATTTGCCCAACCCATTATGCGCTCCCTTCTGGTTTAGGATATTGTATTTTTATCGCCTCAATAGCGTCAGGCCACGTAGTTGTACCGTTTATTAAATCGTCGTATCTCATTTCGTCTTGGTTGAGTCGGCTATACATAGATATTCTCATCTGAAACCAATCATTATTCTCGGCAGGAACATCATTTAAATCTACATCGGGTATTACCGTATTTTCAATGAGTAGTTCTTCTTTTGTTTTGTATACATTATACATGATTATTTCCTATGTTAAGCACTATATAATACGCCAGTTATATTAGAAGGAGGGCTACTCAATCTACCCAAATCGGTAATTATATATTCATGATCTATAGATCCGACAACTCCATCAACAACAAGACATCTCTTGTTGTTTCCATCTGATGCACTACTATTACCATAATATGATATACCATCAACTTTTATGTACAGGTATCTCATGGCTGCATCACTACCCGTACCACCATATAATGATATAGAGCCATTATAAGCATAAGGAGGGTATGATGAAGACGTCTGTAGTTTAGTTATACCGGAACTAGCGGCAGAAAAAGTACGTCCATGATTAGCACCAAATGCCATTTTCCATGAAAACAATGTACCTCTAGTAGCGTGAGAAGCCATGAATGATAAGTCAAATTGAGCCCACCCACCACCACCTGAATTGGAATAAAATTGTGGTGTTTCCACTCTAATCCATCTAGAATTGCCAGAGTGTGACGAACTAGAGCCAGATTCAGTCCAATTAAATCCTACAAATGTTTTCGTAGGAGTCCACGATGATTGACAGACACCAGGAGTTCTAGTATCTTCGCCTTCACTTCTAATTCTTTTATTTTCCTTCCCTTGGAGACCACTATTGACCCAAATATCCATTCGGTTGTTCGCGTGAGAATATTCCAACCTACCTACATTAGAAGCGTCAGTATCACCAAACATTATTCTACCAGTAGAGTTGTTGTCGGTGTTTATTTCTATCATCGCGCCATTAGAACCAGCGTTTTCGATATATAGTTGTGTATCTGAGTTACCTGAAGAAGCTCCGGATGGGGCGCCATCATTACCAACTATATGTAACGTCCTCATTGGAGACGCAGTACCAATACCAACTAAACCTCCAGTTAAAGATATAACACCACCAGAACCACCATGTTGGTTAGCTCTGAAGAACATCGACCTCCATGAATTATGATAAATGGTGTCCCCATTTTCATACACAGAATAGCGAGACACACCTGATTCTTTACCAGTAATGTAATAATTATCAGCACCACCGTTCGCGTCTACAACTATACTACCGTTAACAGTGAAGGTTCCACCAACGGTATTTGATACGCTACCAGTAGCACCTTGAGGACCAGTCGGTCCAGTAGATCCAGTCGGTCCAGTAGATCCAGTCGGTCCTTGAGAACCAGTACCACCATTAGAACCCGCAGAACCCGTTGGTCCAGCAGGGCCAGTTACACCCTGAATACCCTGAGCACCAGTCATTGACGCTATAGTGTTATTGGTCTTCTTAATCTTCCAAGTTCCTTTAGAAGTATTATATTCCCACTTTCGTCCGTCTGAGTGACTTCTTACCTTTCCGTTAAATAATCCACTTAAATGACTCGCCCAACCCATATTAGTTCACCAATGTTCCGTTAACATCATAGATCAGTACAGCAGGAGCAGCAGAAGTAGATATCTGTACCCAAGCACTATCTTGACGTTGATATAATGTATCGTCTGAAGTATCGTACCACATAGTACCGTTACTAGTAGTAGAAGGAGCAGACGTCGATTCGAAGTATCTTACAAACTGTGAAGCGTGTACACCATCTACAGTATCAGCATCAAGCCCAGACCCAGAACCGTCAACGGTCTTAATCTTAGTTAAGATCTCAGTCGCAGTTTGGTCAGCAGTAGCAGCAGTTTCAATACCAGCCAACTTAGTATTTAGAGTGCTAGTAAAGTTAACTTGAGTCAACCCACCGTTACCAACAGAGTATGTTGTATTGTTATCCGTGAACAAAGCGTTAGAAGGTACAGACTTAGCAACAGTAAAGCCGTCAATAGTACCTGCGTTCAATCCACCAGAACCGTTAATATCAACAGTCTTAAGTTTAGTTAGTATTTGTGAAGCACTTTGATCAGCGGTAGCACCCGTTTCTATACCAGTTAACTTAGTATTGAGAGCGGTAGTGAAGTTCTTCTGAGTTAAACCGCCATCACCAACCGAGTAAGTAGTGTTGACATAGCTAGAAGAGATCGTACCGTTCGCTGCAATAGTTATGTTAGACCCTGCAGTTAAGGCAGCTACAACGTTAGTAGTGTCTGTAACATCAGCAGAAGCTTCAATCGCGTCTAACTTGTTCTTTAATGTAGTGGTAAAGTTCTTCTGAGTTAACGCACCATCACCTACAGAATAGGTAGTGTTATTATCAGGAACTGTTACAGTATCCGTAGTACCATCGCCACGGTTTAAGGTAATAGTATGACCAGATATAGTCATAGCATCAGCCGCTGAACTTAGTGCCTGATTGGTTGTTTTAGTTACCTTAGTACCAAGAGCAGTAGTTAATGTAGAAGCGTAAGCCGCATCATCATTAATCGCTTCAGCCAATGCGTTCAGAGTATCTAACGTTCCAGGAGCACCACCAATAAGTTCTGTTAATTCAGCCTGTACATACGCAGTTGTAGCAACTTGAGTAGTATTGGTATTAGCAGCAGCAGTTGGAGCAGTAGGAGATCCAGTTAACGCAGGGCTAGCAAGGGGAGCTTTAAGGTTCAAAGCAGCCTGTAGACCAGTAATTACTGATATAGCGTGATTAGCTGGGTGAGAGTAATTGGTAGCAGATGCCGCAATACCGTTCAACTTAGTATGATCAGCGTCTGTGAATACGTTAGAATCCGTGGCAGCTTCAACAGCCGTACGAATCTCTCCGTTAGTTTGATCAGCGGTAGCAGATGCTTCAATACCATCCAACTTACTATGATCAGCTGTAGTGAAGTCGTTAGTCGTTAGACCACCATCACCTACTGTGTAAGTTGTGTCGGTAAACAAAGCACCAGCAGGAACGTCAGTTAATACTTGAGAGTCATCAACCTTACCGTTAAGAGCAGCTTGTAGGCCAGTAATAAACGAGATTGCGTGAGCCGCTGGGTGGGTGTATACTGTATCAGTAAACAAAGCACCAGCAGGAACGTCAGTTAATACTTGAGAGTCGTCTACCTTAGCATCAAGTTCACCTTGAAGACCGTCAACGTTAGCGATAACATGGTTATGCGAATCATCAACGATTGTAGCCGTTAACGTTCCATTAGCAAGGTTAGTAAGAGTTACAGAACCCGTTAAATCACCAGCAAGGGTAATCGTTGGATCACCAACATCAAAGTTTAACTTACCAGAAGCGTCGTCATACGTGACAGCAATACCAGACTCAGTATTAGACGCTACCATAGCGCCAACGATATCCTGAACAGTCTCATCGTTCATAGTGAACGAGATAACACCAGTACCGTTATCGTAAGCTAGAGAACCAGTCGCTGAAATAGCGGCTCTAGATCTAGCATCAGTATAATAGAGGTTAGTAGAACCTTCAGTGATTGTATCTGTATTCCCTTGGGTAAAGGACATTACACCAGTACCAGAACTATAACTTAGAGAACCAGTTCCAGAGATAGCAGCCCTTGCTCTCGCTGTTGTATGGTAAAGGTTAGTAGAACCTTCAGATAAATCATCAGTATCATTGTTAGATAGATTATCTTCAGTTGCTGCGATAGTCATCGTA
>Ga0307994_1001809_pt1 | contig 12449 bp, 13 predicted proteins | sample EllFjometagen261_FD_203171 | JGI IMG/M metagenome (GOLD analysis project Ga0307994, IMG submission 203171) | Marine microbial communities from Ellis Fjord, Antarctic Ocean - #261 | ecosystem: Environmental > Aquatic > Marine > Unclassified | place: Southern Ocean | collected 2014-11-02 | reverse complement strand
GATATTCTACAAATTTGGAAATTAATAATCTGTTGTTTTGTATTAATGACCAGCAAATTGAAGTTAATGAATTACCATCAATATTAAATGAATGGATATCCACTAATATTGGAGATTCTATAGATCATAGAAGTGCAGCATTGTCTAATCAAAATACCAATCCATTATTTGTAATATTTACATTCTTTAATAATCAGCTTATATTTGATTCAACTAACGATAATGATAATGATTTAAATTATAAATGGGATAACAGATTTATTAAATTCTTTAAAGAAGGAATTATATCTACCAATTTTGATTGGGATACGCAATGGTCAAACAACAATAAACTATTTAATAATTTCTTTATGTTAAGAGATTATAAATATTCATCTGATATATTTGGAGGTTATGACGAAGAAGGTACCGAGGATTCAATTAATGAAAATAGGGTTGATTACATGAAAAATCTGAAAGAATCTTTTATCAATTATTCTTTTGTCAAAGATCATTTTGATAAACCTTCTGAAAGTTGGAATGCTTCTGCTGCAGCTAATTCAGATGGAAGTGAATTAATTATCAATAATTTATTGCCATCAGCAAATAATTTAGTTAAAGTTAATAATTCTATAAAGAGATGTAATATAATAAAGAATCAGGTGCTAGAGTGCTTAAATAAATATTATATTTCAGAAAATAAACAAGAGGAAAGAAACAAAATAATCAAAAATACTCTTAATACATCTCTATCCTTATCAAGATATATTTCTAACCAACCACATAAATTTTCTCTATTTATTAAATCATTACAATTATCAGAATCCGAAATATATAATGTTTTTCATGAAAATATCAATCATGTAACAATTGAATCTGATTTCTCATCTAAAGAATTGCTTTCCAATAATTACCCATACCTATCAGACAACAACTCAATAGATGAAAATATTGAAATCATCAGAAAACAAGAAGGTTTAAATTCTAAAGAAGATGTAATAGAAATTCTCGAAAGTAACGGCATTGATTTATCACAATTTAAAAAAGAAGAACCTGTAAATGAGCTTAGAAATATTCTGGATAAGATAATTAAATTATGGGAGGAAAAAGTAAAACTAAATCCAATCAAAATGGATATTGATTTACTGAACAAAATATCATCAGACATATTAACAACAATGAATGTTCAAGGAGTATTAGAAAAGATACAAGATGTATTAAGTCCTAAATTTAATAGAGTTAGAATTGAAAGAGAAGACGAGATTTATTTTGCTAGCGTAACAACTAATGTAATAAATGAATTTGTATCTGATTTTGGGATAAATAATTTTGATAAATTAGTCGTAGGAAAATTACAAAATATCTTATCTGAAAAAGATAAGGAATCATATTCAAAATTAATATCTACAAAACCATTACCATCACTTGATGACTTAAATAATATTTTTAATAGTAATTTATTAGAAGTGAATAAAAACTTTGAAAATTACTTATCTAATTTTGGAGATTGGAAATTAAGTATGAAAATAGCTATGTTAAATAATTGTGGTTATATTGATAACGAGCAAAATAATAAGAAAATAAAAGAACTACTTATTTCTATTGAAAATGTAAATCTGACTGTTGATTAATGACCAGTTTCTATAATATATCAACTACAGATTTCCAACCTATTTCATTTAAAAATATTTATTTATATACTGAATATAAGAAAATAAAGAATTTTCTGGTTTCAAATAATAAACAAGAATTGTTAAAAGTTCTAGCAATTCCATCATTTAATAATAATAATATTGATTGGAGTGCTAATACTAAATATAGAATAAATAAACTAGCCCAATATAGTGAAAATCAACAAAATAAAATATTACTCCAATATAATGAATTTCTAGATTCATATAAGAGTTTTGTAGACAATCTCAGATCATCAAAGAATCAGGATAATAAAAACTGGGGAGAATTATTATTTAGTTTAATTGAAGGAACTGCAAATGAGTTATTCTCTGATGGAGAGAATATATTTATCACTTGGGGATGGAGATTGTTAGACGAGAATAGTAAGAAGCTAATCCCTGTATATAGCCCTCCACCTTCTATTCTAGGAGATATAACTCCAATAATTGAGGAAGAAAAAGATGAGCCAGAGACAATACCAGTTATTGATGAATATGAAGAGAGCCCTTTTGAGGAGGAGGAAAAATTATCATGGTTAGATAGTTCGTACTTGTTTTTTAAGCGTCAATGGTGGCTTATTCCTTTTCTCTCATTCTGTATTTTACTAGTGCTACTTCTAGGATGATAAAATCAAACATGCATAATAAACTAACAACAATTAAGAAAGTAATATGGGTAATAACCCCATTTTTATTATTGACTATATTAATTATTCTTTTATTTAGAGGTTGCAACACGAAAAGAGTAGAAGGAAAAGATATAGTTGTAGATGGTGTAATAGTTAAACAACCTAGAGATGATTGTAGGGCGCATTTTTCTGGGCTACTAATTTCAGATCATTATGAATCTAATTGGACATCAGAAATATTCGTAATAGATGAATCAAGTGAATATGTTGGTGAAGGGGAATACCCAAGAGCAATTGAAGCATTTCCAAAGTCACATAAAACAACATTTGATGGTATAGCAATTGACAAGAGAACAAGAGTAATTATATATGAGAAGCCGTTTTTTAAAGGGAAAATATTATTAGATGAGGTGGGACCCATCATTATTACTAATAAGATAAGATTAGAACAAGATGCGAATATGAGGGATGTTGTAACAGAGAATAATAATAAAATATTTTCCGGTGATTTAAATATATTATTCCCTCCTAATAAAAGGCAGATGAGCTATAGTAATATGTTTGAGTGGTCAAAAGGTTCTTTAAAGGTTATATGTAATGAATAAGTTTACTACTATTTCAACAAAAGATTATACTCCTCTTTCATATAAAGAAGAATACTTTCACAATAAATATGAACTAATACAATCCTTTATCTCTGAGAAAATTGGTGAGGATCTTAGTGATATTTTGGCTATGCCAGTCATTAAAGAAAGAGATGTAGAGTGGTATACAAAATCAGAGAGAAAATTTAAAAGAGTTTCTGAGTATCCTAAATCAGAACAAGATAAAATACTTAGTATTTATTGGGAGATAATTAACAAAATAAATAACTTAAGTCTCTCATATTCAAAGTCTGATTCAATAGATAAGAAAAGTTGGGCAAAATTAATTAATTCCGTATTTAATAGTAATAATAATATAGTCTTTTCAGATGGGGAAAAAATTATTATATTATGGGGTTGGAAATTTAATACTTTAAATGAGAACTATAATCCTACTCCTAAAATAATAAATAAGGAAAATATAACTGAATATAATAACATATCAGAACCTATTGAGGTTGACAATTCAATTCCTAAAATCCCTCCATATCCAATAGATGATGATATAAGCGTGCCGAAACTTCCTTGGTATATATTATTCTGGAAATGGATTAAAAAAATCTTTAGAAGATTCTGGTGGCTATTTTTATTATTGCTAATATTATGGTTATTATTAAATTTGGATAGTTGTTCGCATACTAAACCTCCAGAAATACCACAGGATAAAGAACAAGAAATCATATATGATAATCATCCAAATAATCAACCTAACACTTGGGATAACGATAATAACAATACAGGTCTTGAGGAGCATGAATTTAGGCAAGTAATTAAAAATAACCAACCTCCAGAATTATATAAAAACCTTCTGACAGATGAAAACGGGGATCAAAGATTATTGCCAAATAAACCACGGGTTAACATTCCTATTAATATGGAAGAACTAATAGAAAATGAAAATCAGGAAATGATTGCTCCCGATAGAATTAATTTATATCTAAAAAATAAGAACGATAAAATTGATGACTTTGCCATACAATTTAAAAAAGAATTCCCTTCATCTGATTATCAGATTATTTATAGAGATGAGAAGATGAGAAGAATTCAAATTAGAGTACCAGAATCAGAAAGAAAAGAAATAAGAAAAAAAATAAAAAATGATTTAAACAACAATGTACTGATATGGGATGAAACTATTTTCCAAGGAAGTAACTTTAACGATCCAGGACTAAAAAATGATAACATCAATTATTATTTTAAAAATATTAAAATATTTAAAGCATGGGAAAGAAGTACGGGAAATGAAGATATTATAATAGCAATTATTGATGATGGATTTGACTTAAAGCATGATGAGCTTAATGATAATATTGTTAAACCATATAATGTAATACATCAAAATGACAAAGTTTATGCTAGCAGCAATTTAGATCATGGTACTCATGTTGCTGGTATAGCAATTTCTAAGAAGAATAATAAAAAAGGGGTGTGTGGAATTGCACCAGACTGTAGCTTTATGCCGATACAGATAGGAAATGAAAATTATGATGGAAAATTTTCTATGTCAGATATTATTGATGGGGTATTATATGCAATAAATAATGGTGCAGATGTAATAAATTTATCTATCCAAACAATGTATGGAGAAAAGGCTAAAAAAGTAACAGATAAACAATTAAATGAAATACTAAATAATGGATCAATAGATGATGAACTATTCTGGAATGAGTTATTTAAAATAGCAAATGACTCAAATATCACCATTGTATTTGCTGCAGGGAATTGTGAAGTATTAATTGGTTTAGATGCCATGAAAAGAGTTGATAATATTATTACTGTCTCAGCTGTAGACCATAAGAACAAGAAAGCAGGATTTAGCAACTATGGAAAAAGATCTACTATTAGCGCTCCAGGCGTAGAAATATTTAGCTGTAAGCCTGGCGGAGATTATGTTTTAATGGACGGAACCTCAATGTCAGCACCTATAATCACTGGTGTTGTTGCCTTAATGAAAAGTTTAAATCCTAATCTAACAAATAAAGAGATTATCAAAATATTAAAAGAAACTGGAAAAGAGGTGGATCCAACTATTGGCCCTCTAGTACAAGTTGATAAGGCATTATCTTTATGTAAAAGTTTCAATATTAAAAAAGCAAATGAACTTAATACTGATAGCATAAAAAATGAGATTGAAAAATTAGAAAATAGGATTATAAAATTAGAAAAACTTTTGGAATAAATAATCTATCTAATTCAGTATGTCTAAAATTAAATACCCAATCTGAAAGCCAATAATATGTATAACTGACATAATTCCCAAGCCTGCTATAAAGCCAGATATTACTCTAAAAATATTTGTACTCTCTCTATTGAAATAAGCTTGGGTTAATCCATCTATTAGCGTTGGTAGAATTAATACAATTGATAAAATCCAATTAATATAAATCAACTGAAATAAAAATAAAAATAAAGATAGGTATCCAAGGTGTATACCGGTGCACCTAGCACAAACAGGAAACTGCTTCCCTTTCCAAAAGAAAGATCTGTCTGGATCTTTATGACAGCTTATCCATCTGAACTTTATTTTCTCTACTGGCATAATTTACATAGAAAGTTAGAAATAATATTATAATATTGCCTAATATCGCTTACATTCCACCCCCTATTGCTGCAAGAATATTTAACACTATACCAACTCCAACACCCCAAAGAGCAGCACTACAAGCATCTTTTGATTTCTGAGGAGCTGAATTTTGATGTACAAAATACAAAATTCCTCCAATAAATGGAAAACAAAAAGAAAGGACTTGTACCCCACCACTTAATGGTTCATTATTTATATCTAATTCAGAAGATGATTTTAATGAGCACCCACAATGAACACAAACAACAGCCTCATCAAGCACTTCTTTCCCACATTTTTCACAAAACATAATATAAATTTATTATTCCGCCTACTCTATATAGTTTTCGGCAATCCTATTATTTATTTTAATTATAATTTAATCCTTTTGGATTTGATCCATATTTATTATCTCCAATCTTTCCGTCTTTAAAAATAACAAAAATTATCAAGATTATATTAATATATGGAATTAATTGTAGCCATCCACTCATCCAACAATCATGAAAACGCTTTGCTCCCTGAGAAGCAATGAACCAAAAAGATGGAATAAGAAATAAAGAGTACCAATCATCATATAATCTAAACTCGTCACTTATTAAGAAAAGTAAATAAAGAGAAAACCAAAATATCAAAAGGCTTAAGAAGTATTCTAACCTTCTAATTCTACCTTTAAAAGAAAATGGAGCACTGAACATTCTTTTTGCCTCCCCTGTTTCCACAATATTCTTACTGCCAGAGGATTTTGAAAACGAATCATGGAATGATTCCAAGCAATTAACACACTCTGAATTTGTAACATATTGCATATGACCACAAAACTTACAAAACTTTGTTTCATCATTTCCTAGGAAATCACCTAAATCATGGACCTCCGAGTCTACAACTCCTTCATTTAAATACTTCTCAACATGTTCCTCAGAGGCTTCTTCTTCTGAAAGATGCTTAACAATAGTATTATAAGCTTCTTTTACTTTTTCTTGCTCTCTTTCAAAAAAACCTCTTAAATCATCTGATTGATGATCTGGATTAAACTCATCTAATAGTAAATTATATTTATTATTAATCTCTGCTAATGTAGAGTTTTCTGACAACTTTAGTGTTTGATAACAAATCAGGATATCATTTGAATCAGCTTTATTTGATTTAATATTAAACTCATCTGCTATATTAAGTTTATCAATTTCTTTAAATACTATTTCCTCATCATGCGCTTTCAAACTTAAGGATATCTCTAGATAAGCTTCTTTTACTTTATCTTGTTCAGATTTAAAAAACTCTTTTAAATCATCATCTAATTGTTTCTCGGGATCAAATTCTTTTAACAACTCATTGTATTTTTTTTCTACCTCCTCTTCAGTAGCACCTTCTTCTAATCCTAATATTTGATAGTATTTTTTCATTATCTTAATCAGAAACTGGTAGTCTGTAATATTGACCTGACCTATCACCCGATTGACGATAAAAGACATTACTTATTCCATTTATCTGCTCAATATTAATATCTACAGTATTATCTACACTTACACTGCCATTTACCCTTACACTACCCTGTACTTCTGTATCTACAGTATTTACTACTCTTACTTTTTGGGTATAATCATCACTAGGCACAAAAAGCCCCATATTTTGCATAAACATTCCCCATACACCAGCTGCTATAAAAAACAATAATACATTTCTAAAAACGTAATTTTCTTTTTTATTATTATTTATCTGAGCATTTAAATTATTATCTACACGTACTTCATCAGACAAAACCTCTTCAGCAAGAGATTCTTCTAAATATTCGTTTTCAGAATCTATTTCATTCGTGTCATACAGTATTTCATCATCTACTTGTTCAATATTTTCATTATCAACTAAACTTAAAGAAATTTCTTTATAAGCTTCTTTTACCTTCTGGCGTTCTGATGTAAAGAATTCTTTTAAATCATCAGGTTGTTTTTCAGGATCAAATTCTTTTAATAACTTATTGTACTTTTCTTCTACTTCATCTAAAGTAGCGCCTACTTTTAGAGCTAGTATTTTGTAATAATTTTCCATGATATTATTTTTTTAGGATTAATAAATATTAATGCATTTGGCATTACAAATATTTGTAATGTGCGGAACATCTTTACTATAAAGGTAAGATATCCCACTCTCAGTCGTTATATAATACCTGTAATCAGTAGTATATATCTCGCCAGCATTATGCTCTTCATTATCGCTTCTAAGCCCATTATACAAACCTGCATAAAAGCTCCAATACCCCCAGCTATACCATTCCCCATTCTTCATTTTATAAGAAAGATATATTTTTAGATCTTGTGCGCTTTGATTGTGTATTGTAATGCTATAAAAATCAAATTTTAGAATTTTTAGGTTTTTATTATTATTCCTCAGAATAATACTCTTTTGCAGTTTCAATACTATTTTTTACTGAATTCAAACTTATTTTAAAAATCCCCTTCCAATCATCTGGATCATCAACAAAACTGCGAGATGAAAAGATTATTCTATCGCAAGAAGATGTAGGAAGTATAGTTACATTATAAAAATCCTTATGCGTTTTAATGAGTATTTTTAACACTCTCTCAGAACAAGCATCTTCATCTGTTAGCTGACGTATAATAGTAAACACTCTCTTGGTCTTTACTAAAAGATAATATGTTCTCCCTTCATACTTGAATTTAACATCATCATCAGAATCAACTTCTGGTTTATACCCCTGTTCATGAAGATAATTCATATAATTTACACGTACTTCTTGTTTCTCTTGTTCTTTTTTCTCTTCATCAGTTTGAGAGAAACCTATTGTAGTAAAACAACAGGCAATTAAAATGATGAATACTCTTAAAAAATTATTGTTTGTTTTCATGTGTCAAATATAAAAAAAATAATCTTCTCATTTTATTTTTAAAAAGCAAAACCAACCCCAACTACTGAATTGATAGCATTATTTTTATATGAGATACCATATTTTATAGCAATAACATCATATATTTTTAAGTAAACATCTGTTTCTATAAATACTTTATGATATGATTCGTCTTTATTCTCAAGCCATTCTATACCCCAATAGTTGCCAGTAGAAAAGAAATGATCTCTCTTTTCAACGATTAAGTTACGCTCATATGCTAATCCTGCTGACCACCAGAAAGCATAAAAAAGATGCCTAGTAATTCCAACATCTATATAATAACTAGATTGACTTTCTTCAATTTTTGGACCAAAGCTTCCAATAGTTGCATCACCATCATACATTATAGGCTGACCATTCTCTACCTCATAAATTCCAGAGCTAGTTGGTGTTCTACCAGCTTTGAAGCCCCCACCAATATAAAAGCCTGTTGCATCTTCATACATACCTCCTGAATATCTAATATTAAAAGGACTATTATTAAAATCATAAGATAGAATAGAATATGTATAGCTAGAATATGAGTATGAGCTTCTTGAAGGAGTTATTTTTGGCTTAACAGTTTTTTTCTTTGTTCTTTTAGGTTTTTGATATACACCATTAATCCATGTGCCTTTTTCAACAGTTCCATAAGAAAAAGTTTTAGTTCCTTGCCCGTGTTCCTTGCCATTCTTCCACTCTCCTACGTATTTACCACCCCATTTATTAATAAAAGTTCCTTCTCCATGTTTTTTCCCATACTTCCAATATCCGGTATATGACGACCCGTCAGACCAATTATGGACCCCCCAGTCATTTTCACAGTTTCCTGAAATACATCCAATAGTTTTTTTAACAACAAATTCACCATTTTTAAATGTACCATCATATATCTTGCCATTGGTATAGGTAATTTTACCTTGACCATGTTTTTTGCCGTTTACATACTTCCCATCATAGGTATATTCAATCCCAACAAACATTCCATTACCATGAGGCTTTGCATCTTTCCAATTACCTTTATATGTGCCTTCTTCAGAAGTAAAGACGCCATATCCATTGAAACAATCTCCAGAGGTACACTGCCCAAAACCAATCATAGGTAAGCAAAGTAATATAAGTAATAGTTTTTTCATTTTAAAAAAGTCTAATCTTTTGTTATTAAGTTTTCTTTTAGTAACCTTAATGCAAAATAATCACTAATTCCTTTTGTTCTTTTAATTTCGGAAAACCCCTTATATTTATCATAAAAAGCAAAAAATATTACTCTATCTTTAATTAGCATAATATTCATGCTTACTACTTGAATAACATCTTCATCTTCAAGCATATACTTTAACAAAATAATAAATGACCTGATTTTTGGAGATATTTGATATTCTTCTAACAAAATAGGTTTTCCCATAGAAATATCAAAATCAATAAATTTATCATCAATATTAGATTTTATTTTTGATTTATCGTAATCCTCAAAGGTAGGTTTAATAAATGAGGCTACATAATCTAATATTTCCTCATCAGCATACATTCCCTTAACAGTAGTAGTAGAATAGATCTTAATAAAACTATCTCCCATACCATCTTCAAAAAAATTATCATACATTGACTCATAGATATCATCTAATAAATATATACCTATTATTTCTTCCTCATCTGTTCCCTTAAACATATCTGCGGTTAATTTGACAAGTGGATCAGAATAGCACTCAGTCATATCTATGAGATCAGGTAAGCATATTGTAATATCTCCGAAATTAGTTAGGTTATTACAGTCATCAGATTGTGTATCTCCAATAAAAATTCCATCCTCAAATAAGCCTTCCTCTATTGTGCCGTTAGTATATGTCTTTTTACCTTGACCATGCTGTGTGCCATTTACATACTTTCCATCATAAGTATACTGAGACCCTTTAAATACCCCACCCCCATGCACCTTTCCATCTTTCCAATTACCTTTATACGTGCCTTCTTCAGAAGTAAAGACGCCATATCCATTAAAACAATCTCCAGAAGTACACTGCGCAAAACCAATCATAGGTAAGCAAAGTAATATAAGTAATAGTTTTTTCATTTTTAAAAAGATTAATCAGCAATAGCAAGTTTAGATTTTCTGTTACATACCGCTTTTTTTGAGGGCTTAGGCTTTTGAAACACATTATTAATCCATTTTCCTTTTCTAACATTTCCATCATCATAAGTATAAGTTCCTTGTCCGTGTCTTTGGTCATTCTTCCACCATCCTTCATATTTATTTCCACTATACCAAACATATACTCCATATCCATTTACACAATCTCCAGAAATACAACCTGTTTCTTCTCCAAAATCACCAGATTGCCCAAAACCTATAAATGGCAGAAACATAAATATTAATAGTAATCTTTTCATTTTAATTTTTTATTCGCATTCTCCTTTAGTCATTATTCTTTCATGTTCAGTACAAGCCTCAGTATCACCTAAATCACATGCCTTTTTTAGATCAGTACAAGCTCCATCTTTACAAGTTTCATAGCTTGCAATACCTCTATTACGATATGCCTTAGCGTAATCATTATCCGATTTAAAAGCAGATGTAGTTTCTATCGAGTATGTATAATCGTTAATAGCATCAGCTAATTTCCCTAATTTGTAATTTGCATTTCCTCTCTTGTAATACGCAACAGCACTCTTTTTTAAACTAAGCGATTTAGTATAATACTTTTTTGCTTGATTATATAATCCTTGAATCCAAAAATCATTACCTTTTAATAAATGATACCCCGCATTATCAGCTTTCAAACTAATAGCTTTATCAAAATCACTTTGTGCCTCTCTATGTTTTATAAATTTTGAATAACTCTTTCCTCTTCCTGCAAAGTAATCAGCATTCTGCCTGTACACCATATCAATAGCTTTTGTAAAAGCAGTAATAGAATTTTGATATGCCCCTTTCTCATAATAACATTGAGCTTTAAACGCTATAATGCTATCACTATCAGGATAGATATTTAGACACTTATCATAATCATTAATAGCGTCTTGATAGTCCTTATATTCTTGATGTTGTTTTCCGCTTTCGTAATACGACACGTAATCATTTTCCTTCTGCTCTTTAGAATAATCATCAATAAATAAATATCCAACAAATATTACTGCTCCAATAAGTAATGCTCTAGTTAATACTTTACTGGAACTGTTTTTCCTATGACTAGGCATCACTATTTTTGTGTCCTTTGTTTCAAGATGTTTTAAGATGTTATTATATGCTTCTTTAACTTTATCTTGCTCAGATTTAAAAAACTCTTTTAAATCATCATCTGACAGTTCGTTGGGATCAAATTCTTTTAATAACTCCTTGTGCTTTTCTTCTACTTCATATAAAGTAGCACCTAATTTTAGGCCAAGTATTTTATAATAATTTTCCATTATAATTGCTTTTAGCTAATAACATTCTTTCAATTGACTTTTATAATTTATATCCTTTATTTTTTTAGTTATCTCATCAAATAAAAACGGAAAAGAAATAAAGAGACTGCGCTGTTTTTTTAATAAATCTTTTAAATCTTCATCAGTATAGCCAGAACTATCTACCGTCTCAAACTTATCAAGTAAATCTTGACTTTTATCACAATATTCTTCTAGTAATATTATAAGTGACTTAATTTTAATGTTTAAAAAATTAAATTTATTATTTCTAATATTCTTTAAAACAATTAATTGACCTTCTATTTCTAACTTATTTAATCTTTTTGAAAGAAGATTTTGTGCTTGTATAATTTTCTTACTTACATCAATAAAGGCATTCAAATCAGATACTAATTGTGAACTAACTTGGTAGAGTAAGGCTCTTTCTTTTGTAATTTTTAGTAAGTCTTCAGAAATTAATCCTTGATGTTTAAAAATCTCATTAATTTCAGCCTCAACCCTATTTCTTTCTCTCCTTTTTAACTCTGAGATATCTTTTTTATTTCTTTCTAAATTCGATATCTCCTGTATTTGCATATTAATTGTGATTCTCAAGTTTGAGATTTCTGAGTCTAAATTAATCTTCTCAGCTTGTAAAGCCTCTAATATTTTATTATTATTCCCTTGCTTTAT